>Ga0265293_10014343_pt1 | contig 10078 bp, 7 predicted proteins | sample Munlanlewell138R_FD_192505 | JGI IMG/M metagenome (GOLD analysis project Ga0265293, IMG submission 192505) | Leachate microbial communities from a municipal landfill in Southern Ontario, Canada - Leachate well 138R | ecosystem: Engineered > Solid waste > Landfill > Unclassified | place: Canada...
GGGAACGGGCGTGTTGCACAGCGAGGTGAACGCGTCCGAAACCGAGCCGGTGCACGTGCTGCAGATTTGGATCTGGCCCGACCGGCGCAATCCAGCCCCGCGGTACAAGCAGTGGGCGGCGGACCTGAAGGAAAACGCCTGGACCCTCGTGGCGGCCCCGGAACCGGGCGACGGCCATTTCAACATCTACCAGGACGCGCGCATTTCCTTCGGCGTGTGGAAGGCCGGCAGCCGGTTTGCACTGGAAGCGCTCGCGGAAAATCGCGGGACCTTCCTGCTGGTGGTGTCCGGCCGCGTGCGTGTCGGCGAGCAAGTACTCGGTCCCGGCGACGGCTTCGAAACGAGCGGTTCACCCGCGTACGAATGCATAGTAGAAGAAGACGCCCGCCTCTTGAAAATCGACGTGCCGATGGACGTATAGAAAACGCCCCGCCTAAACGGGGCGTTTCGGTTATCGCCGCAAACTTGCCTTCATCCCCGCCACGAGGAACTCCGGCAGGCCTTCGTGGTACTTCCGGTAGAAGTCGGCGAACCGTTGGTCGGCGAGGTACATGTCGGCCAGGCCGCCGTAGATTTCGTCCGAGACGTCATAAAAGCGGCTGATGCCGGCGCGGTGTGCGGCGATTTCCGCTTGGACGTCGGGGCTGTCGGGCGGCGCGCCCGCTTCCATCAAGGCAACGAGCGCCTTGAGGTTGCGGTCGGTTTCCGCTTTCATGGCGGCCAGTTCGCCCTTCGTCATGTTCTTCACGCGTTCGTGGCTCTGCTTGTACGCGTCGGTGCCGCCCCAGCGTTCTTTCGCTTCGGCTTGGTACGCTTCGTACGTTTCCTTCGACAGGTCGCCGTACAAATCTTCCGCGGTCACGCGTTGGTCTTGGTCCATACGTTTCAAGGTGAGGTCAATGGTTTTCAGCATCTTCCCGAGGCGGTCGCGTTTCAACCCGATCAGGCGCCGCTGGTCGCGCAGGATGCGCGCCGCGTCCACGTCCGGGCGGGAGAGCAGGCGTTTGATCTCGGAAAGGGGAAGGTCCAGTTCGCGGTAGAACAGGATGTGCTGCAGGCGAAGCGCGTCCGCGTCGCTGTAGCGCCGGTAGCCGTTCGCCCCGCGTTCGGCGGGTCGAAGCAGCCCGATGCGGTCGTAATGCCGCAGGGTGCGTCCGGTGACCTTGGCCAAGGCCGCCAGTTGCTGGACGGTGTATGTCATACGCGGACCACTGTACGCCATGACGCAACGTCAAGGTCAAGGGCACTCCTTCGCCCCGGCTCCGTACGATTGACGGGCTTCCCGGAAAAGAGGATCATGTGTCTTCTCCCCATCTATGGAACCCACGAAGGACCCCGTGAAATCCGCGCCGCCGCCGCGCCCGCCGCAGGCGAACGTTTGGGCGCTGTTGAAGCCCTACGGCGGCGCCACCGCGCTGCTCGTCGCCTGCGCGGTGATCAGCAACGCGTTCACGCTCGCCATCCCGAAACTCGTGTCTTCCGGCATCGACGCGTACGAAGCGCACGCGCTGTCGCTCGGCCCGCTCGCCTGGCAGTTTTTCGCCGTGTCCGCGCTCGCTTTCGCGTTCGCCTGGCTGCAGGGCGTCGCGCAGACGCGCGTGTCCGAACGCGCCGCGCGGGACCTGCGCGCGCAGCTGGCGGAAGCCGTGTCGCGCCGCAGCCACGCCTTCGTGCAGGAGCAGACGCCGGCCAAGCTCCTCACCACCTTCACCGCCGACGTGGACGCGGTGAAGCATTTCGTGTCCCAGGCCCTGCCGTCCATCGCGTCCTCGGTCGTGCTTATCCTCGGCGCGGGAGTGCTGTTGCTCACGCTGGACTGGCAGCTGGCGCTCGTGGTGCTGCTCGTCGTGCCGCTCATCGGCGTCACGTTCTTCGTGGTGTTCGGCAAGGTGCGCGCGCTGTTCATGGAAAGCCGCACGGTGCTCGACCGGCTCAACCGCGTCATCAACGAAAGCATCCTGGGCGCCGCGCTCCTGCGCGTGTTGCACGCCGAAGGGTCGGCCGGGGACGGGTTTCACGCCGCCAACCGCGCCGCCCGCGTGCTCGGCGTGCGCATCCTCAAACTGTTCGCCTTCATGATTCCGACCATCATGCTGGCGGCCAACCTCGCCACGCTGGCCGTGTTGTGGATCGGTGGGCGGGAGGTGATCGCCGGCGAAATGACTCTCGGTACCCTGGCCGCCTTCAACGGGTATTTGGCGATGCTCATCTTCCCCATCCTCGTGATCGGGTTCATGAGCAGCCTTATTGCCCAGGCCTCCGCCTCCTACCAGCGCGTGCGGGAGGTCCTCGACGCCCCGCCGGAACCGCCGCGCGGAAACGAAACGGCCGCCTTGCGCGGCGACGTCGCGCTGCGGAACGTCACGGTGGCGTACGGGGAGCGCTTGGCCTTGAAGGACGTGTCGCTCGAAATGAAGGCCGGCACCAAGACCGCCATCATCGGGCCGACGGCGGCGGGGAAGAGCCAGCTGCTGTACGCCCTGACCGGCCTCGTGCACCCGCAGAAGGGCGAGGTGTTGTACGACGGCCGCCCGGTGGACGCGTACGACGCCGCGGCGTTGCACCGCCAGATCGGTTTCGTATTCCAAGACAGCGTGATGTTCAACCTGTCGGTGCGCGAGAACGTCGCCTTCGGCGGCGACGCGGACGAAGCGACCCTGCGCAAAGCCATCGAAACGGCGGAGCTGGGCGAATTCGTGGACGCGCTGCCGCAAGGCCTGGACACCCTGGTGTCCGAGCGCGGCACGTCGCTGTCGGGCGGCCAGAAGCAGCGCCTCATGCTCGCCCGGGCACTGGCGCTCAACCCGCGTGTGCTGCTGTTGGACGATTTCACTGCCCGCGTGGACGCGCGCACCGAGGCGTCCATCTTGGAAAACCTGGCGCGCAATTATCCCGGCCTCACCCTCATCTCCGTCACGCAAAAAGTCGCCTCCATCGAGCACTACGACCAAGTGGTCCTGCTGATGGAAGGCGAGCTGATCGCCCGCGGCACGCACGAGGAGCTGCTGCGTTCGTGTCCGGAATACATGCAGATCGTCCAATCCCAGCGCAGTACCAGCCACTATGAATTACTCCCTCGCTAAGCCGCGGCCCGAGGCCGAAAACGGCGCGGCTGCCTTTGCGGCGGCCAAGCGCCTGTGGCCGCTGCTGCGCGGGGAGCACGGCCGGCTCGCCGCCGCCTTCCTGGCCATCGTGGCGAACGCGCTGCTCACCTTGAGCGGCCCGCTCATCTTCGCCCGCGCGGTGGATACCTATGTCGCCGAGGGCGACGCCGCGGGGTTGGCGCGCGCCTGCGCCCTGCTGCTCGCCATCTTCCTGACGGCCTGGGTGATGCACTTCCTGCAAACCCGCCTGATGGGCGGTGTGGGCCAGCGCCTGCTGGAACGCCTGCGCAACGCCGTGTTCGGCAAGCTGCTGGAACTGCCGGTTGCCTTTTTCAACCAGAACAAGGCGGGCGACTTGATTTCCCGCATCAACAACGACACGGACAAGCTCAACCAATTCTTCTCCCAGTCGCTGATGCAGATCGTGGGAAGCCTGTTCACCATGCTGGGCGCCGCCGCGTTCCTGCTCGCGCTGCACCCGCGCCTGGGCGCTGCCGCACTGGCCCCGGCGCTCGTCTTGCTCATGTTCACGCGCGCCCTCTCGCCGTGGGTGAAACGCAAGAACACGGAGAGCCTGCGCGCCGTCGGTGCGTTGAGCGGCGAACTGCAGGAGAGCCTGGACACCTTCAAGGTAATCGTGGCGTTCAACCGCCGGGATTTCTTCCGCCGCCGCTTCGCGGAGGCCAACGAGGCCGCGTACCGCGCCTCCACCTGGTCGGGCTACGCCAACAATGCCTTCACGCCGGTGTATGCGCTGTGCGCCAACCTGGCACAGCTTGCGGTGCTGGCCTACGGCATCGTGCTCGTGTCGCGCGGGGAGGCGACGATCGGGTTGCTGATCGGGTTCCTGTCCTACGCCACCACCTTCTACAACCCGTTGCGGCAAATGGCCGCGCTGTGGGCCAGTTTCCAGTCCGCCATGGCCGGCTGGGACCGCGTGTCCGACGTGCTGGCGCTGTCTTCGAACCTGCCGCGTATCGCGTCCGAAGGCGCGTCGGAGCCGGACGCGCCGCTGCTCGAATTCCGCGACGTGCGCTTCACCTACGCCGACGGCACGGACGTCCTGCGCGACGTGAACTTCGCGCTCGCCCCCGGCAAGACCTACGCCCTCGTGGGGCCGACCGGCGGCGGCAAAACCACCACCGCGTCGCTCATGGCCCGCCTGTACGACCCGACGGAAGGCACGGTGCTGCTCTCCGGCCGCGACATTCGTTCGTACGCGCCCGAGGAGCGCGCCCGCAAAATCGGCTTCATCCTGCAGGACCCGTTCCTGTTCAGCGGCACGCTGCGCGAGAACGTCCTGTACGGCAACGAACGGTACGCGGGGCTGGACGACGCGGCGCTCGAAGCGGTGTTGAAGGAGAAGAACCTGTCCGCGCTGCTCGCGCGGTTCGACGAAGGGCTGCGGACGCCGATCACCGGCGGTACCGACGCCATCAGTTTGGGGCAGAAGCAGCTCGTAGCCTTCGTCCGCGCCGTGCTGCGCGAGCCGGAACTGCTGATTTTGGACGAAGCCACCGCCAACGTGGACACCGTCACCGAACAGCTGCTCGAAGACATCCTGGCCCATCTGCCGCCGACCACCGCCAAGGTCGTGATCGCCCACCGCCTCAACACCATCGAAAACGCCGACGAGATCTTCTTCGTGAACGGCGGGGAAGTGGCGCGTGCCGGCAGCCTGGAACGCGCGGTGGAAATGCTGATGCGCGGCCCGCGCGCCCATTGACGGCCGCAAAGAAAAACGCCCGCCGGCCTCACGGGGAGGCGGCGGGGGAGAGGAGGCGCTTCAGGACGCGGCCCGGCGCTGGCCGAGAAACGACCAAGCGGCCAGGGGAATGGACGCCGCGAGCAGCAGGCCGCCGAACCAGAGAAAGAACGTCCCGCCCACCCATCCTGCGTTGCGCAGGAACAGGGCGAGCACCAGCGCGGGGATGCCGACCATCTCGAAGACGGTCTTGAGCTTCCCCGGCGCGTTTGCCGGGGAGGCGGGGATGGCCTGCCCGCGGCGGCGGAACACGATCATCTTGCGCAGGCGGATGCCGGTCAACAGCAGGCCGATAAACGCGCAGATCCAGATCGGCGGCAGGAACACGGCGGGGAGTTCCGGCGCCAGGAAGCCCAGGATGCCGTAGTTGACGACCTTGTCCGCCAGCGGGTCCAAGATCTTCCCCAGTTCCGTGTACTGCCCGCGCACGGACGCCAGCGCGCCGTCCACATAATCGCCGATGAAGGACAGCACGGTCAGCCAGAAGGCCCAGCCGTAGCCCTCCGTGGCGATCAGCCACAGGATGGGGACGACGAGGGCCATGCGCGCCACCGTGATGCCGTTGGGCGTGACCCAGGCCGGCAGGCGGTCGACGACGCGGCGGGACCAGTCCCACCGTCTTTTGAGATGGACGACCCCGTCGAGCAGGACGTCCAAGAAGCGGGTGAAGATACCGCGCGTGTCTTGCGCACGGCGCACGATGGAAGGAACGGACGGTTCGTTCGGCACGGGTACCTCCTTTGGCGGGTGTGTGGGAACGGTCGCGGCGAAACGCTAGCATGAACCGCTCCGCCGGGCAATCGGGCGGGGAGTCGCGCGTCCACCCGCCCCGGCTTTTGCCCCACCCGCCCGTGCGGGTGTATCATGGGGTCCGCGCGCCCTTGAAAGGTTCGGCGCGCCCTTGCCGGAACTATGAAGCACGGCCGTACCGCCGTCATTCTGCTCCTGCTCGCGCTCGTCTTGGGAGGCGCCGGCTGCGTTCGTCCGCCCGCCGACGTTCCCGAGCCAACCGCGGACATGCGTTAACCGCCCCGAACGGGCGGTTTTCGTTTCGCCGCCGCGTGCTATATTGGTCGTTGCGGTAACGCGCGTTTATGCATGTGACCATCCTGCGCGGCATTTCCGGCTGCGGAAAATCAACGTGGATCAAGAACCGCCTGCCCGGCGCGACGGTCGTTTCGGCCGACCATTTGTTCATCCAGCCGGACGGATCGTACCGCTTCGACCGTTCCCGCCTGGGCGAAGCGCACCGCCGCTGCCTGCGCGCCTTCCTCGACGCGCTGCACCGCGGGGAGCCCTCCATTGCCGTGGACAACACCAACGTGACGGCCTGGGAAATCTCGCCCTACGCCTTCGCCGCCGAAGCGTACGGCTACACGGTCGAAATCGTCACGCTGTCCTGCGATCCGGAAACGGCCATCGCCCGCAAGGACTGGGTCCCGCCCGCGGACGTGCGTCGCACGGCCGGCCGCTTGGAAGCGGAAGCGGCGAAATTCCCGCCCACGCTGAAAGCCCTGCACCGCGTGGAAAAGAACGACTGACCCCTTTCCTGTCCGACCTTATGAAATCCTCCGACCTCTTCGCCGCATCCTTGGAAAACGAAGGCGTGCAGTACGTCTTCGGCGTGCCCGGGGAAGAAAACCTCGACTTTCTCGAATCGCTGCGCACGTCCAACATCCGTTTCATCCCCACCCGCCACGAACAATCCGCCGGGTTCATGGCCGCCACCGTTGGCCGGCTCACGGGGAAAGCGGGCGTGGCGCTTTCCACGCTCGGCCCCGGCGCGACGAATTTCATTACGGCCGCCGCGTACGCCCAACTCGGCGCCATGCCCATGCTGATGATCACCGGCCAGAAACCCATCAAGAAAAGCAAGCAGGGCGCGTTCCAGATCGTGAGCACTACGGACGTCATGCGTCCCGTCACGAAATTCTCCAAGCAGCTGGTGAACGGGGACGCCGTGCCCGCCGCCGTGCGCGAGGCCTTCCGCCAGGCGGAGGAAGAACGCCCCGGCGCGGTGCACATCGAATATCCCGAGGACGTCGCCGCGGAAGAAGCCGAGGGCGAGCCGTTCCCGGTGAAGAAGGTCCGCCGCCCCGTGGCGGAGGAAAAGGCCATCGCCGAGGCCGTGCGCCTGATTGAGGCGGCCAAGCGCCCGCTCATCCTGGTGGGCGCGGGGGCGAACCGCAAGCTCACCGCCAAAATGCTGCGCGCGTTCGTGGACGCCACCGGCATCCCGTTCTTCAACACGCAGATGGGCAAGGGCGTCATCGACGAACGGCATCCGCAGTACGTCGGCACGGCCGCGCTTTCGGCGGGCGACTACGTGCATTGCGCCGTCGCCGCGGCGGATCTCATCGTCAACGTCGGCCACGACGTGATCGAAAAACCGCCGTTCATCATGAAGCAGGGCGGTCAGACGGTCATCCACGTGAACTTCTACTCGGCCAAGGTGGACCCGATCTATTTCCCGCAGCACGAGGTGGTGGGCGACATTGCCAACGCCGTGTGGCAGCTGAAGGAACGGGTGAAGCCGCAGCCACACTGGGACTTCGCTCCGCTGCTCGAGGCGAAGAAGCGCCTCGATGCGCACGTGGCCGAAACGGCGAGCGACGCCGCGTTTCCGGTGAAGCCGCAACGCCTGGTCGCCGGCGTCCGTGCGATGATGCCCAGCGACGGCATCCTGTGCCTCGACAACGGCATGTACAAACTCTGGTTCTCGCGCCAGTACCAGGCACACGAACCCAACACGCTGCTGCTCGACAACGCGCTCGCCACCATGGGCGCCGGGCTGCCTTCGGCCATTGCCGCGGCGCTGGTGCACCCGGAAAAGAAGGTCGTCTGCGTGGCGGGCGACGGCGGGTTCCTGATGAACGTCCACGAACTGGAAACGGCCGTGCGTTTGAAACTGAACCTGGTCGTCCTGTTGTTGAACGACAACGGCTACGGCATGATCAAATGGAAGCAGGAGGGAATGCATCTGCCGAACTTCGGCCTGGACCTCGGCAACCCGGACTTCGTGAAGCTGGCGGAGGCCTTCGGCGCGAAGGGCGTGCGGCTGGAAAAAACGGAAGACCTGGAACCGGCCTTGCAACGCGCGCTTGGGGAACCGGGCGTCACGCTGGTCGAAGTGCCCGTCGACTACGCGGAAAACACCCGCGTGTTCAACCACGAATTGAAAAAACTGGTTTGTTGATATGCCTCTCCTTTCCAAAAACCCGGCCACGGAGGAAGTCCTCGGTACGTTCGAGGAACTGACGGACGCCGCCTTGGACGCCAAGTTGGAACGGGCTGCCGCCGCATTCCATGCCTGGCAGGACGTGCCGTTGGAAGAACGCGCGCGCCTGATGCGCCGCGTGGGGGAGTTGTGCCGCGAACGTGCGCCAGAACTCGGCCGCTTGGCCACGCTCGAAATGGGCAAACCACTCAAACAGGCCGTCGCGGAAGTGGAAAAGTGCGCCACCGCCTGCGACTACTACGCCGACAACGCCGCTGCGTTTTTGGCACCGGAGCCCGTGGCGACCGACGCGTCGGAAAGTTTCGTTCGCTTCGACCCGATCGGCGTGGTGCTCGCGGTGATGCCGTGGAACTTCCCGTTCTGGCAGGTGATGCGCTTCGCTGCCCCGGCGCTCATGGCTGGCAACGTCGGCGTGTTGAAGCATGCCTCGAACGTGCCGCAGTGCGCCGCCGCCTTCGAGCAACTATTCACCGATGCCGGGTTCCCCGAGGGCGTCTTCCAAAACCTCGCCATCGGGTCCGGGAAGGTGGAACGGGTGCTGCGCCATCCGGCCGTGTGGGGAGTGGCGCTCACCGGCAGCGAGGGGGCGGGCAAGGCCGTGGGGTCCCTGGCCGGGTCGCTCGTGAAGAAATCCGTGCTGGAACTGGGCGGCAGCGATCCGTTCATCGTGCTGGAAGACGCGGACGTGGCGCGGGCGGCCCAGGTCGGCGCGTACGCCCGGTTGCAGAACAACGGCCAGAGCTGCATCGCCGCCAAGCGGTTCATCGTGCTGGACGCCGTACATGACGCCTTCCTCGCCGCGTTCACGGAGCAATTCGCCGCCCAAACGGTGGGCGATCCGTTGGATGAAAAAACCACCGTCGGCCCGCTCGCCAACGAAGGCGGCCTGCGCGACATCGAACGCCAGGTGAAAGACGCCGTCGCCCAGGGCGCGCGCCTCGTAACGGGCGGCTCCCGCGTCGGCGCGACGGGCTATTTCTACGCCCCTACCATCCTGGCGGACGTGCGCGCCGACATGCCCGTGGCCCAGGAAGAGTTCTTCGGCCCCGTCGCCCTGGTCTTCCGTGCCCGCAGCGAGGAAGAAGCCCTCGCGCTGGCCAACGGCACGCCCTTCGGCCTCGGGTCGAGCGTCTGGACGGCCGATCCGGATCGGGCCAAGCGCCTCGCACCCCGCATCCGCGCCGGCAGCGTGTTCGTCAACGGTCTGGTGAAATCGGACCCGCGCCTGCCTTTCGGCGGCACCGGCGTCTCCGGCTACGGCCGCGAGCTGTCCTCGTACGGCCTGCGGGAATTCGTGAATGTGAAGACCGTCTGGATCGCCTGATCCGACGGTTTTTGCTTGTCCACAGACCGGGAACCCGCGAACGTGCTAAAATAAAGCCGTTACGCCCACCTACGTTTTTCTTTACCCGCTTTTGCCCATATGACCGAATCATTTGGATCCGGGCGGCCGCCTGCCATTCCTCCGCGGCCGAAATTGGCCGAGGCTCCCGCCGAACCCGACAAAAAAGCACCGACGCCGGAGAAGAAACCGGCGACGGAACGCAAAATGAAGAGCGTGGGGAAGGGGTTGGGCGCGCTTGAGAGCGTGAAGGTTTCCCCCAGGCCGACGGAAGCGGCGCCGGCAGCGCCGACGGAACCAACGGAGCCAGCTGTGCTCAAAACAGAAGGCAACCGTTACGTTTCAGCGTTTGTTCAGGGGGCGATGGACGCGGTGCAAACGGTCTTTGGTCCGGATGATCCGAACTCCCTGTTGAAGCAGGCGATGAATCCCGCCGGCGTGGAACCGAGCGTGATCGTTGATCCTGCCCTCGCCGCCGAAGCGGCTGCCAAGGGTTCGCCTGTCGTCGTGGAAGAACCAACGGAGCCGGAACCCGCGCCCGCCCCGGCGGCAGAACCCGAACCGCCTCAGAAAAAACCGGGGTTGTTTGCCCGTTGGTTCGGTCGCTCGCCGAAAGAGGAACCGAAACC
>Ga0265293_10014344_pt1 | contig 10077 bp, 10 predicted proteins | sample Munlanlewell138R_FD_192505 | JGI IMG/M metagenome (GOLD analysis project Ga0265293, IMG submission 192505) | Leachate microbial communities from a municipal landfill in Southern Ontario, Canada - Leachate well 138R | ecosystem: Engineered > Solid waste > Landfill > Unclassified | place: Canada...
CTTCATAAAAATTCTCCTGTCTGACTGTTTTACCATTGAGTATCCGCTCTATTCTTTCCGCTCTGCTCTTGCTACACACAGGGTCAACGCCCTCAGATTCTGCCCAGACTTGAAAGAAAGATGGGCGAGAATTAATCTTAGTGACAAGCTCTGGAGGCCTATGGCACAAATCAATTTCTCCACCCAATGGCTTCATATTGCTAATTTCTTTATTGCTTATTTTACTCACAACCAAACGTACAAGTTCGCAGAGGTCGCAGAGAAATAATAATTTTTTAATTTTGAAATTACTCCGCGTTCTCAGCGATCTCAGCGGTTTATTTCTTTCTTAAAAAGCTGCATCTAAGTAGATCGAAATAATGTATACAAACAGCGTGGCATGCACAAGCGGTAAGGCTTTTAGCGCCGAATCCGGCGTTTTCTTTGACCACATAATCAGGTTAGCGATGATCAAAAGGCCGAATCCGATCGCGAAACCGAATCTGGCAATTGAGCCCAGCTCGCCCAGAAAAATAATCGCCGTCACGAAGTGTAGCACAGTAAAACCGGCATTCCACCAGAGCGTGCCTTTGATACCGTAAAGCGTGGTAATCGTGTTTACCTTTCGGGCTTCGTCATTTTTAATATCGACCAGGTCGTTGACCCCAAGATGTATTAGAGCAAAAGGATAGAAGAACAGGAAGTAGAGCAGGCAGGTTTGATCTAAATGACCATGCACGAGATAACCGACGACCGGAAAAAGCGCGAAATCCATGCGTCCAAGAATCTGTGCCCAGGGAAATTTCTCCTTCCGTTTTTTTAAGTTGTAAAACGATTCCAGCCCATAAGTGATCGGCATAAAGAGATAGACATACCAGCGATGCGGCGACGGTAAAAGGGCAATCAAAACAATCGTAATCACCAGCAGAACACCGTCGAAAATTAAAGCGCTACGGTAATTAATATAACCCGACGGCAGAGGCCGCTCGCCGAATGGTCGCCAGTAGCGGGTTAGTTTATCGCGTTCGACGTCCTTCTCGTCAATTTTGTGATCGAGGATGTCATTCCAGACCATGCCGGTCTCAAAGCCGAACAGCCCGATCAATCCAGCCAGAATTAGAGTTCTCCAGGAAAATCCACCGTAATTTTGAAAAGCCAACACCAGTCCTGAGATAAAAAACAATGGCCAGATCGGCGCAAAATGGGCGCGGGTAAGATCAAGATAAGATTTAACTATTGATTTAGATACGGTCATTTAATCCCCCAACGAATTGTCGAAAAATAAGTCTATTTGATCAAAAAATCCAAGTTAAAATAACCTGGATTTTGTGAGTATTTAAATGAATAAGTCGCTGAAGCGCGCTGACGGACGTTTCTTCCAGTTGCCCTGGTGATAAGCATAACTGACTAAGAGCGGCATAGTCAAGGTAGCTTCGCCGTAAACCATCTGTTCGTATTTGGTATCGACTTTGCCCCACGAACTGGCTTCCTTGAGGGTCGAACCGGAAAGACCGCCGTCGCGTTCGTCGGCTACGGTCAACTGCACGGCGTACTTGTGCATTGGTTTTTCAACACCGAGCACATCGGTAGCCACGACCACGTCCTGAGTGAAATTTTTCGGTACGCCGCCGCCAATCATCAGAATACCGGTTTCTTCGGCGGCGACTTTTATTTTGGTCAGTTCGAGAAAATCGCGGGCGGAATCGATCGTAACCATCGCATCTTTGCGATTCCACTGGTGATGAATCAGCCCGAAACCAGCCGAACAATCGGAAAAAGCCGGCACGAAAATCGGCACGCCTTTTTTGTAAGCCGAATAGACGACTGATTTTTCGGTTTTAATCCCAACTCGCTCGAGGTATTTGCCCATTTCCCAGATAAATTCACGCGAAGAGAAAGGACGCGGCGGCAGAGAATTGGCAACTTCGGCAACGGTCATATCGCAGATCCGCAATTCGTCTTCATCGATATAAGTATCATATATACGATCAATAGCCAATTCGCGTAAATCGTTGTCATCAATAAAGGGAGTGCCGATATAATGTTTGAAGCCGAGCGCTTCGAAGAAATCCTGATCGACGATCAAGGCGCCGGTCGAAACGATCGCATCCACCATGTTGTTTTCGACCATATCAGCCACGACATCTTTCAATCCGGCGCTGAAAATCGAACCGGCTAATGTCAAAATGACCTTACATTTTTCATCTTTAAGCGCCCGGTCGTAGATGTCCGCCGCGGTCGCCAGATTGCGCGCCTGGAACGCCATTGCACTATAAGCTTTAAGGATCGGTCGAGCGTCGAATGATTTTATATCAATGTGTTCAACTATGTTTTTAAGATAAGCTTTCTTGCTCATTATAAGGACTCCTTTGCGTAAATCATACTTAGGGTGCGATAAATTAACTTGGCCGTCAGAAAATCCGGGGCTTTATCCGCGGGATTAGGCAGTAGCTCATTGACATCCAGACCAACGATTCGCTTCTTTTGATTGACGTGAGAGATGACATTCATAACATCATACCAACCCAGACCGCCCGGTTCGGGGGTACCGGTGGATGGGAAAACCGCCGGATCGAAGACATCCAAATCGATGGTAAGATAAACGTTTTCGGTCAGGTTGTCGCAGATTTTATCGAAGATTTTTGGTGAATTGTGGAACTCGTGCGCGCAAACGATGCGTTTTTTATCGAGTCGTGCTAACTCACTGACGTCCATACTGCGAATGCCGACTTGCATTATCGGGGAGAATTCCCGGATACGCGCCATGACGCAGGCATGATTGTAACGACTGTGTTCGTACTCATCGCGCAGATCGGAGTGAGCATCAAGTTGCAATACCGATAAATTCGGGAAATGGCGGCTATGCGCCTGAACTAAGCCAATCGAGATTGAGTGTTCGCCACCGATTCCGACTACGAATTTTCCATCGGCGAGAAGCCGGCTGGTTTTTTCGGCAACCTTTGTAACCAGATCCTCCGGTTTTTTGGGACATTCAAGAGGTGGTAGAGTAGTAATGCCTTGCCGATAAACTTCCGAGTCGGTTTCAATATCGTAAAGCTCCATATTAGCGGAAGCGGCGATTAAGGCTTTAGGTCCTTTGGCGGCGCCTTTCTGCCAGGTAGCGGTCCCGTCGTAGGGAATCGGAAAAATGGCGATCCGTGATGGAGGATACAGAGAATATTCCGGCTCGAGCGCGCCGAAAGCTCCGGATGAAAGGGATGTCGGCATAGTTTATTTCAGACTATGAATGTTGTGGAAAATCTTCGCCGCGTTCCTTAACATACCATTTAGGAGATCGACTTTTAAAATAATCAATGATATACTCCCGCGCCATATCCACGTCAAACGTTTTGCATGAAAACAGATCGACAAATACAAATTTTTTCCTTGGATACGTGTGCAGGGAGATGTGGCTTTCGGCGATGATCACTACTCCCGTAATACCTTCATCACCCGGAAAACGCCCTTCGTACCAGAAGACGTTCGGTTGGGTAATTTTGGTCATGCCAATTTTGGGGGGGAGTTCGTTTAAAAGTTTGAAGCAAGCTTCGAGACTGTCTAATACTGCTGAATCACAGTCATTCAAATCCAGCATTAAGTGGGGTCCATAGCCATACTTGATTTTTGCCATTTCGCATAAACCCTCCATTAATGAGTTAATCACAACATCACAGGTCAAACCGACAGAAAACATCGTTTTGAACGACTGTAAAAAAACGCGCTATTATACGGTATTTTTTTAATATTTCAAACAAAAAATAATTTGCAACGCTTCCCGTCAATTTCCGACGGAGAAATGACTGACTGAAATATGATAGATGGCACAAATTAGCTCTTGACTTTAATCTCTATAATTTTTAAAATGGAAACGCATGAAACAATATACGTTTCCAGCGGGTGAAGAGACCAAAACCAAACTGGCGCCGGCTATCGCCTATGCCCGCCAGTTTATCCTGGCTAACGGCACCCGCACGCTGAACCTTGATCAGCTAGCCAGCGATCTGCACATTGCCAAGAAAACTCTCTATAAAGAGTTCCCGACCAAGGAAATATTCATTGAGTATGTGCTGTTCGACATTTACCACGAACTTTTTACCGAAAGCCGCGCCGTGCAATTGGATCCAAAAGATCCGCTAAGATGTTTTTACGAATTGATGAATGTGCTCTTCCGCCACTTTTCGCGCTTAAATTCGCGAACCGTTCTGGATGTCAAACTTTTTTTTCCGCGGGTCTGGAAAGAAGTCAAGGAATTTGAACAGGAGATCATCAACCGCATTCTGGATTCTTTTCAAAAAGCGGATGATCTCAACCTGTTAAGAAAAAAGTTCGATTTGAAATTCACGGCTGATTTTATTTATAAAATGCTTGAGAACACCTTTCAGCCGGAAATTTTAATCAACGCTCCCTACTCAATCGCTGATATGATCAAATTAATTGTCGATATAATCATGAACGGAATTATGGATAAACAATTCACCTTTAATTTCTCGGATGATGAATGATACACAAAATAATTGAATTCGACCTGAAATATCCACGAACCATTATCGCCGCCTGTATATTATTGACTTTGCTGATGGGCTGGAGTATTCCCCGCATTCAGCTGGAACCGGACACCAAAGCCCTGATGCCGCAGGATTTCGAAATCATTAATGCCTTGAAGCAGATGGAGGATACTTTTGGTGGCAACGATCTGGTGGTGGTCTCGATTACCTCGGAAAATATTTTCTCACCGGCGACGCTTGAGAAAATCGAGGCTATGACAGCCGAAATCGAAATGCTGGCGACGGTTGACCAGGTCGTCTCGATTACGAATGTTCCGGACGTTATGGGCACTGCCGACGGTTTCGAGGTGCGCGAACTGATTGAGGACTTGCCGACGACCGCATCCCGGATTGATTCACTCAAACATCGCATTGCTGATAACCGGATGATTTACGGAACTCTAGTTTCGACGGATTTCCAGAAGGCGGGCATTATTGCCTATCTGGATGTCGCCGGACATGAGAACACCGACAGCGAAATTTACGATACCTTCATGGCGGTCAAGCATAAGTACGAGGGTCCCGAGCAGATTCACATGGCCGGATTGCCATTGACCCGCCGGGAAGTATCCGCTACGATGACTTCGGATGTAAAGAAACTTTTTCCATACGGGATAATTCTGATGATCCTGTTGCTGGTTTTTACATTTCACAGCTGGACGGGCGCCTTTTTACCTTTTACCGTGGTAATAATGTCAATCGTGTTTACGGTTGGACTGATGGTTATGGTAGGGGTGAAGATGACCGTTGTCGAAATGCTGATCCCGGTGATGCTGATTGCGATTGCCAATAGCTACAGCATCCAGGTTATAACCCAATATTTCGTAGAGTATTTCAATAATCCGAAAGCCGACAAGGACAATCTTATCCGGCTGATTTTGTCTTATCTGACGACTCCGGTGCTGTTGTCCGGCTTCACGACACTGGTGGGATTTCTCAGTCTCCGCTCACACATTTTACCGCCGGCTAAAAATCTCGGGCTGTTGTGCGCCTGCGGGACGACGATTGCTTATATTTACAGCCTGACATTCATACCCGCCGCGCTGAAACTGCTCGATTACCCGGCAACCCTGAAAGCCGCCGGTTCGCATCAACGAACGCACCGATTTCTGGAAGGGTGGGGACGCTTTTTTATCCGTTTCCGCAAACCGTTTCTGATTGTCTGCCTGCTGGGAATTATCATTGTGTCGACCGGCATAACCCGCATTATCGTTGATACCAATCCGATCGCTTACTGGAAAAAGTCTGCTGAAATTCGCCAGGGCAATGATGTCATTGACCGGAATTTCGGCGGAAGTTCGACGATTTCCATCCTGGCTACCGGTGACATTAAAAACCCGGCATTTCTGCATAAAATCGACAGCCTTTGCATCTTTCTGGAAAACCAGCCAGCCGTGACGCGCGCCAATTCGATTGTCGATCTGCTCAAACGCATGAATCAGGCTTTTCATGGCGACAGTCTTCAATACAATGTCATTCCGGCGACCAATGAAGAGGTTGCGCAATACCTGTTTCTTTATTCATTGACCGGTGACACGAAAGACCTGGATCGTTTCGTGGATTACGATTATGCCCAGGCCCAAATTCTGGCGCGGGTGAATGATTCCGGTTCGAAGACTTCCTATAAACTTTACACCGATACAAAAGAGTATATCGTAAAAAACCTCGGAACGGAAAACTTCCCGTCGGTTTCCGGAATGGCGCCGCTGATCGGAGTTTTATCTAAATTGGTTGTAGATGGACAAATTCGCAGTCTGGCGCTTTCAATCGTGGCGATTTTTATTATTGTGGCGATTGCTTTCCGTTCTGCGATTGCCGGATTGATTTCCATTGTTCCGCTTAGCGCGGCGGTGCTGTGCCTTTTCGGAGTGATGGGATATTTCGGTGTTACGCTGAATATGGCTACCGCCCTGATTTCCAGTATCATGATTGGGATTGGAATTGATTACACGATTCATTATTTGTATCGTTTTCGCCTGGAAGTTCGTAAAGATGGAGATGTCGAACAAGCCGTTATCCGGACGCTGACCACCAGTGGCAAAGGAATTGTCTATAATGCGGTTTCGGTGGTTATCGGCTTCACGGTGCTGATGCTGTCCGGATTCGAACCGATTTTCTTCTTTGGCTTTTTAATTGTGTTTTCAATTATCGGCTGTCTGTTCGGAGCGCTGACGGTTTTGCCGACTTTGCTGGTATCAATCAAACCAGCCTTTATCTTTGGGAAAAGGAGTAAACAATGACATCGGAACATAAAGATAAAAGAGTTGCTCGTCTGATTCTGTTGATTTCAGGTGGAATATTGATCTACTGGATTTATCGCCTGATCGTGGTACTGGTGCGGTGGCTGGGTCATTTTAAGTTTCAAGCCGCCGGTGGTTGGTCAGCTTTGGGCAACTTCTGTTGGGCTAATTTGAGTATTATTCTGGTGGTTTACGTGATAATTTGTCTGCAGATCGCCGGTGTAGTGGAATTCCGCTTCAGAAGGAATTTTTTAAAGGCGTTTTTCCTGGGATTATTAATGACTCCGCCGATAATGGTTATCTATATGAAAAAAACAAAACGATACGAAATTCCGGTAATTAACGATAAATGACTTCAATAAAAGGAGATTAGTATGAAAAAATACCTGGCACTGAGCGTAACAATGCTCATCGTTCTCTACACCACTGGTTTTGCGCAGACGTCGGGGCGCGATATTATGCTGAAAGTTGAGAAACAGCAGGAGGTTAAAACCCGCATCGCCAAGTCAAAAATGATCCTGATCAACAAGCAAAACAAGACCCGTGAACGGGATGTCGTCCAGTACACAAAATCGGTTAACGATCCGAAAGGTGTCGATGAGAAAATCCTCGTGTTTTTCGAGTATCCGGCTGATATTCGCGGAACCGGATTGCTGATGATTTCTTACTCCGATCCGAAAAAAGATGACGACCGCTGGCTCTATCTACCGGCTTTGAAGAAAGTGCGCCGGATCGCCGGTGAGAGTAAGAATGAATATTTCATGGGCACCGATTTTACCTATGACGATATGGGCGGTCGGCTGATCGATCAGGATTCTCATACGCTCATTGGCGAAGAGACCATCGACGGTATTACATGCTACAAAATCGAATCGGTGCCAATCGATAAAAACGATTTATACAGTAAAAAGATCAGTTGGGTAATTCCTGATAAATGGGTGCATATCAAGGTTGATTTCTATGATCGCAAAGGTCAGCTTATGAAGACCCTTAGGGCTGATGACATTCGCAACGTTTCCGGCGTCTGGCTTCAGTTCAATCTGGAAATGACTAACTATGTCACGAATCATAGAACTATTCTGAAAATCCTGGAGGCGAAACTCAACGAGCCGATCGGCGATCAGGTTTTCACGACAACCGCTCTTGAACGCGGAGGAATCAGATGAAACGGGCGGCTATCTGGATAACGGTTTTATCAATCATCTGTATTGCTTATCCGGCTTGGGCGCAGATGACTTTCCGCGGATTTATCCTGAATCAGGATATGTTTCGGGCGAATGAATCTCTCGACGCCATGTTAATCCGGAACCGACTGCGACTGAATGCCGAGATTTATGGCGAAAACGTCGCCGCCTTTGCATCATTGGACGTCACCAATGACATTGCCGATACTACGACGACCATTCCGAATCTGCGCGACGCCTATATTGATATTTACAATAAATGGCTCGACCTCAGGATCGGCAAACAGCAGGTCGTGTGGGGCAAAACCGACGGCTATTTCATTAATGATATTGTGAATCCACTGGATCTGTCATATTTCCTGTTGCAGGATTTCGAAGATATCCGCATGGCGACGACCATGCTCAATGCCAGATTACATTATGGTTATCATTCCCTCGAAATTCTGGTTATTCCGGAATTCAAGCCGATCAATCTGAAGTTTGAGGGAGATTGGGGCTATAAACGGCCTACAGTAATGACGATTCCGATTCCTTATCCGGGACAGATTATTTATCGTGATATTCCGCTTTATTATGCGGAAGATAAACCGCCGCAGATTTCTTTAAAGAAGGCGGAGTACGCCCTGAAACTGAATACTTTCCTTTTGGGAAGCGACCTGTCTTTAATGTACCTGAAAATCCGCGAAGATCGTCCGGTTTATTTTACCCAAATGCTCTTTGACACAAGCGGAATACCACTTCAGGTCAATTTGACGCCGACGCATCCCTGGCAGAATTTCTTCGGTTTGAATTTCTCCAAACCGGTAGGAGTTTTCGTTTTTCGCGGCGAAGGCGGTTATTATCCCGAGAGACATTTCAATACCCAAAATCAGTCATATCTGACGAAAGGAATGATCGTAGCTAAGCCGTTTACGCAGTTCATGCTCGGTGCTGATTATCAATTGTCATCGGCTTTGGATATATCTGTTCAGGGAATTAACGAACGGATTTTAGATTATGAAAGCGGTATCCAGGCCGACGAAAACGTCTTCATCGGTACGCTGATGCTGAGAGGTCATTTCGTTAATGAAACATTATCCCCGTTATTCTTGATTTTGTACAATTTCGAAGATAAATCTTCACTGATGCGGACGAGCGTCGATTGGAATTATGCGGATAATTTTACAATCACGGCCGGAGCCGATTTTCTGAGTGGCATATCGGATACGATCTTCGGAATGTATGATGCCAACGATAATTTTTATCTGAAAGTGAAATACAGTTTCTGATCATTGATGTTTATCACTGTAATAGATTGTTTATAAAAACAAAAAGTCCCGGTTACCCGGGACCTTTTGTTTAATTCAACTGGTAATTTCTGTCAGTTTACGCTTTGACAGTGTCAACCACGGCCGTGGTGTCAACCGGAGCCGGTGTTTCTTCCACTTTGGCCTTTTTCTGGCAGTTGCCTGCAATTATAACCAAGCTGACAACCATCAGGATTACCATCAGTTTTTTCATTTTACTCTCCTCTATATACCTTTAAAATACCTCGTCTACCCCGGACGAATTGCGTTAACTTAAATAGAATTTTACTCAAAATAAAGAAAAATGTCGGAAATATCGTTTAGAAATAATGACTTAATTTTAAAACATTTAACTGCTATTATCAGCAGGTGAACGTGACAACTTCTGGAAAATAATCGAATTTTAGCATTATCTTGGAGTGTCAATTATTCTGATTTCATCTGGGATTGGAAGAGATTTTGAAAGATTCTCCAGATCGGATTTAATGGAATCGATAATGTCAGCCTGCATCAATTGCTCAAGCCCGGTGGAGTCAACCAATTCCTGCCGGTTTTGGGCTTTGCCTCCGGAGAGAATTTCATAATTGACCGAATCAATCCGACCGGTTTTAAAAAGCCAACTCAGCAACCATTTGCGACGGTGTTCGGTAAAGTTGGATTCGTCATAAGGCGAATGATGGCGCGGACTGGGCAGGATCGCTATTAAACGGCTGGCTTCGTCAATATTCAGTTCCGCGGCCGACTTATTGAAATAGTGTTGCGCGGCGGTTTCCACTCCATATATCCCTCGACCGAATTCGATAACGTTCAGGTAAATCTCAAGGATACGCCTTTTGGACAAATA
>Ga0265293_10014346_pt1 | contig 10077 bp, 10 predicted proteins | sample Munlanlewell138R_FD_192505 | JGI IMG/M metagenome (GOLD analysis project Ga0265293, IMG submission 192505) | Leachate microbial communities from a municipal landfill in Southern Ontario, Canada - Leachate well 138R | ecosystem: Engineered > Solid waste > Landfill > Unclassified | place: Canada...
TCTTTCTGCTTCTTTTCTGTTTGCCATCTTATCCCTCCTATTTTCTAGTCTTCTTCTGGAACAAAGTCCAAAATATCATCTACTCCACAATTTAATGCTCTACAGATGCTTTCTACACTCTTTAGCTTAATATACTCATTCCTTTTTAGGCGAGTAATTATATTAGCAGAAAAGCCTGCTTCTCTTTGTAAATCTCCATTAGACATTTCCTTTTCAATTAATAAATGAAATAGTTTCTTATAGCTTACTGCCATTTGAATATCCTCCCTTAGTCCAATATCATCTTTTAATTATATCACGAGTCCGTGATTATTTCTATCTGTAACTAGGGAGGGCAAAAAGGCATAGCCCCTATAAGGACTATGCCGAATTTTCAAGAGATTTTAAATTCATATGGTAAAGCCATAGAAAGTCTGTTTTTTATAAGTTATATTACCATTCTATGGATATCATGGACTTATCTATTGATTTTAAGTCCTTGGCTCCAGTCAGTATCATTGCCTGATAGAGCTGGTTTCTCATATCAGAAAACACCTGCTCAACCCCCTGGGCAAATCCGCCATAGGCGCCGATGGAAACGGGCCTGCCTATGGAGACTGCATCTGCTCCTAGGGCTATCATTTTAAGTACATCGACCCCGGTCCTGATGCCACCGTCAACCAATATCATAATCTTGCCCTTGACAGCCTCTGCGATTTCAGGCAGCACCTTTGCTGTCGACTGGGTATGATCCAGTACCCTGCCTCCGTGGTTAGATACTACAATCGCCTTGGCTCCGACTTCTACTGCAAGGAGGGCTTCTTCCTTAGTCATGATACCCTTCAATATAAATGGAAGCTTGGTAGAGGATATGATTTCCCTTAGGTCTTCGGGAGTCTTTGGTCCCACTGGTATGCCGTGTAAGGCCATAGTGATTAGTCCTGCCCCGTCAATATCCATTCCCGCTGCCACAGCTCCAATGTCCTCGGCCTTTTTTACAAATTCAATTACCACCTTATTTTCCTTGGGCTTGATAATGGCGATGCCTTTGCTGTTGACATTTTTTACTGCATTTAAGGCGTAGTCGTAGTAGACAGGGTTTACGGAGTCCCCAATCATGGTCATGGCACCTGCATTTATACTTCCAGTGACCACAGAGTCTATATATTCTTCCTCAGTGATGGTGGCACCCATATTGAAGGCAGTACCTGTTACGGCTGCTCCGATTATGGGCATGTCCAATTTGACGCCAAAGAAGTCAAAGCTTGTATCTGGGTTGCTAGCATTATGTATGGTTTTTAGGCGGACCTTTACCTTGGCTAAATCCGTGACATTTGATTTGAAGGATGAACCAGTGAGGGTGCCCCCCATGCCGGGAACTTCACCAGCACAGACAACTCCATTGCATTCAGGGCAAACCCTACAGAAGCCCTTCATTTTTTCCCTAGCCCTACTTCTCATTTCCTTTACATTCATACCTGTTGAACCTCCTTTATGTAATTAGATAAGTAAATCATACTACAATTATATAGGCTATTCAAATAAAATAAGACATAAATTTAGGGACATTCGTCCCTAAATAAAAATGTCTAGTTTAAATAAAGATTACAGGTGGCTAAATATATGGTCCACAATCTCCATACAGTTGTCCACAGTTCGACCGTCTTCGTGGTCTATTTTTGGATTTAACTCCACAAAGTCCATGGAATTTACAAAACCTTCCTTCAGTAAACTTGTGAAGACTTGCTTGGCCTCTTCCATGGTAAATCCATTTTCAACAGGTGTGCCAGTGCCAGGTACTAGGCTGGAATCCAACACATCTATATCAAAGCTTAGGTGAACACCATCTACACTGGATGTGTTTATTTTATTGATTATTTCTTCGAGTATATTGTCTAGACCCCTCTCATTTATTATATCTGAGGTGTATAGGTTGAGATTTAACCTCTCAGCCAATTCAAATTCTCCCCTATCTATATCCCTGCCGCCTAGGATATATACATTTTCTGGTTTAACCTTAATTCCTTCAAAGTATATATTGGTAAGCATGGGGTGGCCAACATTCATAGAAGCGGCCAAGGGCATACCGTGTATATTTCCCGAGGGGGAAGTTTCCTCTGTATTTATATCTCCATGGGCATCTACCCAGATAACTGCCAATTCGCCGAAAAACTTAGCAGCTCCTGCTATACTGCCAGCACCAAGGGCATGATCTCCGCCTATGACAAAGGGAAAGCCATCACTACTAAGGGAGGAATAGACACTGTTGGCTAGGTCCTCATTTGCTTTTGCAACTGCCCCTAGATATTTCATCTTTGGATGATCCCTGTACTTATCCTCCTCAGGGACAAGGGCTATATGGATATTGCCCATATCGTAGGACTTGTGACCCTTTTCTCGGATGATATCCTCCAGACCTCTATCCCTCAAGGTATTTGGACCCAACTGAACGCCATCTCTGTCGCAGCCATAGTATAGCGGCATTCCTATTATGTCAATCTTCATTGGAAAACCCTCCTTCCATGGTAAAACCATGTATATTATAATAAATTCTTTTGTATTCCATTCAATAATATTATATCATTAATATGGCTATATTGTTAATAAATATGAGGATTTTTTTAAGGCGAAAAAGCCCCAAACTGTGATATAATAAGGCGTTAAAGCGGAGGTGCAAAATGGCAAAGTACTACTACGCAGTTAAAAAAGGTAAAAATATAGGTATCTATGAAAGTTGGAAAGAGTGTGAGGAAAATGTAAGGGGTTTTTCAGGTGCCATCTACAAGAAGTTTTCTAGTCCTGAGGAGGCCCTGAGATTTATGGAGGGTGGAGAAGAGCAAGGGGAGGAAAAGGATAGGCTGGAATTAAAAGAAGGAGAAGCCATAGCCTATGTAGATGGAAGCTTCAGCCTTGAGAAATTCGAATACAGCTATGGAATAGTGTTTTTAACAGTAGCTGGCAAGGAGACTTTCAGCGGCAAAGAGGACCATAGGGATTTGGCAGAGATGAGAAATGTATCTGGGGAATTGAAGGGGGCCATGGAGGCTATGAAAATTGCCCTAGATAGAAATATAGTTACCCTCTATCTACATTACGATTATACGGGAATAGAAAATTGGGCCCTGGGAAACTGGAAGACAAATAAAGAAGGAACCAAAAACTACAAGGAGTTTTATGATTCCATCAAGGGCAAATTAAAGGTAAAATTTATCAAGGTAAAAGCCCACTCAGGTGTTAAATACAATGAGGAGGCAGATAAATTGGCTAAGGAAGCCATTACTTGATTTGCTCAAAGCCTACCTTGTTCCTTTCCAGCAGTTCGATGGCGTATTCATCTACCCTATAGTCATGCTTGTAGTAGATAAATTTTATGCCAGCCTGTATTAGGGACTTTGTGCAGTTGAGGCAGGGAAAGTGAGTCACATAGGCAGTACAGCCCTTTACTGGAATTCCCTCCTTGGCACAGTACAATAGGGCATTCATCTCGGCGTGAATGGTGGCTATACAATGTCCATCTCTCATGGTATGTCCCACGTCGTCACAATGGGGGTTGCCTGCTACAGAACCATTGTAACCTGTCGACACTATCCTATTGTCGTCGTTGACCAAGAGGCAGCCCACATAGGCCCTGTCACATGTGCCTCGTGTGGCGACAATTTCAGCTATTTCCATAAAATATTCCTTCCAAGGTTTTCTCATCTAATCAGCTCCTCTTTTATTCTCCTTAATATTATCAGATATTACAAGGCTTTCCAATAGTTTATTGAGGGGTATTTTGGGTATATTTTAACACAAGGGAGGAGATGCTTATGCTAAAAGAATTTAAAGAATTCGCAGTAAAGGGAAATGTAGTGGATTTAGCCATAGGGGTTATCATAGGAGGTGCATTTGGGAAAATAGTCACATCTCTTGTAAACGATATGGTAATGCCCGTCATAGGCCTAGCCATTGGAAAGGTAGACTTTACAAACCTATTTATCAGCCTAGATGGGTCTAGGTATCCATCACTGACGGCAGCACAAGAGGCAGGGGCTGCAACACTCAATTATGGGGTCTTTATCAATACGGTTATCGAATTTTTAATCATTGCCTTTTCCATATTTTTAGTTATTAAACAGTTAAATGCATTTAAGAAAAAAGAAGAAGAGGTTGAGGCGGCACCGACTACAAGGACCTGTCCATATTGTTTTACCGAGATTCACCTGGATGCTACAAGGTGTCCTAATTGCACATCTGATATTGTAAATGAGTAGAGAGGTGTTATAGATGTATGGTCTAGTTCTGGAAGGTGGAGGAGCTAAGGGATCATATCATATAGGCGTGTATAAGGCTCTAATGGAAGAAGGCATCGAGATAAGCGGCGTTGTAGGCACTTCCATTGGAGCTTTAAATGGTGCCATGATAGTGCAGGGAGATTACGACAGATGCTATGAATTGTGGAGCAAGATTTCATATTCTATGGTAATCGATGTAGATGACAAGGAAATAGAAAAGTTAATGGAGCTAAGGCCCATCAGGGAGAACTTTCCCTTTATCAAGGAAAAGATTAAATCCTTCATAGGGGACAAGGGTTTTGATATAACTCCCCTAAAGGCCCTTTTAGACGAGTATATAGACGAGGAAAGAATAAGAAAATCTAAAATGGAGTTTGGCATAGTAACCATAAACCTAAGTGAGTTCAAGCCCCTTTATATCTTTTTAGAAGATATACCCAAGGGGGAGCTAAGTCACTATCTCTTGGCTAGTGCCTACCTGCCTTTTTTCAAATCTGAGAGGATTAAGGGAAAGAGGTACTTGGATGGAGGATTTTACGACAATTTGCCCTATCGGATGCTGCTAAAAAAAGGTTACAAGGATCTCATATTGGTTAGGACCCATGCCAAGGGCATAACCCGTAGGATAAGGCTGCCCGGCAAGACATCCATGGTCATATCTCCAAGTGAATATCTGGGAAGGGCAGTTGAGTACGATGGGATTAGGGCCAAGTCCAATATTGAAATGGGCTACTATGACGGCTTGAGAGCCCTAAGGGGACTAAAGGGAGACAGATACTATATAGAGCCTAGGGAGGACGAGGAATTTTACCTAGACCTTCTGCTTGAACTAGGGGAGGAAAAGATAGGTCAGATGAGGGATATACTTAAATTGCATGAGGGCTACCATAGGAGAAGCCTATTTGAAGATATACTGCCTAAGCTATACTCCATGCTTTCCATGGATAAAAGCAGGGACTATGGAGACCTACTAGTATATTTATTGGAGAGAAAGGCAGAAAAATGCAATATAGATAGGTATAGAATCTATAGTTTTGAGGAACTATTAGACCTGGTAGAGGGTCAGAGAATAGTCAAGGATAGGGAGGAAATAAGTAGATTTGACAGGATAATTGAAAAGGTCGATATAATTCCCATATTTGGCAAGGAGGACATTATACTGGAAATAGCAGATATAATCTTTAGCAAATAAGCTTTGGTGTAGGTTTAGGAGGTGTGAGATGGATATAGAACATATAATTGAAAAGTTAAAAGATAGGACCCCTAAGCCTTTGGACATAAGGAATAGATACTCTGTCCTCATACCTATCATAAATAATAAGGGTAGGCTAGAGATAATATTTGAATTGAGGTCCAAGGATTTGACCCAGCAGCCAGGGGAAATATCCTTTCCCGGCGGGGAAGTGGAAGGCATGGAAAGCTACCGAGATGCTGCCATTAGGGAAACCATGGAGGAGCTAAATATAGGGAGGGAAAATATAGAGATCATAGGGGAGCTTGACTATCTAGTTTCCCATGCAGGTATTACAATCCACTGTTTTGTAGGCACTATAGAAAAAATAGACATAGGGGAAATAGAGCCAAGTAAGGACGAAGTCGACCACATATTCACAGTTCCCTTGGACTTTTTCTTGAATACAGAGCCAGACAAATACCAGCTGGAGCTAGAGACCGTATTAAATGAGGAATTCCCCTACAATTTGATACCCAACGGGAAGGATTACAATTGGAGATCTGGAAAGAACATTGTCATGTTTTACCACTATGGGGGATACATCATATGGGGATTTACAGCTAAAATGATGAACAACTTTGCACATACAATAAGGGACCTAATCTAGGCCCCTTAATTTTCTTCAATAGTCTTATTTAGTCTAGGATTTACCTCATTTCCTAGATTTTTTATGCTCCTCAGGACGAAAAGTGCCGTGAGAACAGATGCAATGAAATCCGCCAGAGGTCCCGCCATCCATACGCCAGTAAGTCCAAATATCCTTGGAAGGATGATTAGGGCCGGAATAAGTATAAGCACCTGCCTGGACAAACTTAAAAACATGGATTGCTTAGGCTTCCCAGTGGCCTGAAAGTAGTTGGAGCTGACTACCTGAAAACCTATTATGGGAAACATAGCCAGATAGGTTCTCATGCCAGGAACTCCAATTCTTGAAATTTCAGTGAGATTTCCATTTTTACTTATAAATAGCTGATAAAGCTTGACCGGGAAAAATTGAGTCAGTACGAATCCCAGTGATGTTAGGGCCGTGGCAGCGATAACAGAATATTTTAGGGTTTCCTTGACCCTATCATAGTTCTTTGCCCCGTAGTTAAAGCCAATAATAGGCTGAGAACCTTGGTTTATGCCAAAGACAGGCATCATTACCATCATAGCCACACTATTTATTACTGCCATACTGGAATTAGCCAAATCTCCGCCGTAGTTCTTCAAACTGTTGTTGAGCAGGACAGTTACCATACTGCCAGCAATTTGCATGCTGAATGGGCCTACTCCAATGGCTATAATGTCCTTAAATATATCCCATTTTAGTTTTAAGTAGGATTTTTTGATGCTGAGCATGGACTTGCCTCCAAAGAAATACCTCATAACCCAGATTGCAGATAGGCCTTGGGATATGATAGTAGCCAGTGCCGCACCCTCTACCCCCATATGGAAGACAAAGATAAAGATGGGGTCAAGTATGGTATTTGTAATGGCACCTATGAGCATAGTCTTCATGGCAATGGTTGGGCTGCCTTCACCCCTGATAAAATTGTTCATGCCGAATCCAATAGTTTGGAGGGGTGCACCTATTAGTATGATTTTCATATAGTCATAGGCATATCCAAAGTTGGATGGGGACGCACCAAATGCATTTAGTAGTGGCTTCAGAAAAATCAGGCCAAATATACTAATGGCTAGGGAAGCCAAGATAAGGAGAACAAAGGCGTTTCCTGTGACCTTCTCTGCCTCTTCCTTCCTGTCTTGTCCCAGCTTGATAGATACCAGTGTATTTCCGCCAATGCCTATAAGCATACCAAAGGCCATGATGACCAAGGATATGGGCATTGTAATGAAGATGCCGCCTATGGCCAAATCCCCTACGCCCTTGCCAATGAAAATTCTATCTACAACATTGTACAATGCGTTTACAATCATTCCAGTAATTGCAGGCAGAGAAAATTTAAATAGCAGTTTGGCTATGGGCTCCTCTCCAAGCAATTTTCGTCTTTCGTTTTCTTTATTCATCTGATCACCTAGCAAAATAGTAGTTAGCCCTCAAAAAGAAGGCTAACTATTATTATAACACAAAAAAATTCATATTGATATGATATTTTGACACCCTAATTAATTTGTAAACATTTGGGTCCAATAGTTTGTCCCATTGCTGGTCTGATAGTAGCCGACACCAATCTTAGTGAAACTGGAGTTCATAATATTGGCCCTATGGCCAGATGAATTCATCCAGGCCCTGACTACAGATTGGGCCGAAAGCTGACCTTTTGCGATATTTTCCCCAGCAGTGCCATATTTGATGCCAAAGGACTTCATCATATCGAAGGGTGAACCGTAAGTAGGTGAATTGTGGTTAAAGTAGTTATTTTTTCCCATGTCTTCAGATTTCTTCCTGGCTACATTTGACAATTCTAGGCTTGCTTCCAGAGGTCTTAGCCCTTCCTTTTGCCTTTCAACATTGACTAATCTTACTACTTCAGCCTCTATGGCAGATAGGCCAGATATAGATGGGCTAGGTGCAGGATTAGTTGGTTCAACGGGCCTACTTGGCTGGCTAGGCCTTGTTGGGGTTTCCGCTGGAGTCTCCACAGGGGTTTCCACTGGCCTACTTGGTGCGGGCTCAGATGGTACATTTGGAGTGGAAGGCCTCTCAGGTAACTGGATGATTGTCCCAGGTCTTGACACAGGGCTGGTATTGACCACAGTCCATGTCCACTGGGGATAATTTTCAATTGGTGAATAATCATAGTAGTAGTTTACTGCATAGCCTCTATTATAATTATTCGAATAAGTAATATTAGGGTAGTAAAAATTTGCAGCACTGGCTGCTGATGAACTAAGTATACTGGCAGCAAGTAATGAAATAGCCAGCTTTTTCTTCTTTTTTAACATATTATGTCCTCCTTGAAATTTAGAAAATTAAAACTTATCTATTTCCCTCCTTTCAAAAGGTTACAAAATAGTAACATTTTGTCAAGTATATCACTAGTTAGAAGGGCAAATAAACCCTCAAAACTTGACAAGTCTTCATAAAAATGGGATACTAGACATTTTTAGCTATTTGTGTTAATCTGGTAATATATTAAATTTTTCAACCTGGAGGTATAATATAATGAAAAAAGGAAGATTTCCGCTGCTACTTATAGTATCGGCTATACCTACTATTTTGCTTTTATTGGCTACATATCTAGTTAATATTAGGCTGGATACCCTAGTAGTTCCAATCCTAGCGACCTACATCGGCTCACTTATAGCTGCCATGATAGTTTCCAAGATGGGTGGCAGTGGAGGGGGAAGTTTGGTTGACAGAATATCTAAGACCATAAATCTTTTACTGTCAGGAGATTTTTTTGCTTCCCTGGTATTTCTAGAAGAAGTTGAAGGGGAGCACAGGGTAATAAATGATTTCGAAGGCTTGGTAAATAGCCTAATGGAAATGCTGGAGCAGTTTGATATGTCAGCACAAAAAAACGCCTATTATTCGGAAAGGTTGATTGAGGTAGTCAATGGAGCCAATGTATCGGATAGGGAAATCTTACAAGCCATAGATGGAGTTGCCAAGGGTGCAGATGAGACTGCATATTCCATTGAAAACATAGCAAAGCTTGTGAACAGACTTGTGGAACAAGCAGTAAGCCTAGAAGAGGAAACTAAAAAGTCCATAGAGGTCATAGATGATTTTAGGGAGCTATCCGACCATATACAAGTTATACTCACCAATCTTACAAATGACATAGATAAGACTGTAGAATCCAATAGGGTATCTGCAGAAAACATCAGAGACCTTCAAATAAAGTCGGAGGAGATTAGTGCCATAGTCCATTCGGTGACCCAGGTGGCGGAACAGACAAACCTCTTGGCCCTCAATGCAGCCATAGAAGCAGCTAGGGCGGGGGAAGCCGGAAGGGGATTTGCTATAGTAGCAGAAGAAGTGCGTAAGTTGGCAGAGGAGTCCAAGCTTGCAGCAGATAAGATAAGCTTCACTGCAAATGAGATAAAGGATCAAACCCAGATAACAGCAAACAATGTGGAGGAAACTGTAGATTTAATAGAGAAAAACTCCATAGAGACTAAAAATACTGCGGAGAAATTTTACGAGATGAAAAGCCTTGTAGATACTGTAAAGTCCACTGTTGACGACATAGTAAGGTTTTTGGAAGAGGATCTGTCCAGTACGAAGGTTATATTCGACGAAGTAGATAAGGTAGCTGCCATGTCCCAAGAGACTGCAGCCAGCAGCCAGGAGGTCAGTGCCTCTAGCCAGGCACGAACACAGCTTACGGATAATTTAAATGAAATTTCCCAGCAACTGCTTAAAATGTCTGGGGACCAAAATCAATTGACTGCCAGTTTGGTGAAGGAATCCCAGTTAAGTGACAATCAAATTAAGGAAAGCAATAGAATATTAAACCTGCTTGTTGACATGTCTAAGAAGGCAGAAATAGTGCACTTGAACAATGAAAAAGCAATTCTGGAAGGTTTTGTCAAGCAGGGTGAACACCTGGATTTTGTCTATATTACAGACAAGGAAGGCACTGTAGTTGCCTCAAATGATTCAAAGGGAATAGGTGCAAACTTTGCATTTAGACCATG
>Ga0265293_10014350_pt1 | contig 10074 bp, 11 predicted proteins | sample Munlanlewell138R_FD_192505 | JGI IMG/M metagenome (GOLD analysis project Ga0265293, IMG submission 192505) | Leachate microbial communities from a municipal landfill in Southern Ontario, Canada - Leachate well 138R | ecosystem: Engineered > Solid waste > Landfill > Unclassified | place: Canada...
ATAATCTTTATCCTGTATTTGAATAATTTATTAAAGGAGAGATGTAAAAATGAAAAAGAAAATTTCAATAGAAGGAATGAGTTGCGGGCACTGTTCGGCAAGGGTCGAAAAAATATTAAAGGAGCAGGAAGCCGTAGGGGCAGACCCATGTGTCTGCCCTCTTATGACGCATAATTAAACAAATGTGCTATGGCCTGTCATCTTTCTGTATCTAAATTACTCTTTATTCCTATTTATGTATTTAGCTCTATCCTTTAAGTGTTCATCATAGGTTTCGTTAAACACATGTCTGTCTTCTTCCGGGCTCAGCACATAATATAAATAATTATGTTTGTCGGGATACAGGGCTGCTTTTATAGATTCTTTTCCCGGGGAAGCTATGGGTCCCGGGGGTAGCCCCTTTTTAGTATATGTGTTAAACGGACCGGGTTTATCTAATTCTGATTGATATATTGTGGTTCTATGCTCTCTTCCTTCACCCACTCCATATATCACTGTAGCATCAATCTGCAGGGGCATGTCCTTTTTTAATCTGTTATGTATAACTCCGCTGATAGTTGTTCTCTCGCCATCATGCCGTGCTTCGCGTTCTATTAAGGATGCTATGGTCAATACTTCATGTCTTGAAAACCCCAGTGTTTCTTCTCTTTTTGTGTATTCTTCCGTAAATGCATCATTCATTGCCTGTGCAAGCTGGTGGATTATATCGTCCACAGTCTGATTTTTGGTAAAATGATAAGTTTCCGGATACAGATACCCTTCCAGTTTGAAATAAAGGCCCTCGGTATCAAAATTATAATTATCGTTAAAATACTTTTCTGTGGCTTCAATAAATTCTTCTTTAGTACCGAAACCGAGCTCTTCCATTTTTTGTGCTATCTGATAGAGGGTAAATCCTTCAGGTATGGTCAGTACGGTATATTTATCCGCAACGCCTTTTTCCAATAATGTAAAGATATCTTCAAAGGTTGAATCGGATGGTATCAAATAGGTGCCCGGTTTAATTTTCTGATCAATCTGTGCTTCTTTGGCCTTGTAGCGAAACCAAATCCTGCTCCTAATTACACCTTTGTCAAATAATATATCAGAAACATAACTCAGCGGAGCACCTTCCGGAACCGTTATTTCGACAACATCGGGGTTGTTAACGGTGGAAAGGTAGGATGGCACAAATGATAAGAGAGCGATGCCTAATATCGCAATAATTACAATAGCCGTTAATATGTATAAAAACTTTCTCATTTTTTATTTCCCCCTGTTTAAAACATTTATTAAAAGCAGATTATTTTCAACTTGGTTTCGAATTTTATATATTATTTATTATTCTAACATCTTATTCGACAAATTGCATCAACAATTAATTTTGTATGACGAAGCGGGATAGACACTGTTCTATCTATTAGTACATAATTGTTTAATTAAAGGGGTCAAGGGTGGACACACGGGTCCGCCTATTAGAGGTCAGAACCCAGGGGCCTGTGTTCCGGAATTATAAAAGATCAGGTACGCCGGCGGACTGATATCCGGCTTCTAAGTGGTAGGGGCGGACCCGTGTGTCCGCCCTCTTGTGATATATAACTAAATCCATGTTGTAATAACTATGTTGTGAACATCTTCCGGTGTTTTCCGATATAAATTCTAAATTTTCAACAAATAATATATATTTCCCGGGAAATATAGAAGGATTTTATATAATAATGTAGAATGTCCATATAAAGTGTTATTACAGGAGGAATATTGCAATGGTTCAAATGTTGATCGATGTCACTTTTTTAGGGGTAATTATTATACCGATATTTATTTTGTTTTTGGCCCTATATCAAAATTTATTGGAGATACCGAGAGCACAACAGAAAATTAGACGAAGAAGAACCAAAGTACAACCTTATTATATGGGCACAGAGGAAATATTGTATAAAAAATTGAAAGTTATAAAATAACCTGATTTCCTAAGAAAAAAAGGTTATGTTTTTTATAATAGAAGAGAGCACCTTTATCTTAAACGGAGATATGAAATGAAAATAAATTTTTAAATTTTAACAATGTACATGGATTTTGAATAACATAGTGAATACAGGGCAAAATAAAAGGTAAAATAATTTATTTTAAGGCTGGTGAATATTGTGGATGAAAAATTGAGATGTTATATCTGTAACAATATAGGTGATGAAGGGATTATTTTACTAAATAGATACATATGCAGGAGATGCGAGTTAAATTTGGCAGGGGTTTCCATCGGTGAACTCAAGTATGAGAAATTCAGGAGAGGGATCAGGGATATTTGGAAGGATTTTAATAGAAAATATAATAATAAAAGTATGCCGATATAATCAGCAATGGGATTTCCCGGAGGGAAATCCCATTGCTGATGTTGTTAATATTCAAAATTAAAATCATAAGAACGTGGGAAAAGCGGTTTATTTGCAACTGATAGTTTCTAAGTTTTTTTTCATATGATCGGTGAATATCTTTTCTTTTTCGCGTCTTATTTGTTCTATAGGGATAGAAAGCATTTGTGAGATTTCTTTATCAGTCCTTTTATTATTATAAGCTAATAAAAAATCTTTTAAGCTGGTAGCTTTATCTTCTCTCATTGGCTAACACCATCCTATTTTATGAACTTTTTTATTGATAAAAATTATGTAATTTTGTATCTGCTGGTTGGACAAAAACAGTATACAGTAGTAGTATTGCTATAAAACGAATATTTTATACATTAAAATAAAAAAATTTACACAACAGTTGTGTGGTGTGCATGGGAAATTGTTTATATGCAGGTTGCATATAAATCTAATAATGTGCCGTAAAAGGGCAGACACACGGATCTGCCACTACTTACACGATACGTAATTAAAATTATATTATAGGGTGATCAAAATGGACAACGCTCCAATTATAGATAAACTGTTGCAATTGAACAGACAAAACATGGTATCTTTTCATGTTCCGGGACATAAAAACGGGAGAATATATAATAAATTTCCATATAAAAACTTTAAAGACATTTTATACAAGTTAGATACTACAGAAATTCCGGGTACTGATAATTTGCACAATGCAAGGGAGATAATAGAAAAAAGCCAACAAAAAGCTAGTGAGGCATTTGGGAGCGAAGAGACATTTTTTTTGGTAAATGGGAGCACTTCGGGTATCTATAGCATGATAATGTCGGCTACGTCACCGGGGGACAAGATACTTGTAGACAGAAATTGTCATCAGGCGGTGATAAATGCCTGTATATTAGGTGATTTAGTACCCATATATGTCTACCCGAATATGGACGAGAAGCGGGGAATAGCTATGGGGATATTACCGGATGATGTTGAAAAACAACTGGCAAGACATAGTGGCATCGGGGCTGTGCTTCTCACCTATCCTAATTATCATGGTGTCGCAAGTAATTTAAAAAAAATAGAGGAAATAGTGCATAAATATGATAAAATATTATTGATAGACGAAGCCCATGGTGCACACTTAGGATTGAGTGAAGATTTGCCCCCCTCTGCATTGAGTTGCGGTGTCGATGCGGTGGTACAGAGCACTCATAAAACATTGCTTTCCTTTACACAGAGTTCTATGCTTCATATACAGGGGGATAGGATAGACAGGGACAGATTGAAATTTATGCTTAGAATACATCAGAGCAGTAGCCCGTCTTATCTGTTATTAGTTTCTCTGGATTTTGCGGTTATGGTTTATAGGACAGAGGGCAGGAACTTAATGGAAAGCTTGTTTGAAAATATTAAAAACTTTAAACAACGAATTAAAGATATAGATGGAATAGATGTAATGGGAGAAGAAATGATAGGTAATAAGGGGGTTGAATCTATAGACATCACCCGCATGTGTATCGGGCTTGAAGGCATTACCGGATATGAATTAGAACGAAGGTTGAGAAAAGATTTTAATATACAGATGGAATTATCTAACAGATACGGTGTGTTGGGGGTAACATCGATTGCTAATGTCGGGGAAGATTTTGACAAGTTGTTGGAGGGGCTCAGTATAATTTCTGAGGAAACGGGAGTTAGCAGGGCAAAACTGTCAGGAAATTTGCCGGAAAATTTTACATTTAGAAAAGTTGAACAAATTTTTACCCCAAGGGAAGCCTTGTATAAAAACAAGAGAAAGATATTATTTAGAAAAAGTCAGGGATTCATCAGTGGGGAATATATAATATCATATCCCCCGGGTGTCCCGTTAATTATTCCCGGTGAAAAAATTAATGCGGAAGTTATGCTGCAAGTTATGGATATAATTGATAATGGCGGGGGGATTTTGGGTCTAAATGATGGCAATTGTAAGTGGATTGAGATTATAACCTAAGGAGCGATATTATAACATGCACAAAGGAATATTTATTACTATAGAGGGTTTAGACGGCTCCGGGAAATCTACACAGATTCCCCGTATTAAAAGCTTCCTGGAAGAAAAAGGCTATGAAGTGTTGTTAACAAGGGAGCCCGGAGGGACTATAATAGGAGAAAAGATCAGACAAATATTATTGGACAAAAACCATAAAGAGCTATCGGCTATTACAGAGGCGTTGTTATATGCCGCATCAAGGGCTCAACATGTAGAACAGGTCATTATTCCGGCTCTTAAAGAGGGAAAAGCCGTTTTGAGTGATAGGTTTGTGGATTCGAGTATAGCCTATCAGGGAAAGGGAAGGGGATTAGGTTTTAAGGCTATAGTAGATATCAATGAATTTGCTGTGTGTGGATTAAAACCGGATATCACTATATTATTAGATATAGATCCCGAGGTAGGTTTAAACAGGGTTAAGGCTGTAAAAGGGGCGGACAGGCTGGAGCAGGAAAAATTAGATTTTCATAGAAGAGTTTATGAAGGTTATAAAGATCTTGCCGATATGTATTCGGACCGCATTAAAGTTATAGATGCAAATAAAACTATTGAGGAAATAAGCAGGCAAATAAAAGATAAATTAAATAATATTGTTAGGAAGGGGTAACTTTATGAAACTGATTATTGCTATTGTACATGATGATGATGCACACAATCTTATAGATGATCTGACCAAAGAAGATTTCAGGGTTACAAAATTAGCTACTACAGGAGGTTTTTTAAAAGCCGGAAATACAACTTTATTGATCGGGGTTGAAGAAAATCAAGTGAATAGGGCTATTAAAATTATTAAAAATAATTGTGAAACAAGAGATCAGACTATTGTTTCGCCGACGCCGATGGCCGGTACGGCGGGGGTTTTTATTCCCTATCCTGTTGAGATTAAAATTGGCGGTGCAACAGTATTCGTTGTAAATGTAGAAAAATATTTGAAGCTGTAGCAGGGATGGATATGAAAATAAATTTTGAGGGAATTGTCGGGCAGGAACAGGCCGTAGAAAAGTTAAAAAGATCTCTGGAGAACAATCAAATATCCCATGCGTATCTATTTGAGGGAGAAAAAGGATTGGGAAAAAAGGATATAGCATTGAGGTTAGCTTTTGTGCTGAACTGTACAGGGGACGATAGAAAACCTTGTAATAAATGTAATAGCTGTATTAAGATAGCCGGCGGCAATCATCCGGATATTAAAATAATCGAAAACGATGGTATCATAAGGATAGGTGAAATACGCAAAATTATAGGAGAAATGCAACTGAAACCCCATGAGGGCAGATATAAAGTTTACATCATATGTGATGCTGACAGGATGAATATGGAATCCCAAAACGCATTATTAAAAACTTTAGAGGAACCGCCTTCATATGCTGTTTTAATCTTGTTGACCACGAAGGGGTATAGTCTGTTTCCTACTGTAATTTCCAGATGCCAGGTAATAAAATTATATCCTGAAAATCCGGAAGTCATAAAACATTATTTGATTAAAAACAAAAAAATTGATGAGGAACAGGCACATATGTTGGCAACTTTTTCGGGAGGTGTTGTAGGGCGTGCGGTTGAATTATTAGATAACCCCGATTTTTATTACAGGAGAGAGAAAATTATTGAAATATGCGATAAATTATTGACTTCGAATCTTTTTGCCGTATTGGAACAGATTGTATTTTTTGAGGAGCATAGATTGTATATAGAAGAGATTTTTGGACTCATGATCAATTGGTATAGGGACTTGTTTATGTACAGTGAAACAAGAAATATGGATTTTATAACAAATATAGATAGAAAAGAAGAGATAGATTTTCATGCGGCAAAAATAGACTCGGCTAAAATCAGAGATATTGTATTTATAATAGAAAAAGCAAAAAACAATTTAAGGAGCAATGTTCAATTTCGTTTAAATATAGAAGTGATGCTTTTAAATATTCGGGAGGTTTTATCAGATGGTAACGGTGGTAGGAGTGAGATTTAAAAAAGCGGGGAAGATATATTATTTTGATCCTGTTGACATAGAGATAAATAAAGATGATTTTGTTATAGTAGAAACGGCCAGGGGCATAGAATTTGGGCAGGTTGTGGTTGGACCGAAACAGGTTTCGGAAGAGGATATAGTAAATCCGTTGAAATCTGTTATCCGTGTTGCAACAGAGGGAGATAAAAAGCAACATACGGAGAATAAAATGAAAGAAAAGGAAACGCTTGAAATTTGCATGGAAAAAGTTAAAAATCATAATTTGGACATGAATTTGGTTGATGTTGAATATACTTTTGATAACAATAAAGTTATATTTTATTTTACCGCCGATGGGAGGGTGGATTTTAGAGAATTAGTGAAAGATTTGGCATCTGTCTTTAAAACGAGAATAGAGCTCAGACAGATAGGCGTAAGGGACGAAGCGAAAATGCTTGGAGGGATAGGGCCTTGCGGAAGATCCCTATGCTGTTCTACTTGGCTCGGTGATTTCGAACCGGTTTCGATTAAGATGGCGAAAGATCAGGATCTATCCTTAAACCCGGCCAAGATTTCCGGTATCTGCGGCCGATTGTTTTGCTGTCTAAAGTATGAACATGATGCATATATGCGGATACTGCAAAAAATACCCGGCATAGGTTCTATAGTCTCAACCCCTGATGGCGAAGGTGTTGTAATTGGAATCAATGTACTGTTGGAGCTTATAAGGGTTAAAATTAATGATTCGGATGGCCCGGATGGTTTTAATGACAATAATGACGGAATACAGACATATTCATTGCACGATGTTACTAAAATTAAAGAAATTGAAACAGGGGATGAATTAGGATTATCTGAAGAATTAGAATATGAGCTAAAAGAATTAGATGAAATTTGACAATCAGGGTAGTATATAATAGCAAATAAAGGGGAAGCTTAGGGAGGGTTTATTATAATTATGCCGGCATATAGCATAAAATAAGGTCGGACCTGAGTAAAAATCAGTATCGGGGGAAGATCAACCCTTTAATTAAGGCAGTCAATTATAGTAAAAAACATATGAAAATTAAATAAGAAACCTCGTTATAAGTGCATAAATCAAATATTTTATCAACAAAGTATCAAAACAATGATTATTAAAAATATAAATAACATCAAGGGGTAGTTCCGGTCTTTTTTAGGCATTTAGTGTAAGTTTTTAAATATAAAGGAACTAAACCTGATTTTCCGATTAAAAATTATTTAAAATGAAAATTAAGTTGAATATTTTTGCAAAATTTTATAAAAAAAAGTAGCAAAGCAAAAAGCATATTTATAGTTTGCCCTTGATTTTTAGAGTCTAATATGATACTTTAATTATATAGCAGGAAGTGTCTTTGAGGTATAATTATGCCTGATACTTTCGGAGTTATAGATATTCGGAAGATTTATACAAAATAAATATATTAAGGGTTGAAAATTTCTTTCCAAAGATGTATTATTAGTATACATATATTAATTGATGGTCCATTATGTATATTTGTGACTTCAGTTATGAATCGGCGCAAGAAATGATGAGGGGTTTACAATATATATCGTAATATATCGTAAATATATAAAGTAGTTTTAAAATACATATATCGGCTCGAAGCCTCGGAAATTATGACAGAATCAGGTATAGGTAATAATTTTGTATGGAGGTGTTTTTTCCCATACTATTAAAAATAAGCATTAATTTTTTAAAAGAGTGAAACTAATATAAAAAGAGGAGGAGATATTTATGGGTAAACTGCTAAGATCAGCACTGTTTGAAGTATACGAAAGATATGGCGGCAATGTAGTGGATTTTGCAGGATGGGAAATGCCGGTAGAGTATGAAGGATTGGTACCCGAACATAATGCAGTAAGAAATGCTGCCGGAATGTTCGACGTATCCCACATGGGCCAGATCACAGTAGAAGGTAAGGATGCGGAAGCATTCATGCAGTACATGGTTTCGAATGATGTAGCAGCTGCTGGAGACCATCAGATACAATATACACATTTTTGTAGACCTGATGGTGGAATAGTGGACGACTTCTTGATTTACAAGTACAATAAGGATCGCTATTTACTGATAGTTAATGCATCTAATGTGGACAAGGATTTTGCATGGGTGAACGAAAATAAAGGCGATTTTGATGTAAAATTAGAGAATCTTTCCGATCAATATTCCGCAATAGCATTACAAGGTCCAAAATCAGAGGAAATATTGCAACAACTTACAGACATAGATCTCTCAGCAATGAAGCCATTCCGATTCCAAGACGGTGTTACAGTAAATGGAGCAAAAGCTTTAGTTTCAAGAAACGGTTATACAGGTGAAGACGGATTTGAAATATATCTTGGAAATGATGATGTAGTGGCATTATGGGATAAGCTATATGAAGTTGGAAAAGATAAGGGATTGGTACCTGCAGGATTAGGTGCAAGGGATACTTTGAGATTTGAAGCAAATCTTCCGCTTTATGGCAATGAAATGCTTGATGACATCAGCCCGTTGGAAGCAAGCTTAGGTTACTTTGTAAAGCTTGATAAAGAGGCTGATTTTATAGGAAAAGAAGTTCTGAAAAAACAAAAAGAAGGCGCTCTATCAAGAAAAATTGTAGCGTTTGAAATGAAGGGTAAAGGAATACCTAGACATGGCTATGATGTTCTGGCTGACGGAAAAGTAGTCGGTTTTGTAACCACAGGATACACTTCCCCAACTCTTGGCAAAAACATCGGCAAGGCTATGGTACCCATAGAGTATGCGAAAATAGGCACACCATTACAAATACAAGTTAGAAAGAAAGCGGTAGATGCCGAAGTAGTCAGTGCTAAATTTTTAGGATAAAAAATCCTAAAAACAAATTTTGATTTCAATTTTTTCAAATAAAAAATCTATAAAATTAAGGAGGAATCAATTATGAAAATAGTAGAAGGAAACTTTTATTCAAAGGATCATGAGTGGGTAAAAATTGATGGAAAAGAAGCTTTTGTAGGGATTTCAGATCATGCACAAGATTCATTAGGAGACATCGTTTATGTTGAACTGCCGGATGTCGGCGATGAGTTTGACAAGGGTGAAGCATTTGCAGTTGTAGAATCTACAAAAGCAGCCTCAGACGTGTATCTGCCGGTTGCAGGTAAAGTAGTAGAGGTTAATGAAGCTCTAGATGATGCACCAGAACTTATCAACGAAGATGCTTTTGCTAACTGGATTGCTAAAATAGAATTATCAGGAGATGCCGATACAAGCGATCTTATGGATGCAGCAGCATACAAAGAATTCTGCGAAAACGAATAAAACCCGGTAACAGAAAATTCACATGATAAGGAGGGTTAGTATGTCTAGTGTTCATCACAAGTATTTACCTACTACAACGGAAGATGAAAAGCAGATGCTGGCGGCAATAGGAGTGGACACCATAGAGGACTTGTATCAGGACGTGCCTAAAGAATTCTTGTTAGGCCCGGATGATAAACTCGATTTAGTGGGGCCACATTCTGAGTTGGAAGTTGCCCGTTGGGTAGGATCACTTGGCAAGAAAAATATAACTACGGATGAAAAGGTTTGCTTCTTAGGGGCAGGAGCATATGATCACTATGTTCCCGCGCTGATAAAGCATTTAGCTGGAAGAGGTGAATTCTTTACCGCATATACACCGTATCAACCGGAAATAAGTCAGGGCACATTGCAGTCAATATTCGAATTCCAATCTATGATATGTGAATTGACGGGTATGGATGTAACTAATGCA
>Ga0265293_10014351_pt1 | contig 10074 bp, 9 predicted proteins | sample Munlanlewell138R_FD_192505 | JGI IMG/M metagenome (GOLD analysis project Ga0265293, IMG submission 192505) | Leachate microbial communities from a municipal landfill in Southern Ontario, Canada - Leachate well 138R | ecosystem: Engineered > Solid waste > Landfill > Unclassified | place: Canada...
ACGATATTGGTCTTTATAAAGCCCTGTTAAATAGTTAATATATTCATGGCTATAAAAACTTGTTGGTATCGTAATAAGTTCTTTTTCTAATTCTAAAGCATTAGCAAGCGGGGAAACGTCATTTTTTTCATTATTTGCAATATAAGAATAGCTTAATGTTAAGTTTCTAAGATTTGTTAAAGCTTTTACCATCTGTCTTTCATTTATTAACGCCTCTTTATCAACCGGTAACATCCCAAGTTCTTTTATTTCTTCGGCAGTTAATAAGCGTGAACCACGTGGCACGACCGGAGCTGTAGTTTGCGAGAAATCAAGAGAGAAGTAGTGCTTATCTGCAAAGTCATATTGCGGTAACTCATTAACAATCTTAATTCCGTCATTTACCGTAACACTAAAATTCGTCTTTTGTAAAACACTTTTAATATATTCAATGTGAAACTTAGCTGGTAACTTATTAAAATCAATTGTCGAAAAAGCATTGTAGAAACTTATAAGCACTGGTGATAAGTCTTCTTTATCACTTCCTTCAAGTAATTCACTAATAGTGATTTCCTTCTGCTCAAGTGATTGAACAATACTTTTAACTTCCGGAAAAGAAAGGAGTGGTTTGCCTTCATTTTGAAAGACGATATTAAATTGTGGTGCTAAGGCAAAAAGTAAGTTTAAATAATTAGTTTGTGGCCGCAAAACAATGATATTTCGTGCTAAAACGCCATTATTAAGTAAAGCAGCAATACTATTTAAAACATAATACACTTCCTCAACGTCACTTTTAAAAGCATAAAGTTTCGGTATATAGTTATAATCTTTTGTAAAATAGGTAATATTAACATTTGCGGTTAGAAGTAATTCATTAAGTAACGAGTGATCACGTAAATAATCAAGTATTAACACATCTTTAATTGCAAAAGCAAAAGAAGCATACTCATCAACTGTAATATACCCGTCACTTATAAGTTGTCGACGAATAGTGGATAGCTCACTTGTTTTCTTATTAAAAGAAGTCGTATGTGGAAAGATTAAGTTTTCTTGAATAATTTTTGCATGTTCTAAATTAAAGTCATATTTAGCGATTAATTCAATCAAGATTTCCTCATCAAGCTTGCCTAAAAACATGGCAATTACTTCATTAACGGTCACTACCTTAATTTTTAGCCAGGGAAACTCATTCCGCAATTTTAAAACTTCATTCTTAGTAGCGTAATCACAAATAAGATAATCATATCTTTCTAATAATTTAACGAAATCTTTCATATTTTTAATTATAGCAAAAATAGTGCCGTTTGAAGGCACTATTGTTAGGGAAATAAATAATTATTTATTCTTCAGCGTCACTACTAAAAGTTAAGATCGCGGCGACAGCTTTTTGCCAACCACTATATTTACGATTACGCAATTCTTCATCCATCTTAGGCGTATAAGTCCTTGCGTATTCATGAATACGTGTAATGGCCTTAATCGAAGAGAAGAAGCCTGTGTATAATCCTGCTAAATAGCAAACACCAAGACTTGTCGTTTCGTAAATCTTAGGAACACGGATACTAGTGTTTAATATATCAGCCTGAAATTGCATTAAATAGTTATTAACGGAAGCTCCCCCATCAACGCTTAAGACTTTAAGATTTTGTTTTGATTCTTTAATCATGACATCAAAGACATCACGTGATTGATAGGCAATAGCTTCAAGGGTCGCTCTTGTTATTTCAAGGTCACTAACTTCGCGGGTTAAACCAAAGATTGCGCCCCGCGCTTTATCATCCCAATACGGCGTACCTAGACCTACGAAAGCCGGTACAAAGTAAACATTATCATTTTGTTGCGCAGTAAACGCTGCATTTTCCGTCTCTTTTGCGTCTTTAAAGAGTTTTAATTCATCACGTAACCATTGCACAGCGGCCCCACCAACAAAAACACTACCTTCTAAAGCATATGTTACATTGTCGCCAATTTTCCAAGCGATAGTTGTAAGTAATCCGTTTTCCGATAACTGCGGTTGATCCCCAATATTCATAAGCATAAAGCAACCTGTGCCATATGTATTCTTAGCGTCACCCGGTTTTAAACACATTTGCCCAAATAAAGCGGCTTGTTGGTCTCCAGCTACTCCGGTTATTTTCATATGGTTATGAAAGAAAGTTGTTTCGCCAAAAAAATCTGAACTCGCTAGTACTTTAGGGAGCATACTTCTTGGGATATTAAATATCTTTAATAATTCGTCATCATAATCTAAAGTATTAATGTTATATAACATTGTTCTGGAAGCATTTGTGACATCAGTAAAATGATTAGTCTCATTTGTTAATTTATAAATAATCCACGTATCAACCGTGCCAAAAAGCAGTTCTCCGCGTTCTGCTCGTTCTTGTCCATTTTCTAAATGATCTAAAATATAACGGATCTTACTCGCACTAAAATAAGGATTAATTAGAAGTCCAGTTTTTTCATGAATTAAGTCTTTATATTCACTAAGTTCATTACAAATATGGGCACTTTGTCGGCTTTGCCATACAATAGCAGGCGCCACGGGCATGCCTGTATTTTTGTCCCATACAATCGTTGTTTCGCGTTGGTTCGTAATACCAATGGAATCAATGTTTGCAAAAGAAACATTTGCTTTAATTAACACTTGGTTAATAACACTTAAAACACTAAGCCATAATTCAATCGCATCTTGTTCGACGTATCCTGGTTTTGGGTAATAACATTTTACTTCTTCTTGGGCAATAAACGAAATATCAGCGTTTTTATCAAAAAGCATCGCCCGGGTCGAAGTAGTGCCTTGATCAATAGTTAAAACATATTTTTCCATTAGAAAGTAATATCCTTTACTTCTTTGGGAATTTCAATTGATAAATTAATCGCCCCATCTTCCGTAATTAAAATATTATCTTCAACGCGAATCCCAATGCCGTGTTTTGCAAAGTAGAGTCCTGGTTCAACCGTAATAACATTACCTTTTTCAAGCGGTAAGCTTCGTTCACCTGGGTCATGGGTATCAAGGCCAAGATGATGCGAAACCCCGTGATAATAATATTGGGTAATAGCTTCATCTTTAGTCATGAGTTTAGCGGCTAAGAGTTCCTTTGTTAAATATTCTTTCGTGAATTCTTGTAAATCGAACAGTGTTTTGCCAGGTTTTGCGTAGGCAATGACGGCTTTATTCGCTCCTAAAACAATTTCATACAGTTTCTTTTGGAGTTCACTAAATTTGCCGTTTATCGGAACAGTACGTGAAATATCAGCCGTATACATATTGTTATGACCACCTAAGTCAAGTAATAATAAATCACCGTCTTTAAGTTTCGCGTCTAAATGTGGATAATGTAAAATTACCCCGTTTTCGCCACTCGCGGCAATTGTATTAAAGCCTAATTGACCGTGATGTTTTTTAATTCCGTATTCAAATATAGCGGCAATTTCATATTCGTACATACCACTTTTAATATGACTAATCGCATCTTTTAAAGCCGCAGCGGTTAAATGGATACTATCTTTAATAAGACTAACTTCATAATCGTCTTTGACCATTCGCATTCTTACAATGTGGTTATAAATATTTTTAACCGTGTATTCATGCTGCGCACTGAGTAAAAGCCCATATTTTTTCGTTTCTTTACCCGTGTTAGTTAAAATACCATCTTCAAGGTCCAGATATACGATTTTTATAGCATCACTAAAGCTTTTAACATATTCATCATATTCGTTTGTAACTTTATGATTTTTCACGCCACTTATCTTAATTACTTCATCTTTAGTGTAACGTCTCCCCGTCCACACGGCTTGAAGTGGATCATAATCAAGGGTAAAGATTGTTTCCTTAACAGCACCATTAACTTTCGTAATAAGTAAAATCGACTGTTCTTGATTAATACCTGTTAAATAGTAGAAGTTGCGATTTACTTCAAAATCAAAAACACTATCCGCACTTTTTTTAATTTCTTTACCACTGAAAAGTATGAGTGCGCTGTTGTCTTCTAGTTTTTCAATTAGTCGGGTGCGCCGACCTTTAAAATCATGCATATTTAGCCTCCTAATATAATTCCTTTGCGATCATTTCAATAATTTCATGATGAACTAATTCTATTTTTCCTTCATCCGCTAGTTTTGCATTTTTTGGTACAAAAGGAATTGCTCCTAAAACCTTAAGATGAAAGACATTTTGTATTTGATCATAGTCAACTTCGCCAAACATATGATAATGATCATCAGAATCTGGAATTTCAAAATGACTCATGTTTATAACAACACCAAGAACATCAACACTTAACTGTTCCGCCATTTTATTTGTTTTTTGCACCATCGTGCTGACCATTTGTTGAGTAGTAGTGACTAAAATAATGCCATCAATGGGGATTTGTTGAAAACTACTTAACGCAACATCACTCGTTCCCGGTGGGAAATCAATTAATAAATAATCGAGTTCACCCCAATTAACCGTTGTATAAAATTGTGTCACTAAGTCACCAATTAAAGGACCACGCCACATAATGGGGTCTTCACCGTCACTTAGTAAAAGGGCAGATGAAATAATTTTAATACCCGTTTTACTAACAGCGGGAAAAATCTTTTCTTCATCACCGTAGACGCCTTCTTTAATCCCAAACATATGCGGAATTGAAGGACCAGTAATGTCCGCATCCAAAATACCAACACTAAAGCCCATTTTATTAAGTTCAACCGCTATATTACTAGTGACAAAACTTTTTCCAACGCCGCCTTTACCGGATACAATACCATAAATACGCCGAATTTTACTAAACTTATTCACCGCTTTTTCACTCATTATTTTCCTCCTTGAGTAACACTGACTCTTCTTTACTCTTAATATTATAAATGCTTTCAAAGGCATCCGCATTGCTTTTACTAACACTTACAGTAATAACTACATCAATATCAGAAAAGTCACTATCTATTACTTCATTGCCACTTGTTTCTAAGTAGTGAATTACTCGGTCATAATCACGAATAGGGACAATAATTTCATAGCGAAATGCTGGTATTTCGATTAATTTCTCAGCAAGGCTTATCACCTTTGTGCCCGTTTCGACATAAGTGCGAAGTAAGCGTCCGGCCCCTAGTTTTTTACCGCCAAAATAACGAACGACAATAAGCAGCGTATTATTAAAATCGTTAGTCTTTAATAAATTTAATAGTGGTAACCCCGCAGTATTTTGCGGTTCCCCATCATCATTAGCTCTTTCAACATTACCAAAGCGATATGCATAAGTGTAATGGCGGGCGTCTTTAAAGGTCTTTTTTGCTTCATTAAAATAGAAATCAAAGTCACTTTCATTATTTAGCGGACACAATAGGCCAATAAAGCGTGACTTCTCGACAATAAGTTCACTGACATACATTTCACTAATGACATAACCCATAAATTAATTGTATCAAGAAGTAAGAAAAACGCTTTACTATATAAGTAATATTTAGTTTGCTATAATCTATTTATGGATCAAAATGACATTTATAAAGAACAAAGTAAAATTGAAGACAATCCCGAGCTTATTGTAGAGAATGAAGTTACTAGCGTTACCCCTTTAATTGATGAAGGGCCACCGGCTAGAGCAAGAGCACTTTATCACTATTTTATTATTATTTTCGGCGTAATCGCCATGTCTTTATTTGCGTTTTTAACCGACGCTATTTTAAAAGCATTTAATGTAACACCTGCGACCAATAATATTTTGTACGCTAGTTTATCAAACTTTTTAATTTATAGTATTTTATTTGCCTTTTTAATCTTACTACTATTTTTATTTAAATTACTAAAGCCGATTGCATTACAGTTTACGAAACTAAAACCATATGTGTACGGCTTATTTTATGGCTTTATTATTATTTTAGTGTCGGTGTCTTATAATTTATTAACTAGTTTAATCTTTCCGGATACGACAAGTAATATCAACCAATCTTCGATTGAATTAATTATTAATAATTATCCCTTTACTTCTTTTATTTGGATTGTCTTAATTGGTCCAGTTATTGAAGAAATATTATATCGGCTTGGCCTATTTGAAGGTTTAAGACAAAAAAATCGCATCTTAGCCTACGTTGTCTCGGGTATGATTTTTGGCTTTATTCACTTTAATATCCCGCTTGACGCGGAAGGAAAAGTAATTACCGCGCAGTTAATTAATGAATTTATTAATATTCCGGGTTACATCATTAGCGGACTATTATTTGCCTATACTTATGAAAAGATTGGTTTTGCTGGCAGTAGTGTCGCCCATATTAGTAATAACTTATTAAGTTATATTTTGACAATTATTAGGATTTATGCCGGAGAATAAACATTTAGTGCTATCAAGCTTTTTCTTAAAAATCATTGCCATGGTCGCAGTTTTAAGTGATCACATTGCTTTTGTGTTTGTTTCCCCCTCTTTATTTACCTATGACTTAATGCGAATTATTGGCCGTCTAGCGTTTATTCTTTTTGCGTTTTTTGTAAGCGAAGGCATTGTTAAAACGCGTAATTATGACCGTTATTTATTAAGACTTTTCATTATGTATTTAGTAATGCAGGCATTAAGTATTGTTGCTTTTAGTTATGACTCTTCTTTTGCTTATCCCAATGTGTTTGCGACGCTTTTAGCCGGCGCATCTTTTTTAACTTACTTTGAAACTAAAAGGTGGAAAAGAGTGTATTATCTTGTCCCCTTTATTGCGGTAATGATAATTAATTATTTATTTTACTATCAAAAAATGAATTATTTAGAAATATACACGGGTGATTATGCTTTCTACGGTTTAGCGTTAATTATTGCTTTTTATATCGGGCGAAAGATTGCGCTATATTTATATGCGCATTATATTCCCGCGCCAAATGAAGATAGCGAAAATAAAAGCAATGAACAAAACTTACAAAAACAGTTTGTTTTAAACGTTGCCAGTAGCGTTTCCCTTTTATTCATTACGTTCATTTGGTATATTTTAAGCGTATTTAGTAAGAGTTCGACGAACATGGCGCTACAAAGTTATGGCCTCATTACGATCTTCTTATTATTACTTTATAACGGTAAGCTTGGCTATAACCAAAAACCGTTCCGCATTATTTATTATTTGTTCTTCCCCGTTCACTTAATAATTATTGCCCTTATATCAATACTTATATAGGAGAAAAAAGATGATTGTTTATTTAGAAAATGCCCTCGACTTCCAAGAAATTATTACGAAAGACCACGTTCTTGTCGACTTTTACGCTGATTGGTGTGGTCCATGCCGCATGCTTAGTCCAGTCCTCGAAGAAGTTGACAAAGAGCGGCCAAACCTGACGATTTTAAAAGTTGATGTTGATAATTTTGGCGAACTTGCAACCCAATTTGGTATTCGCAGCATCCCCACATTAATCCTTTTCAAAAATGGGAACAAAGTTGGTGAACGTAAAGGATATGTCGCTAAAACCCCACTTTTAAACTTCGTTGACGGCAAGTAAAAAAATTAATTTTATGAGAAAAACTATCTTTTTTTGGTGGTTTTTTTATTTTATGAGTATAATTTATTTATGAATAAACTAATATTTGATCCCCTAGAAGAGTTTCGCGATCGATTTAAAAGCTTACACAACGAAAATGTAATAAACTTTTTTAACAATTTAGTGAAACAAAGCGGGGTTGATCTCGCCCTCAATGATTTAACAATTAAAGAAATTAATACGCTTAATGCCAAAATTGCCAATGAAGAAAAAAAATTTAAAAGAGCGTGGGGCTGGCGTCGCTTTTTTATTTTCTTAATAATTGCGCTTTTTGTGCTCACTGGGGTTTTTATATATCAGGCAACTTTAAATGGCCCCGAATTAACGCCCGCTTTAGCGATTACTTTATCAGTGGTATCGCTTGGACTTGCAATTGCCCTTATCGTTATCAATATTAAAGTATATCGTCCGCGCATTAAAAACGCTGAGCAAGAGTTAAAAAACTTAACAAACAAACGTGATGCGAAAATTGATGAAGCGTGGTCACAGATGAATCCGCTTAATGCCCTTTTTGATTCATCAATGACTCCAATGCTCGTCGAGAAAACAATTCCTTTATTAACAATGGACCCTGTTTTTGATTCGCGCCGTTTTGATTATTTAAATCGAAAATATGGTTTAAGTGCTGAACTTGATGTTGATAGTTCAGCGTTGTTCGTCCAAAGTGGCGAAATACAAGGTAATCCCTTTTTACTTTCGCGCGCACTTAATACTTATATGGGAACGAAGACGTACACTGGTTCGATCACCGTTAGTTATACGGTAACGGTCTACGTTAATAATAAAGCGCAAACCCAAGTCCGAACGGAAACTTTAACCGCCTCGGTTACAAAACCGTGTCCTTATTACTACAATGACACTGTCATTATTTATGGTAATGAAGCCGCACCTAATCTTTCCTTTAGTCGTTATCCGCAACTTCCGCTTGATTGGACGCCAAAAAGTTTAAACGCGTTTGTGAAAAAAGAAGAAAAACAAATGAAAAAGCTTACCGAACAAGCGCTTAAGAAAGGTCACCAATTTACACCGATGGGTAATAGTGAGTTTGAAGCCCTCTTTAATGCTTATAACCGCACTAATGAACTTGAATTCCGTTTATTATTCACGGCTTTAGGCCAATCAGAAATTACTGATCTTATCAAAGATAAAAAGGTCGGATTTGGGGATGACTTTGAATTCCATAAAACAAAGAACTTAAATTTAATCCGTTCGCGCCATTCCCAAGCCTTTGATTATAGCGGTGATCCGCGTAACTATTATCATTATAATAATAAAGAAATCGCGAAACGCTTTATTACATATAATAATGACTTTATTCGTTATTTCTATTTTAATTTAGCGCCAATCTTAGCCGTGCCCCTTTATCAACAACATAAACCGCAAGAATTTATTTACGCGCAAGATTATAAATCGCATCTTTCATTTTATGAACACGAAGCAGCAGCCAACCAATTTCCAAGTGACGCTTTAAGTCACCCCGAAAGTAATACAAAAAACATCTTAAAAACGAAAGTATTAAATAAGGGAAAAGACTTTGATGTCGTTGGCGTCACAAGTTACGGTTATAAAACAATCAATCGTACAACAATGGTTCCAAAAAGAGCACGTAACGGTAGTGTTCATCAAGTTCCGGTCCATTGGGTTGAATATATTCCTGTCGAACATGAATCAGTCATTAACGTTAAAGTATTAAATGAAGAAGCAGAAAATAAAGTAACGCACGGTGGTATTTTAGGGCAAATTGAAGAATACCTTAGTAAATATAGTAAAAATAGTCCGGTTACGAGTCGCCGTGTCTTAGCGTTTATCATGCATGAAACGTTTAAAGCTGACGATAATGAATATTTAGATAAAATTATTAAAGGAAAATAACCATTTGTAGTATAATAAACGAAAGGAGAAATTTAATACTATGGGAAATGAATTAGATGAATTAACTGGTCCAGTTAATGAACAAGGACAAGACATCAATGTTATTAACAAACAACTAAAGGTGAAAGTAGGATGGGGTTCAACCCTCTTTGAAGTCATTTTATGGCTCTTCATTATTCCCGGACTCATTTTCTTATTTATGAAAATTAAAGCCCGCAAACACTTTCAACAATTACAACAAAGGATTCAACATCACGCAAGTCAAATCGATAACTATTTAGAACAACGGGTCATTATTTTAAATAACGTCGTTGGTTTAGTTAATCGTGCCGTCACGCTTGATAAAGATACCTTTACAACAATTGCCGCTTATCGTAGCGGTGTTAATAACGATGAAGGTCGTAACGAAGTTGCCGGCCAAGCCGGGGATGTCACCAATCGCCTTAACGTAGCGTTTGAAAATTATCCCGAGCTTAAAGCCCACCAAGCGATTCAAGATGCGATGCAACAAAATAGTTACTTACAACGTGAAATTACCGCAGCCCGTGAACTTTACAATGATGTCGTAAATGTTTGGAACGCTGACGTCTTCGCGTGGCCTACGAAAATGATTGTCGCCGCTAAAGCTGGTTATACGACAAGAATTCCGTTTACTGCTTCTGCTGAAACTAAAGCCCAAGCAAGACAAACATTCTTCTAAAAAAGTTACAAAAAAAGAAATAAAAAAG
>Ga0265293_10014355_pt1 | contig 10073 bp, 9 predicted proteins | sample Munlanlewell138R_FD_192505 | JGI IMG/M metagenome (GOLD analysis project Ga0265293, IMG submission 192505) | Leachate microbial communities from a municipal landfill in Southern Ontario, Canada - Leachate well 138R | ecosystem: Engineered > Solid waste > Landfill > Unclassified | place: Canada...
GTATTCTAATTGTTTTAAATGTTCTTTTTCTTTGGTAATATCATTTTTAATAGCAAGGTGAAAAACAGGAACCCCATTTTCATCATTTAAAGTCATAATTTTAGCTTGTTCAATAAATATATCACCGTTTTTCTTACGGTTATAAAATTCACCAATCCAACTTTCAGCTTTACTTAGACTCTTTATTAAATCATCATATGTTTCCTGTGGTGTTTGACCACTTTTAAATATATTGGGCTTTTTACCAATCAACTCTTCTGGGCTATAGCCTGTGGTGACTGTTGCTTGTGGATTGACATAAACAATTTCATGGTTTAAGTTCGTAATAACGATAACATTAGGACTTTGTTTGAAATATTGATTTAAAAGCATCGCTGAGCTTTGGTAGTCAAGAATCTTTGCTAACCCACTGTTGATACTAATTTGATCATGCAATCTTATTAACAACAACATTGAAAGTGCCTTTAATATAAATGAAAATGCTGATATCCAAGTATCTGAAAAACTATGGTAAAGCACATCCGATAAAATGAAAGCTTCGGTTGTATAGCGCACCGTTTCAGTTATAAATAATAATATATATATTGAGCGAATACTTTTAGATGGATAATTCTTTTTAGGATTAACAATAAGTAACCTAATGACCAATGTCATCAATAAAAGACCGTGTGTCACGTTTTTATCTATATAAGGATGAAATAGTATAACGCCTAAAACAATGAGCAACGTTGAACAAAGTACACCACATATCACATATCTTTTACGACTTGTTTTTAAAATACCCATAACAACCAAAAAGAAAAGACCCATCATTAAAAAAATGATGGCTTCAAATATAATCTTAACAAAAATAGGTGCATTAAAATGCACACTAAAAATAAATAAGATGGTTGCTAAAGCATCCATATAAAGTACTACATTTAGCGCATTGTAGTCTCTTTTTATAATGTTTCTTTTATGGGTATTTAAAAATACCACCTGAATTGATAGCCCAAAAAGAACTAACAATATGACAAATATAATCAAAATTTCTCCTCAACCTGGATAAGATTATCCAAGTATACTTTGATCTTTGTAATTTTATTATAGCACACCTTATAAAACTTATAGACAATGAATATAAGCTAATCATACTTCTATTTCCTTTAAGTTAATAGATATATTTATAAGTTATTATCTTTTATGTGATAAAATTATTATAAAGGACGTGATCACTGATGAAAGTTGTCAATACAAGCATTCAAACAAAAAAGATTCATATTCAAAACCATAATTTAAAAGGTAACTTTAAAATGTTACCCATTTATACGAAACAAATAGAAAAAAATGAAGATAATGTTTATACATTAACTTTGATGTTTAGTGTTTTAAACACTCCGGAAAACCCTTTTCCAATCGATATTACTGCACACTTAGCCGCAACCTTCACCTTTTCTAAAGACTCTAGTGAAGAACAAATAGAAAACTTCTTACAACTACCTGCTGTACAAATCATTTATCCACATTTAAGAAGTTTAGTTTCAAGTGTGACAGCAAGTGCTTATCTTCAACCACTTCTATTACCTTTAATTAACCCCAATTTATTTAAAAATGTATAAATTATAAAAACAGGGTGTAGCCAAATGGCTACACCCATTCTTTTTACGCAATTGTTCGTTTTTTAAAGTTACCATAGACATGTTTTACCGGTGTTACGATAATAAACGCTTTACTATCTAGCCGGTTAACAAGTTGGTTTAAAGTTGTAAATTCATAACTTGAGATAATCACTTTAATTAATGTTTTCTGTTGTTTACTATAACCACCTTGAACATCCATTAAAGTCACACCGCGATATATTTTGGATAAAATATCGGATACAATGTCTTTGGGGTTATCTGTAATAATTTCAACCATTGTAAATTGATATGCCGTATGGAGTCTATCGGTAACAATGGTTGTAATAATTAATCTTAATACCGTATAGCTAATAACAATACCGGCGGCTGCCATCGTCTGGGTTACACCTGGTAAAACACCACGATTAATTAAATCTGGTGCTGTAATCAAGCCACCAAGTATCGCCATGATAATATTCATTACCATTGATATAAAGCCAACACTTTGACCTTTTTTTAATGAAATGTATTGAGCAATAATATCTAAGCCACCAGTTGATGTACCATATTTTAGTGCACCACCGACACCTATACCAATTAAGATACCACCTAAAATGGTTGCTGTTAAGGCTTGAGATTCACTAGAAAGTCCCAAATTGATACTTGGTATGAATCCTAACATGGTTGCTTGGATTAAGACAGATAACATGGAATAGATAACAAACTTTTTTGAGACACCAAACCAACCAAGTAACATGATTGGAATGTTTGTTATAATAATAAACATTGCTAAAAACAAGCCTTCCCATCCTGCAGTATTCCATCCTAATGTAAACTTCATAAAGTCACGGAATAACTGTGCTAGACCTGGAATACCACCTGTATACATGGGTATGACACTTGCTTCTAAAAACCATGTGACACCTATACCATAAATAATGGTAAACACTATGACAGCAAGTGTTCTTTTAATTTCTGGTTTTACACTTCTTTCATAACTATTGGACCTAATCCAGTTTTTAAGTTTGTTCATCTTATCATCCTATGATTTCATCTAATTTCTTTTCTAAATCAAAGCGTTCAAATAATACTTTAGCTGTTCCAATTTTTTGTTCTGGATAGTGTCCAAATGTTTTAACACTATCTAGTCCTTCGGGTTTTATAGCCAGTTGTTCAAATATTTTTTCAGCTGTACTTGGCATATATGCTTGTAAGAATACCGCTAAAAATCTAATGGTTTCTACTAAACTATAAAGTACATGGCTTAATTTTTCTTTTTCACCATTTTTATTTAAATTCCATGGTTCAGAAACATCAATATATTTATTGGCAGCACGTGCAAGAATCATGAGTTCTTCAATAGCATCCCCAACTCTTAATTTGTTCATTAAATCTGTCACTTTATCTAATAGTTTTTCTGATTTTTCTTTCAAACTATAGTTAAAAGGTTCTTCTAACATCACTTTTTTAACCAAACCATCTTGGTATTTATTAATCATACCAATGGTACGATTGACTAAATTACCTAATGTATTGGCTAAATCGGAGTTGTTTCTTTCAATCATTAGCTCATAAGTTATATTACCATCAGTTGCATAAGGAATCTCATGTAATACATAATATCTTAAAGCATCCACGCCAAAATGTTTGACTAACTTATCGGTATATAAGGTATTTCCAACAGATTTACTCATTTTATTTTTATCAACTAAGACCCATGGATGGCCAAAAATTTTTTTAGGTAATGGTAAATCAAGTGCTAATAATATTGCTGGCCAATAAACCGCATGAAAGCGCATAATATCTTTACCGATTAAATGTAAATCGGCTGGCCAATATTTTTTCATCTTTTCTGATGTTTCATTAAAGTCAAAATCTAGACCAGTAATGTAATTACTTAATGCATCTATCCAAACATAGATCACATGTTTTGGATTACTTCTTACTGGAATACCCCAGTCAAAAGATGTTCTAGAAACACTTAAGTCTTCTAACCTTTCTTTTAAGAAACTTTCTAAAACTTCATTTCTTCTATTTTCTGGTTCAATAAATTCTGGGTTTTCTTTAATGTGTTTTATAATTTGGTCTTGGTACTTACTTAATTTAAAAAAGTAAGTATCCTCACTCATCCAAACCGGAATATCCCCACTTGGTCCCACACCATCGACAATATCTGCTTTATTTAAAAATGCTTCATCAGCAATGGAGTACCAACCTTCATATTTGCCTAAATAAATATCGCCTTTTTCAATGAGCTTTTCAAAAATATCTTGAACTTTTTCTTTATGTTTTGGATCTGTTGTACGTATAAATTTATCATAATCGACATGTACAAGTTTAAAAATACGCTCAATTTCATTAGAGATCATATCGACATAATCAGATGTCTCTAAATTTTGATTTTTAGCGTTGTTTTGTATCTTTTGACCGTGTTCATCCGTACCTGTTTGAAAATATACATCATAACCTTCTAAACGCTTAAAACGAGCGATTGCATCTGCTAAAATGATTTCATAAACGTTACCAATATGCGGTATAGCTGATGCATAAGCAATTGCTGTTGAAATATAATACTTTTTCTTTTCCATTTTTGTATCCTTTCCGTAAAAAAATCCTTAAACTAAAAACTAGTCTAAGGACGAATTAGTTATGTGAATCCGCGGTACCACCTTAGTTCTATTTATAATTTTTATAAATAGCACTTTATCCCGTTAACGCCAGGTGATACGGTTTACCTATTAGATAAACTACTCCAAAAGCCATATGTATGCCTCATTTTATCTTTTTTCCACCACTTAAAGACTCTCTATAAAAATGATTTGGTATACACTTCTTTTTTCATCATATGATTTATTTATATGTCTATTATATTATAAAAATTTAAATAAATAAAGACTCTACACCAACTTATGACATTATGTATGTTCTTCGACTTTTAAAACATTTTATAGTGTAATTGGTTCAACAATGTCTTATCTTTCATATATACTAGATATATATGGAGGTTTATATGGCAAATAATCGTGTAGTTGTTATTGGAACTGGTTTTGTCGGTATGAGCTATGCTTATGCACTGGTAAATCAAGGTACTTTAGAAGAAATTATTTTAATTGATGTCGATCAAAAAAAGGCTGAAGGAGAGGCGATGGACTTAAACCATGGTTTAGCCTTCGCACCGAGAAAGATGCTCATACGTGCAGGGTCTTATGCAGATTGTAAGGATGCTAAATTAGTTGTTATTACAGCTGGTGTAAATCAAAAAGAAGGCGAAACTAGAATTGATCTATTAAACCGTAATGCCAATATTATGAAGTCAGTTGTTGGCGATGTGATGGCTTCTGGTTTTGATGGTATTATTTTGGTTGCTACCAATCCGGTGGATATTTTAAGTTATGTTGCTTGGAAAGCATCCGGTCTACCATCTAATCGTGTTATTGGTAGTGGTACATTACTTGATACAGCAAGACTTCGTTATGAAATATCTCAATATATTAATATTGATATTAGAAATATCCATGCTTATATTTTAGGTGAGCATGGCGATACGGAGTTTGTTTGTTGGTCCAATGCCTATATTGGTGTAAAACCAATTAAAGATGTCATTGATTCGTTACCTAATCATATTAAATTTTCTGACTTAGATAAGATTTATTTAGATGTAAAAAATGCAGCCTATGAAATTATTAAAAGAAAACGAGCAACCTACTATGGTATTGGTATGGCTTTAGTACGTATCACCAAGGCCATCTTTAATAATGAAAATAGGATTATGCCCATTTCAGTTTATAACGATGATACATATGATATTGATAATCTATACATTGGCTTACCTGCAGTCATCAATAAAGATGGCATTGATCATGTTATCAAACTTAATTTAAATGATAACGAAACAAAAGCTTTAAAGCATTCTGCACAAACACTTAAACATATTATCGATGAAATGAATATTTAAAATAATAAAGGGCCATCGGCCCTTTAATTTTAGGTATTAATTTTATACGCTTTGTAGACTTCTGATTTATGAACACCTAAATCATTACTCGCTTGCTTGATCGCTTCTTTTTCTGTATAACCTTGCTTAATGTAGTGATCTACTAATTTTATAGGGTCAGTAATTGTTTGTTTGGCTTCTTTTCCACCTTCAATGATGAGCACATATTCTCCTCTTGTATCGAAGCTTTCAGTCACCATATCTTTTAAATAACCACGGTAATATGTTTCAAACTTTTTGGTAAGTTCGCGACCGATACTTAATTTTCTATTGCCCAAAACTTCATATATAATTTTTAGTGTTTTAGAAATTCGGTTTGGGGATTCATATATTACTAAAGTTTCTGCTCTATGTACATATGTTGATAACACATCTTTTATGGCACCAACTTTTCTTGGTAGAAAACCTAAAAAAGTAAAGGGCATGGTTTCTACACCGGATGTAACAAGCGCACTTAAAACGGCAGATGGTCCTGGTATACTTATGACATTGATGGACTCATTTAATAACGCATCCACTAAAATAAAGCCCGGATCACTAATTAGTGGTGTGCCAGCATCGGATACTAATGCGATTTTAGAATGAGTTTTAAATATATCAATGATTTCATCAACGCTTGCACGTTCATTAAACTTTTGATAACTTTTTAAAGGTTTATCAATATCATATGCCTTTAATAATTTTGAAGTAACGCGTGTGTCTTCACATAAGATAAGGTCCACCATCTTAAGCGTTTCAACCGCACGATATGTGATATCATCTAAGTTACCAATCGGGGTACTTACAATATATAAAGTTGGTCGATGATCATGACTAAAACTAATTTGCGTTTGCATGATGATACATCCTTCCTTCATAAATCTTTTTCATTTCATCACTATAAATACCTTTGGATTGATATTGGATTAAAGGTGGTTCAATTTTAAGGTAACCTTGACCTTTATAACGTGCTTCTATTAATACTTGATTTGGCTCATGATCGATGGTTGGATGCACCATACGTATTCTTTTAAGCTTAAAATCATGGGCATTTAAAGATGCTATAATTTCTTCTAAGCGATCGGCTTTATGGACCATAAAAAATAGACCGCCGTGTTTAATATTTTTTCTAGCTGCTTCAATGAGTGTATTTAAGTTCAAATGTATTTCGTGTTTGGCAATTTGCATATCAGTATCTATACTTTGTTTGGTGTGGTTATTGACCTTAAAGTAAGGTGGATTAGAAACAATAATATCTACTTGTGTCGGATGACGATATGTTTTAACATCTAATAATTTAACGTTTAATCTATCTGCTAAGTGGTTGAGTTTAATGTTTTCTAATGCAAGTTCATATCTTTGTTGTTGTATTTCAATACCCGTAATCTGGCCGCTAAACCTTTGAGATAAATAAAGCATGATGGCACCATTACCAGTGCCTATATCAATAATCTGGCGTGTACCTTTAGGTATTCTTACAAAGTCACTTAAAATAATTGTATCCATATTAAATGCCTTACCAATATCGGATGCAATCATAAGCTTCGTTCCTAATAAATCTCTTTTAACCATGGCGAATCAACTTTTCTATATCTATAGATAATGCGGTTAAATAAAGTGTCATATTAAGTGGCAATCTTAAATCCTTCTTTGCTTTTTGTAGGGCAATAACAACTTGTTGAGCGGTATTAGAATTAATACTTTTAACAAACTCTAATAAAGATTCCATCATAAATTCATATTGGACTTTTTGATTCATATGTAAATGTAGGATATCTAAAAAGATTTGAGCTAATATATCTAAAACAAAAAGTATATGTTCTTTATCTTGATAAAACACCTGGCTTATACTTTCAAATAATGGTATGAGTGATTGTTTAGGGTTTTTTAACCATAAAACAAATTCATCAATATAAGTTGTTGCTTGCATATAAGTTTCATTGGCATAAATAGATAAAGCTTCACTTAAAGTTTTTGTCATATTTGCAATAAAGTGGGCGTCTTTAATATCCACTTCATTATCGGTTAGTAAAGCAATAAACTCTTCATCAGAAGTATCTATCAATCGAATGACTTGAGCACGTGATTGAATGGTCGGTAAAATAAAGTTCATATCATCAACTAATAAAAAGCCAATGGTTTTTTGATCCTTAGGTTCTTCTAAAAACTTAAGTAGCGAGTTTGCTGCTTGATTAGACATGGTTTCTGCTTGTTCAATAACAAATATTCTTGGGCCTTCTACTAAAGATGTTTTAGAAAACTCTGCTTGTAGTTCCATGATTTGTTCTTTTTTTATTGTTTGACCTTCTTTTTTTAAATACACTAAATTGGGATGGTTAAAATGTTCTAATTGCTGTTTTAAATTATCATAGTCATTATAGTGTTTAAAAATAAGATAAATTAATTCTTGAACTAAATTTCTTTTAGTGATGCCTAAAGAACCACTTAATAAATATAAGTGGGATAATCTATTTTTTTCAATTGCAAACTTAAATCTTTCAATTATAGTTTTCATAGGCGTTTTAAGATTTCATTTAAAATTTCTTCATAAATAGCATCAATGGTTTGATTGCCATTGATGGTTATAATTCTATTAGAATATAATTTGGCTACTTCTAAATAGCCTTGTCTTACTTTTTCATGAAATGTTTGTTGTTCTAAATCTAGGCGATCATTTTTATGTTTTCTTCTACTTTTAACGCGGTCAATCCCTGTTTTAGGATCAATGTCAATATAAAATGTTAAATCTGGCATGTACGATAATGCATAAATGTTAATATGTTTAACATAATCCATACCAAGATCTCTGCCATATGCTTGATAAGCAAAGGAAGAATCAATATAGCGATCACATAAGATGATCTTATTTAGGTTGGGGATAACAACCTCATCTAAGTGCTGTGCTCTACTTGCAGCAAAAAGTAATGCTTCCGTGTGTGCAGTAATGGCTTCGTTTTTATTATCTAGTAAAACAGATCTAATTTTTTCTGCAATTTTAGATCCACCCGGTTCTCTTGTAACAAGCACATCGTATTTTTGATTTAAAAGTGTTTTTCTTAGTTTTTCGATTAAGGTAGTTTTTCCACTACCCTCACCGCCTTCAAATGTAATAAACATCGGTTAAATCCCCTTTCAAGTCGTTTGTTAGTAATATATGTGTTTTAAATATAGGCCTTTAGCTTCTGCCGTTTTAGCAGATAAAGATCTATCTTTGGTTTCTAATAATATTTTTAATTGATTGCTTGGCTTTTTACCTACACCAACAGCAATCACATTCCCCATGATAATACGTACCATGTAACGCAAGAAACTGTTACCATGAATGTTAAAAATATAGTGTGATTTAGTTTCTTTATAGTCAAAGCTATAAATAGTTTTGACTGGAGGTTTATTTTCTCTATTGGGACTAAATCCACTAAAATCATGTGTCCCGACAATATCATTTAAAATGGGTTTAACTAAATCGATGTTAAAGTTTTTAACATAGACTTCATGGTTTCCAGTAAATGCTGTTGAAGGTTGTTTAGCTATTTTATAAATATAACGTTTAGATTTTGCAGAATGCCTAGCATGAAAGTCTTCATGTGTCGGCATAACTTTAAGCATACGAATATCTACAGGTAGTCGTTTATTTAACGCTTCTACCCAGTGGGTAGAATCTAGGATGATATCACTATCAAAATGAAGGACTTGATAAAGTGCATGGACACCTTTATCAGTTCTTGATGCGGCAAAGGTTGGTATATCAATTTGTGTCATCAAGCGAAATGCTTTTTCAACCACAGTTTGTATACCTAATTGATTCAATTGTTTTTGATAACCACTATACTGGGTACCATCATAGCTTAATATCGCCTTATAACGCAAATCTCGTCACCAACAATCCTATCATAATACTTAGAACTATACCTAAAATAAATATATCTTTATAATTAATTTTATATACATCTAACTTTGTACGTGGCTCACCTATTATGTAGCCTCTTGCTTCCATCGCATTACTTAAATCATCTGCTCTATCAAAGCTTATAACAAATACCGGTATGAGTAAGGCAATAATTTGACCGATCTTTTGACGAATCGTTGATTCGTTAAAATCTGCACCGCGAGATGTTTGAGCTTTCATAATTTTTTCCGTTTCTAAAAGTAATGTTGGAATAGATCTTAAAGTTAATGAAATCATCATTGAAAAGATATATGTTGGGATTTTAATAACTCTTAATGGTTTCATTAAGGATTCTAATCCGTCATTTAATTCAATGGTGGATGTTGTAAAGGTTAATAAAGATGCAATAACCATAACTGCAATAATTCTTAAGAATATAAAGCCACCACGAATCAGTCCTGAAGGAAATACTTTAAAGTTATAATCTAAATTAAATAAAATATCATAATTTGGCATGTAAGCACGCATAAGCCACTGTACAACAAAGATAAGTGCCACATAAACAAAGAACCATGTAGTACGCCATTTAATCTTCGTTTTAACAGCATGATAGAAA
>Ga0265293_10014356_pt1 | contig 10073 bp, 9 predicted proteins | sample Munlanlewell138R_FD_192505 | JGI IMG/M metagenome (GOLD analysis project Ga0265293, IMG submission 192505) | Leachate microbial communities from a municipal landfill in Southern Ontario, Canada - Leachate well 138R | ecosystem: Engineered > Solid waste > Landfill > Unclassified | place: Canada...
GGTCAAGCTATAGGCCAGTCTCCTAGGTCAATTGTGGGAGTCATAGACCGCAGTTTTGCCAACGTGATTAAGGCTCACATAAAGAAGCCAGTGCAGGAGAAAAATTAGGAGTGATGCTATGAAAAAAATAAGAATCTATGAGTTGGCGAAAGAGCTCGAGTTAGAGAGCAAGGTTATTGTCGATTTTCTCCATGATCTAGGGGCTGAAGTGTCAAATCATATGAGCTCTCTAGAACCGGATATCGCTGATATGTTGCGCGAGCATTATGCCCCCGATAAAACGACGACAGTCTCGTTGCCTGAATCAGACGATGATTCGCGAGTGACAAAGCTGAAAAAGCGCCCCCATGAAGAGCGAGCCGATAAGGGCAGATCAGGTGGAAGTCGCGATAAGAGAAAAGGTGCTCCCGCGAAAACAACGGAGAAGCCCGTCGTTAAGCCTGTTCCGGAGAAGAAGGCCAAGACAATCATTTTAGGCGAGCGAGTATCGGTCAACGAGTTGGCGCAAAAGCTAGGCCTCTCAGGTACCGAAGTCATTAAGCAACTGATGAAGATAGGCATCATGGCCTCCTTGAGCCAGAGTATTGACTATGACATTGCTGCCATCGTTGCCGGCGAGTTCGGTCAGACAGTAGTGCCTGAGCAGGATTTGGCGGAGGAGATTTTCTCAGACGTCTGCGAAGAGCCGAGTCTACAAGAATGGCGACCTCCTGTTGTTACCATTATGGGTCATGTTGATCACGGTAAGACAACGCTTTTGGATTCTATTCGCAAAACGAAGGTTACGGCGACCGAGGCCGGCGGAATTACACAACACATTGGCGCCTACCAAATCGTCTACAAGGATAAGCCCATTACGTTCTTGGATACGCCTGGCCACGAAGCTTTCACGGCGATTCGTGCCCGTGGTGCTAAGGCCACAGACGTTGCTGTGCTAGTTGTGGCGGCCAACGACGGTGTCATGCCCCAAACGGTAGAAGCACTCAACCATGCCAAAGCAGCGAATGTGCCAATTATCGTGGCGATTAACAAGACAGATTTACACGCTGCCAATCCTGAGCGAGTCAAGCAAGAATTGACAGAGCACGGACTTGTTGTGGAGGAGTGGGGTGGAGATACTATAGCTGTCAACGTTTCTGCACTACAGGATGAGGGAATCGATGGGCTCCTAGAGATGATTCTTCTTGTTGCTGAAGTAGAAGATCTGAAGGCAAACCCACTCTGCCCAGCACGGGGAACCGTAATTGACGCCAAGCTTGACAAGGGACGCGGTCCGGTTGCCACTGTGTTAATTGCCACAGGCACCTTGCGAGTTGGCGATGCATTTGCCGTTGGTAATGTCTGTGGTAAAGTGCGTGCCTTGATCAATGATCAAGGAGAAACGATCAAGGAGGCCGGCCCGTCCACTCCTGTTGAGGTCCTAGGAATCACGGATGTACCAGAGGCCGGTGATATCTTCGTTGTGGTGAAAGACGAGCAAACCGCGCGGCAGGTTGCCTCCATCCAAAGAGAAAAACAGCGTGATCGCGATCTGAATCGCTTTAGTCGTGTTACGCTAGACGATTTGTTCCAGCGCATTCAAGAAGGAGAAGTAAAAGAGCTTAATTTGGTCATTAAGGCTGACGTACAAGGCTCGGCAGAAGCAGTGCGGGCCTCACTAGAAAAGCTGTCCACCGATGAGGTACGCGTGAAAGTCATTCACCAAGGTGTAGGAGCGATCTCTGAGTCTGATGTACTCTTAGCTACCGCCTCTGATGCGGTTATTATTGGCTTTAACGTAAGGCCGGAGCCCAATGCACGAAAAGCTGCTGAACGTGATGGGGTGGAAATCAGGGTCTACCGAATCATCTATAATCTTCTCGATGAAGTAAGAGCTGCCATGGCAGGCTTGCTCGATCCTGAGTTTAAGGAACAGATTCTCGGTAGGGTCCAAGTACGTCAAACCTTCAAGATTCCTGGCGGAGTTATCGCGGGCAGTTATGTTCTCGATGGCAAAATCACGCGCTCTGCTGAGGTCCGCGTTCTCAGGGATAACGTGATTATCCATGAAGGAAAGATATCTTCACTGAAGCGTTTTAAAGACGATGTACGCGAAGTCAACCATGGCTACGAATGTGGCATTGGTATCGAACGATTCAACGACATTAAAGATGGTGACGTGATTGAAGCCTTCGTCATGGTTAAGGTGGAACGAAGCCTGTAGGAAGGTGATTGATAATGGCAGATAGATTAGGCCGACTTGCTGAAGAGATTAAGCGCGAAGTGAGCAGCATCATTGCGAAGGACGTTAAGGATCCGCGCCTAGGCATGATCAGTATCACGGACGTAAGTGTGTCACGTGACTTATCATGGGCCAAGGTGTATTACAGCCAACTTGGTAATGATGAGGAGCGAGAGCAAACCCTAGAAGGCTTGAACCGCGCCAAGGGTTTTGTCCGTAGTGAACTTGCTAAGCGTCTGACGGTAAGGCATACGCCGGAGATCATGTTTCATTTCGACCCCTCCTTGGAGAGCGGTGCTAAGATGGATGCGCTCCTTCGTACACTGCACTCGCCAAAGGAGGGTGAGGGTGGTAATGAAGGAAATGAATAGTCTCCACGAAGTGGTGGAGTACTTGCGCCAAGAAGACTTCTTTATCGTTGTGGGACATGAGAATCCAGATCCAGATTGCCTCGGGTCGATGTTAGGATTATATTTCGGTCTCACGCAGCTTGGCAAGACATGTAGAGTTGTCAGCGCTGACCCGGTGCCGGGAGACTTGAGTTGGCCCGGTTTGGAGCTTATAGAACACGTCCCTGTGGGATTTACTGCTGGGAATAGCTGCGTAATCGTACTTGATTGTGAACCGGATCGGACGGGGAGTATCAGCGAAGGTGTGAAGAAAGCCGGGCGTCTTGTGAACATTGACCATCACCAGAGAGGGCGGGGTATGGGAGACATTGTCTATGTGGAACCGTCCGAGGCTGCCACCTGCACCATCGTCTACCGTATCCTCTTGGAACTTGGGGTGACATTTGATCGCCCCATCGCCACGGCCCTCTACGGCGGAATTATGGGTGATACCGGCGGTTTTCGTCACGCGAATACGAGTAGTGAAGTCTTGTTCATTGCTGGGGAGCTCCTGAAGTTCGGTCTAAACCCAGCTGCCATGGCTAGGGAGATTTTCTCCAGTCAGACTTTGGGTTTCCTCAGGCTCCTTGGGTCTGCCCTGTCCAATCTAGAGACAGCCCATAATGGTCAGCTTGTTTGGATGACCGTCAGCTATGAGCAATTTAGAGCCTTTGACGTCGATCCCAAGAGTAGTGATCACTTGGTAAGTTTTGCCCGGATGCTTGACACCGCTGAGATCGCCATGGTTTTTCGCGAGACAAGCCCAGGCGAAATCCGCGTTGGTTTGCGATCCAATTATGCCGATGTCGGCAGCCTTGCGCGCCACATCGGTGGTGGTGGGCACAGACTTGCCTCCGGTGCCACTATCGCAGGGGACTTGCAGGAAGTATCAACCGCAGTTGTTAAGACCGCCGAACATTTTCTGATCACAGGAGAACTACATGAATGGCATCGTTAATGTACTAAAACCCCCGGGTATGAGTTCGCATCAAGTAGTAAGTTTTCTACGCAAACAGCTACAGACCAAGAAGGTTGGGCATGCTGGGACTCTTGACCCCGGTGCTAGTGGTGTCTTACCCCTCCTGGTTGGAAATGCGACACGATTGTCAAATTATATCATGAAGGATCAAAAGACATATGTAACTGAGGCAACACTGGGTATTTCCACAACGAGTCAAGATGCCAGTGGCGATACTTGCGATCTGTGTACGGATTTTTCCCTGTCTCCAAGCGAGTTGGCGGATGCCCTCGCTTCACTGCAGGGGACGATATGGCAGACCCCGCCCATGGCCTCAGCCATTCGGGTCGGTGGAAAAAGACTGTATGAGCTCGATCGAAAGGGAATTACCGTTCCGCGGGAGCCTCGCCGCATAGAGGTTCATTCCATTAACATCATGGCCATCTGGAGCGAAGAAGAGGACAAGATTGGATTTGGCACTAGGATCCTGCTGCGTATCTCTTGTTCGAAGGGTACCTATATTCGCACGATTTGTCACGATTTAGGTGAAAAGCTCGGGGTTGGTGCACATATGTCATTTCTGACTAGGGTCGCGAGCGGAACATTCCGCAGCGAAGACGCCTTCACCCTTGAGCAAATCGTCTCCTTAACCAGTCAGGAAGATTATCGGTTCTTACTTCCCATGGGAACTGCCTTATCTGGCTGGATCAACGTCAAAGTTCATCCAGTGGTTCAGGACAGAATTAGGCATGGGAACTTCATTCTGCCTGAGCACTTGCTTGATGTTCCCCAGACGTTGACTGTAGGTGATGAAGTAGTACTCTTGAATCTAGAGGGCGATGTTTTGGCCTTGGCCGAGATCAAAATGGCGGAGCAGTTGATTTGCCAACCCTTTCGAGTTTTTATGTGAAATAGGTGGACGAATATGGGATTGAATTGGATTAACCGGCAGGATTCGCCTGCTCGAAGTGTGGCCCTGGGCACCTTTGATGGTGTACACCGCGGGCACCAAAAGTTGCTCGAGAAGACCATCGCCCTGACGCCACGGGGAGGCACGAGCTCAGTGCTGACATTTGATATCCCTCCCGAACAATACTTTCGTGGTGATTTGCGCTTGGTGAGCACGTTTCAGAGGAGAGTCGGGTTGTTTCGTTCCTTCGGAATCGATGAGGTGGCCTGGCTGAGGTTTGGACCAGAACTCACTTCCATGGAAGCAGAGTACTTTGTGGAGAAGATCCTGGCTGACGAGATTAGGGCCAAAGAGGTGATCTGTGGATACGATTATCGTTTCGGCAAGGGGCGGCTCGGTGATGTTGCGTTTTTGCAGAAGCAGGGTGAGCGCTATGGGTTCAGCGTCACGGTGATCCCCGCGGTACAAGGCGAGGGTGGACATACTATCAGTAGCAGCGCCATCAGGCAGCTCTTGCGCCAAGGCGATGTAACGCAGGCCACCGAGTATTTGGGGTACTACCCTACCTACCAGGTAACTGTTGAGCAAGCTTCCGGGGGATCTGGGTTTCGTGTCCGTTTCGATTCTGCCTTGGTACTTCCCATCGAGGGAGTGTACCTGATCTCATGTTTTTTAGCGTCCGGCCAAGGCATGGCCGCGATTGCCTGGCCGCAGACGACTGGGCAGATGAACGCCGTCTTCCTAGGCGAACATCCGCCGCATACAGGAGATCAAGAGGTCTTGGAGGTTCAGTTTTTGTCCAGACTGCGAGGGGGCAAACCAAGCGCAGCCACCGAATCAGACGTCCTTAAGGCACACGAATTGTTGCCCGGATTTCATTTACAAGATGCTAGATTTGTGCTAAAATAGCATTATACTTCGGCACCAGTGCTGAAGTACCAGACCCTTTTCTAGGAACAACGTATCTCCGGCGTCTTTCTTGGGAAGCGGTATTGGCAAAATTATGTGGAGGTGGCTTTTTTGATTACACAAGAATCAAAATCACAGATTATTGAGAAGTATAGCCGTCACGAAGGTGACACAGGCTCGCCAGAGGTTCAGGTAGCAATTCTGACCAAGAGAATTCAAGAGCTCACAGAGCACCTGAAAGTACACAAGAACGACCATCATTCTAGAAGAGGCCTTTATAAGATGATCGGGCAGAGACGTGGTCTTTTGAACTACCTAATGAAAAAGGATATTGCACGTTACCGTAGTCTTATTGAGGAGCTAGGTTTGCGTCGATAATGAAATGAGCGGGTAACACCCGCTCTTTTTTGAGCTAACAGCAAATGCTTTAGCTGTGGCCAAACAGGCTATACTACAGATAGCTGAAAAACTTAGATGGAGGTCGAAATATGCTAACCGAGTTTCGTGCTGAACTAGGGGGACGACCCTTGGTCTTGGAGTTTGGTGCGTTGGCGAAACAAGCCAATGGATCTGTCCTCGTTCGTTATGGAGAGACCGTTGTCTTGGCCACTGCAACCATGAGCAGACTGCCTAGAGAAGGCATAGATTTTTTCCCGTTACTCGTCGATTATGAAGAACGTATGTATGCCGCTGGCAAGATCCCTGGCGGCTGGGGAAGAAGGGAAGGAAGACCAAGTGAAGACGCGATTCTTTCGGCGCGTATGATCGATCGTCCACTCCGTCCCCTGTTTCCTCAAGGTTTCCGTAATGATGTGCAAGTTGTTCTTTCCATCCTATCGGTTGATAAGAGCAACTCGCCAACCATTGCAGCCATGATTGGGGCCAGTGCCGCGCTTCATGTCTCGGATATTCCCTTTTCAGGACCCGTGGGCGGCGTGAAGGTTGGTTTGGTGGATGGCCAGTTCATCATCAACCCAACCCTGGAGCAACAGGCCAACTCTGAGCTGGATATTACTGTAGCCGGAACCAAGGATGCAGTCATGATGGTGGAAGCCGCTGCTAATGAAGTATCTGAAATGGTTGCTCTTGACGCAATAACATTTGGACATAAAGTGGTCCAAGAACTATGTGAACTGCAAGAGCAAATTCGCAGCAAGATTGGCAAAGAGAAGGTTGACGTAGTCGTGTCGAAGCCTGAACCAGCCACAGACAAATGGGTACGGGATCATATCACGAGCGACCTTGCCAACGCAGTACTTACGACCGATAAACTAGAGAGACAACGCCTGATCGATGATTTGCAGACCAATGTCCATGACGTATATATTGAGGTCCATGGCGACGAATTGCATGACGAACATAGAAAAACCCTCGATCGAGTATTTGACAATGTGGTCAAAGAAGAGGTTCGCCGATCGATCACGAAAGATAAGGTGAGACCCGATGGACGAAGACCCGATGAGATTCGTCCCATTTCCTGTAACGTGGGCCTCTTGCCTCGCGTACACGGCACGGGTCTTTTTACCCGAGGACAAACACAGGTATTAACAGCGTTGACTCTGGGCCTGAAGTCTGATGAGCAAATGCTAGATAACCTCTCCGATGATGTGAGCAAGCGATATATTCATCACTATAATTTCCCTGCCTTCAGCGTAGGCGAGACTCGTCCGCTGCGGGGTCCAGGTCGCCGGGAGATTGGCCACGGAGCTTTGGCAGAACGTGCTTTATTGCCTGTGATTCCGGGTGAAGAAGCGTTCCCATACACCTTGCGCCTAGTTTCCGAAGTTCTTGAGTCGAACGGATCCTCCTCAATGGCTAGTATCTGCGGAAGCACACTGGCCTTGATGGATGCTGGTGTACCCATCAAACGTCCGGTGGCGGGTATTGCCATGGGCTTAATGATGCTTGATCAGGATTTTACGATTCTCACAGACATCCAGGGTATGGAAGACGCCCTGGGAGATATGGACTTTAAAGTAGCAGGCACCAGTGAAGGAATTACCGCACTCCAAATGGATATCAAAATTGGTGGCGTCAGCAAAGAAATCATGGCCCAAGCTTTGGAACAGGCCAGGCAGGGACGCCTGTTTATCCTGGGAAAAATGGCGGAGGCGATTTCGGGGCCTAGGGGCGACCTGTCGCTCTACGCTCCACGGATCATCACCATGGAGATTCCCATTGACAAGATTCGCGATGTGATCGGACCAGGGGGTAAGATTATCCGCGAAATTATCGCTAAGACTGGAGTGTCCATTGACATCGAAGACGATGGCAGAGTGTACATCGCCTCTACTGATGGTGAAGGTGGGCTTCAAGCGCAGAAATTAGTTGAGAGTTATGTAAGGGATGTTCAGGTTGGTGAGACCTACCTTGGAACCGTTAAGCGAATCATGAACTTCGGAGCCTTTGTGGAAATCCTCCCCGGAAAGGAAGGATTGGTTCACATTTCACAATTAGAGCACCGTAGAGTGAACAAAGTCGAAGATGTGGTAGACATCGGAGACGAAGTCATGGTCAAGGTTGTGGAGATCGACCGCCAAGGAAGAATAAATCTTTCTCGCAAAGAAGCGTTACCAAAGGAGAAGGAATCCGGAGACGAGTAGAGAAATAAGTTAATAATGATGTAAGAAAAGCAGGTATATTTTACAACCTGCTTTTTCATTTTGTTTAACAATGAGAGGAGCATGTGCATGGCCATCCTCGCTGTCTATCCCCACGCGAAAACCCTGCAGGTAGCCGTATGGGACGGCACACTCTATGAAACCTCTGCATTTCCCCTTCCTACCAGTGGAGACACCCTCACAGACGAGCACCTTCTGCCTTGGTTAGCATCCCTGGAGATTGCAAAAGAAGATCTGAAGTGTATCATATCCGGTCACCGGAACCTAGAATTTGCCTCTTGGCTTGGGCACGAACTTGATACCCCTGTTCAGGTTATTGACGCGAGCACACAGGAAGATTGCTCGCCCCTAGCCTTGGTCCTAGGGACTCCCCTCTTGGAGCGCAAATGCGCTGCTGACGCCTTTATTTTCCGCTTCCTGGTTTGCCAAGAGGCTAAGCGGTGGAGACTCGATGTGAATGAGGAGCAGTTCATCGTGGCGCACCTCGATGAGGAGCATCAATTTGCCGCCTTGCGGGGCACAGCTGTGCTCGATTCCTTAACGAGCTTTGACGAAGGTCCATTTGGCCTGCGGCAGAGCGGTGGATTGCCCTTTGATGCTGTTTTGGATCTGTGTATGGCTGCTTCGAGTCAAGAAGAAGTGCTAGACATCCTTCATGACAAAGGCGGTCTCTACGGCTATTTGGGCTTGGATAACCTGGAAGACCTTTGGACCTGCCGGGCTGAGCAGGCGAGTCTCATTCGAGAAGCCCTTGTCTACCAGATCGGCAAAGAAGTTGGCGCTCTGGCAACCGTTTTGCAGGGTCAAGTGCACTCGATTATCCTAAGTGGTGATCTGACAAAGTACAAACCCTTCATTGAGGCCCTGACCGAACGTGTGGGCTTTATAGCTCCTATTTCTGTCTATCCTGGAAGTCAAGCCTTAGCAGCTCTTCGCGCGGGTGCTTAACCCAAGAATCAACATAAAGGAGTGTGTTCTTTGTGGGATTTTCCGACCTAAGGAATGACCTGAAAATTGGTCCTGAGCGTAGCTTAACTGTTGCCTGGGGACTAGATGACGGGGTACTACTAGCTTGCCGCCAGGCCCTCGATCAGGGTTTTTTGCATGAGGTGATAGTGACTGGGCCCGTGGAACGCATTGAAGCTGCTGCAGCGGCATCAGAGATCAGTCTCGAAGGCTTTTCTGTCGATCCTGCGTCAACGCCGGAGGAGGGGGCTTCTCGGGCTGTTCGTTTGATCCGCGAGGGCGCAAGCGATTTGCTCATGAAGGGGCATCTGAATACGAGCGTTATTCTCCGTGCTGTCCTACATAAGGAGCAGGGTATTCGAGCCCAGGCTTTACTAAGCCATATTGCTGCTGTAGAACTACCCGGCGGACGTCTTGCGCTATTAACCGATGCCGCCATGAACATCAAACCAGACTTAACGCAAAAGTCACAGATCCTCGATAATGCCATCCAATTTGCCTGGTCTATCGGGATTCCCAATCCTAAAGTGGCAGTGTTAGCATCGGTAGAGACGGTGAATCCCCAGATGCAAGACACCATTGATGCTGCCTGTTTATCGCTCATGGGTAAGCGAGGGCAGTTTAGTAAGGCGGCCATCGTCGACGGTCCTTTGGCCTTCGATAACGCCTACTCGCAGGAGGCCGCCAGGCAAAAGGGGATTACGAGCGAGGTTGCGGGTGAGGCAGACATTTTCATGGTCCAGGAACTAACTGCAGGAAATCTACTGTACAAGGCCCTAGCCTATGTGGGCGGCCTCTCCATCGCGGGAATCATCTTTGGAGCCGCCTGCCCTATTGTCTTGACGTCCAGGGCCGATAGTTCCGAGAGTAAGCTGAACGCCATTGCTCTAGCCTGCAAGGCGCTTCATGGAAAGTAGGGGAGAAGCGGAATGGACCAGATTATCTTAGTGATCAATCCCGGCTCCACCAGCACAAAACTGGGTGTCTTTCGCAATGACGTCCAGACACATACCACCAATCTTCATCATTCTAACCAGGATTTGGCCGGTTTTGCTGATATCACGGAGCAAAAGGACTTTCGAGAAGAAGTGACGGTGAA
>Ga0265293_10014357_pt1 | contig 10073 bp, 9 predicted proteins | sample Munlanlewell138R_FD_192505 | JGI IMG/M metagenome (GOLD analysis project Ga0265293, IMG submission 192505) | Leachate microbial communities from a municipal landfill in Southern Ontario, Canada - Leachate well 138R | ecosystem: Engineered > Solid waste > Landfill > Unclassified | place: Canada...
GTGCGCGCTTTCACAGCTGACAAGATCACACCGCGCGCTGCGGAGATCGACAGGACAAATGAGTTCCCGCGTGATCTCTGGCCGCAGCTTGGCGAGCTTGGTCTTCTCGGTATCACGGTGGAGGAGGAAGATGGCGGGGCGGGGCTCGGCTATCTCCATCATGTCGTTGCGATGGAAGAGATCAGCCGCGGTTCTGCGAGTGTCGGTCTTTCCTATGGCGCGCATTCCAATCTCTGCGTCAACCAGCTTCGCCGCTGGGGCACGTCTGCGCAGAAGCAGAAATATCTGCCGAAGCTCATTTCGGGCGAGCATGTCGGCGCGCTTGCGATGTCGGAGCCCGGTGCGGGTTCGGATGTTGTGTCCATGCGCCTCAAGGCCGAGAAAAAAGGCGACCGCTACATTCTCAATGGCAACAAGATGTGGATCACCAACGGTCCCGATGCCGACACGCTGATCGTTTATGCGAAGACGGACCCCGCCGCTGGTCCGAAAGGCATCACGCCTTTTCTGATCGAGAAGGGCATGAAGGGGTTTCGGCCTGCGCAGAAACTCGACAAGCTCGGCATGCGCGGTTCAAACACCGCGGAGCTTGTGTTTGAAGATTGTGAAGTGCCGGAAGAAAATATCCTCGGCAAAGTGAATGAGGGCGTGCGCGTTCTCATGTCAGGTCTCGATTATGAGCGCGCTGTTCTTGCCGCCGGACCTCTCGGCATCATGCAGGCCTGCATGGATGAGGTGATCCCCTACATTCATGAGCGCAAGCAGTTTGGTGCGCCCATCGGCACGTTCCAGCTCATGCAGGGCAAGCTTGCCGATATGTATTCGACCATGAATGCGTGCCGGGCTTATGTTTACGCCGTGGCAAAGGCCTGTGACCGTGGCCAGACGACGCGCAAAGATGCGGCGGGCGCGATCCTCTATGCCGCCGAAAAGGCGACCTGGATGGCGCTTGAGGCCATCCAGACGTTGGGCGGCAATGGCTATATCAATGATTACGCAACAGGCCGTTTGCTGCGCGACGCGAAGCTCTACGAGATCGGCGCAGGAACGAGCGAAATCCGCCGTATGCTGATTGGTCGCGAGCTTTTCAACGAAACGGCGTGAGCTACCGCATCAGCCTCAGCGCCCGGAACGCCATTGGCGCGAGGCCGGTGGCGTAGAAGCCGAGTATTGCCGCCCCGCCATAGCCCGTGATGGCGCGGCTGAGGCCGAGCGCTTCGCCGCCATTATCGATGCCTGCGCGGATTGCAAAGAGCACGACAACACCGCCGACTGCCATCACGATCTGTTTCCAGATGGCGGGGCGGGGGCCGCGCTCCGGCGCGAGGCGATAGTCAAGTGCCTGACCGGCAACCCAGCCAAAGAGCAGGAAGAGCACTGCGATATGGCCGAAGAAGCTTGAGCCTGCGGGACCTTCCGGCGGCCAGATGGCCCAAAGGAGGGGCACCAGTGCGAGGATGACAGCGAGGTGCACCCAGAAAGGCAGGCGACGCCAGAAGTCAAAACTCGGCCCAAGCAGCAGAATGAAGAGGCCGATGCTCGCAAGGCCGAAGGCAGTGCCGACGAGAATGTCGTCAATATCATGCACGCCGAGATAGAGGCGGCTGAAGCAGACGCCGAAAGCGATGATGATGGCAGCGACCCACGCCCAGCTTTTCCTGATCTCATAGGCAAGCCAGAGCCACATGGCGACGGCCACTTGTGCATGGCCAGAGGGGCGGCCGGGCGAGCCTTCAATGCGGCCATCCAGCCAGTATTTCGGATCGGGGCGTGTGTCCTGCCAGAGATCCTTGAACCAGCCATTCACCACCGCCGTAATGGCGATGAGCACGGCGAGCCGGGTGAACATGGCACGGTCCCATAGCCAGTAGCCGACGGGCAGGAACATCAGGAAGAAAGGCGTGTAGCCGAACCAGGTGAAGCCATTTGCAATTGGCGTCGCCCAGTCGCTGCGTAAGGGCAGCACCCAGTCCATATTGTGCAGGAAAACTTCCACGACTTATCCCCCTGTCGCTTTTGGTGCGCTATCTTTATGGGATAGGGTTTCCCCGAATCCTCTATCCGGCACCAGTTTAAACGCGGAACTCGCCTCATGTCACAGAGCACCTCTTCTGATCCCGTGGTTATTGTCAGCGCGGCGCGCACGCCGATGGGCGGCTTTCAGGGTGTGCTTGCAGGTATGACGGCGACGGAGCTGGGTGCCATCGCCGTGAAGGGCGCTGTGGAACGGGCAGGGCTTTCGCCGACTGCGGTGGATGAAGTGTTGATGGGCTGTGTGCTCTCCGCCGGGCTTGGTCAGTCAGCAGCGCGGCAGGCGGCGCGTGGCGCCGGGCTTGATGATGGTACGCCTTGCACAACCGTCAACAAGATGTGCGGCTCCGGCATGAAAGCCGTGATGATGGCACATGATGCGATCCTTGCAGGCAATGCGGAAGTTGCGGTCGCTGGCGGCCTCGAAAGCATGACCAACGCACCCTATCTGCTGCCCAAGGCGCGCGGCGGGATGCGCCTCGGTCATGGCGAGGTGAAAGACCATATGTTCCTCGACGGACTGGAGGATGCCTATGAGGGCCGCCTGATGGGCAGCTATGCCGAGGAGACGGCAAGGCACTATCAGTTCACCCGCGAACAGCAGGATGCCTACGCGCTTGAATCTCTCTCGCGTGCCAAGCGCGCGGTGGAGAGTGGCACCTTCGCCCCCGAAATCGTGCCTGTGGAAGTGACGACGCGGAAGGGCAAGTCGGAGGTTGTGAATGACGAACAGCCGCTGACGGCAGACCCGGCAAAAATCCCGATGCTGAAGCCCGCCTTCGCGAAGGATGGATCGGTGACGGCGGCGAACTCAAGTTCGATTTCGGATGGTGCGGCGGCGCTTACGCTGATGCGGCTTTCCGAGGCTGAGCGGCGCGGGTTGACACCTCTTGCCGCCATTCGCGGCCACATGATGCATGCGCACGCCCCGGCCTGGTTTTCCACCGCCCCGGTGGGCGCGATCTCAAAGCTGCTCGAAAAGACGGGCTGGTCGAAAAATGATGTCGATCTCTGGGAAGTGAACGAGGCTTTCGCCGTGGTGGCGATGGCCGCAATCCATGATCTCGGCCTTTCTCATGACAGCATGAACATTTATGGTGGCGCGTGCGCGCTTGGCCATCCCATTGGCGCTTCGGGCGCACGCATCATGGTCACGCTGCTGAACGCGCTTCAGCAGACGGGTGGCACGCGCGGCGTTGCATCGCTCTGCATCGGCGGCGGCGAAGCGACGGCGATTGCGATTGAGAGGCTGAATTAGGCAGCCTTTTTCGCGAGCGTCGCCTTCACATGTTCGGCAAGTGCGATGAGGCCATTTAGCGGGCGGATCAACACTTCAATATGTGCGATCTGCCCGGCATCATTCACCGTGATGCGGTCAATGCCCTTCAGCTTCGTTTCGCCGATGCGGCTGTTGAATTCCAGAATGATTTCTTTCCCGTCCACCCATTCTTTTGTGTAGGTGAAATCCTCAAACCCGGCGAGGACTGCATTCAGAATGGCGAGGACATATTCCTTCGACTGCTTCGGCGTGTAGAAGGCCGGGGAGGATATCACCGCATCATCGGCCACCAGCGCATCGAGTTTGGCGGGATCGTGATCGTTAACGCAGGCATACCAGTTGTCGAGAAAGGCCCTCGCTGCTTTGGCTTCGTTTTCCGCCATGCTTTCCTCCGCTGTCATGTCGTCACGCCCTCAAGCACGAGGCGGGTGTGAATGTCGATGAGCTTCTTCCGGCCAACGCGGCCTTTCACATCGTACCATGTGCAGATGCCGGTCAGCATGGCGAGGATGGCATAGGCGCTGACATGCACATCTGCAATTTTGAACAGTTTTTTCTTCTCGCCGCGCCGGAGAATGTCGCAAAGCCGGTCCTCATAGGCGCGGCGCAGCGCCACGATCTTGCGGCGGTTTTGCGGGGTCAGACTGCGGAGTTCCGACGAGCCGATAAAGACCTCGCGCTTGCGTTCGATATGGTAGGTGAGGTGAAAGGCGATGAAGACTTTGAGAGATTCAACCGGATCGTCGGTCCCGGCAAGCGCTTCATCCACGCTGGCAAGCAGCGTCACCATGTGGTTGTGGATAAGATCGAAAAGCAGGTCCTGCTTCGTTGCGATGTGATTATAGAGAGAACTCGGCTGCAGCCCGACACGAGCGGCAAGCTGGCGCAGGCTCATCGCCTCAAAGCCATGTTCATGGATGAGATCAAGCCCCGCCTCGTGGATGGCGGCGAGGGTCTTCACGCCCGATGAACCTGTTGTTCTTGCCAAGGATGTGCCCGTTGTCGTTCTTGCCTGCTTCAGGATACGAACGTATGATCGTTTCTATAAAAAATCCAGCCCGGGGTAATGGTTGTGGCGGTTCTGAAAACAAGCATCAATACGCGCGATGCCCGTTTCCGGGAGAATGCGGAAGCGATGGCGCGGCTCACCGCCGCGCTGCAAGAGGAGAGGGCGAAGGCGGCTCTCGGAGGCGATGAACGCTCGCGCGAGCGACATGTATCGCGCGGCAAGATGCTGCCTCGCGAGCGCGTCTATGGCCTGATTGATCCGGGTGCGCCGTTCCTTGAGCTTTCGCCCATGGCCGCGCATGGCATGTATGGGGAACCGATCAATGCGGCGGGTATCATCACCGGCATTGGCCGCGTCGCGGGGCAGGAATGTGTCATTGTCTGCAATGACGCGACGATCAAGGGCGGCACCTATTATCCCGTCACGGTGAAGAAGCATCTCCGCGCGCAGGAAGTGGCGCTGGAGAATAATCTGCCTTGCTTCTATCTCGTCGACTCAGGCGGTGCGAACCTGCCGAACCAGGCAGAGATTTTCCCGGATCGGGAGCATTTCGGCCGCATCTTCTACAATCAGGCGCGCATGTCCGCGAAGGGCATTCCGCAGATTGCCGTTGTCATGGGGTCCTGCACGGCGGGTGGCGCCTATGTGCCTGCCATGTCTGATGAGACGGTGATCGTGCGCAAGCAGGGTACGATTTTCCTCGGTGGTCCGCCGCTTGTGAAGGCGGCAACCGGCGAAGTGGTGACGGCGGAAGATCTCGGCGGGGCGGATGTTCATTCGCGCAAATCTGGCGTGACCGACCATTATGCGATGGATGATGCTCATGCGCTTGCCATTGCGCGGCAGATTGCCGGCACGCTCAACCGCAAAAAGCAGATTGCCATTCCGCTCGCAGAGCCGCGCGCGCCGCTTTACGACGCAGCCGAGCTTGATGGCGTGGTGCCCCATGCACTTTCCATTCAGTACGATGTGCGCGAGGTGATCGCGCGGCTGGTGGATGGATCGGAGTTTGACGAGTTCAAAAAACTCTATGGCACAACGCTTGTCTGCGGCTTCGCGCATATTCACGGGCTGCCGGTCGGCATCATCGCCAATAATGGCATTCTCTTTTCAGAATCCGCTTTGAAGGGCGCGCATTTCATCGAGCTTTGCTGCCAGCGTAAGATACCGCTTCTCTTCCTTCAGAATATTGCGGGCTTCATGGTGGGCCGTGAATATGAAACGGGCGGCATTGCCAAGGATGGGGCGAAGCTCGTAACGGCGGTGGCGTCCGCCAACGTGCCGAAGGTGACGCTCATTATTGGCGGCTCTTATGGCGCAGGAAATTATGGCATGTGCGGCCGCGCTTATAGCCCGCGCTTCCTTTTCACATGGCCGAATGCGCGCATTTCAGTGATGGGCGGCGAACAGGCTGCCAGCGTGCTCGCAACCGTTCATCGCGATGCAGAGAAGTGGACGCCGGAAGAGGCCGATGCTTTCAAGGCTCCGATCCGCGCGCAATATGAGGAAGAGGGACACCCCTATTTCGCCACAGCACGGCTATGGGATGATGGCATCATCACGCCCTCTGAAACGCGCCGTGTCCTCGCCCTTGCCTTTTCCGCCACGCTCAACGCACCCATCCCGGAGACGCAGTTCGGCGTCTTCCGCATGTGAGGGGCCACATGTTCAAATCCCTTCTGATTGCTAATCGCGGCGAGATTGCCGTTCGTATCATTCGCACGGCTCGACGCATGGGGCTTCGTACCATTGCCGTTTATTCTGATGCTGATGCCAACGCGCTTCATGTAGCGGAAGCGGATGAGGCCTATCACATAGGCGCGGCTCCCGCAGCGGAGAGCTATTTGCGGGCGGACGCCATTCTTGATGCCTGCGCACGCGCTGGCGCGGAGGCGGTGCATCCGGGTTATGGCTTTCTTTCCGAAAATGCGGGCTTTGCGGAGGCTTGCGAGAAGGCGGGTCTCATTTTTGTTGGTCCGACGCCAGACGCCATTCGCGCGATGGGGCTGAAAGATGCAGCCAAGGCGCTGATGGAAAAGGCGGGCGTGCCGGTGGTGCCTGGCTATCATGGCGATAATCAGGAGGCTGACTTTCTTGCCAAACGGGCCGAAGCAGTTGGCTATCCCGTTCTCATCAAGGCTGTAGCAGGTGGCGGCGGCAAGGGCATGCGCCGCGTGGATGACCCGGCGGAGTTTGCCAAGGCGCTTGCGAGCGCGCAACGTGAGGCGGGTGCTGCCTTTGGTGATGAGCGCGTGCTGATCGAAAAATATGTGGCGCGGCCTCGTCATATTGAAATTCAGGTCTTTGCGGATGAGAAGGGGCAGGCTGTATCGCTATACGAGCGGGATTGCTCCTTGCAGCGCCGTCACCAGAAGGTGATCGAAGAAGCGCCCGCACCGGGGATGCCGCCAGAAATGCGCAAGGCGATGGGTGAAGCAGCGGTGGCGGCTGCGAAAGCCATTGGCTATCGCGGTGCGGGCACGGTCGAGTTTATTGCGGATGCGAGTGACGGGCTTAAGCCCGATGGTTTCTGGTTCATGGAAATGAACACCCGGCTGCAGGTGGAGCATCCGGTTACGGAAGCGATTACCGGACTTGACCTTGTCGAGTGGCAGTTGCGTGTTGCGGCAGGTGAGGCGCTGCCGCTCACACAGGATGAGATTCCGCTCAAAGGCCATGCGGTTGAAGTGCGGCTTTATGCGGAAGACCCCGCGAAGAATTTCTTTCCTTCGACCGGCAAGCTTCTTCGTTTGCGGGCGCCGGGTGACATGCCGCATATCCGTACCGATATGGGCGTGCGAGAAGGTGATGGCGTCACCATGTTCTATGATCCGATGATTGGCAAGATCATCGCGCATGGTGAGACGCGCGATGCGGCGCTTCGGACACTGAAGGGCTTCCTCACTCGCATGGAGGTGGCGGGGCCGAAGACCAATCTCGGCTTCCTCGCAGCGACCGTCGGCCACCACGCATTCCTGCAGGGCGATATTGATACGGGCTTCATTGACCGTCACATCTCTGAGCTGGTGCCAGCGTCTGGTGTGTCGGCACGGGTGCTTGCGCTCGGCACGGCAGCGCATCTTCTGATGAGAGAGACGGCAACTCGGCGCGCGCAAGGTGACACAGCGGAACCTCACTCACCCTGGGCTACGGTGGATTCATGGGGGCTCGGCGGGCCGCGAAGCGAGACGCTGAAGTTCACGGTAGGCGGTGAAGCTGTTGCGTTTACCGTCACGCCGGATGGTGAGGGGTGGCGCATTTGCGGCGCGGGTGAGAACGATATTCTTGTCTCCGCCACTCTGAACGATGATGGCTCTCTCCGCGCCACGGTGGATGGTGTGCGGCTATCGGCCGCCTGTGTTGCGCGGGGTGCCGGGCTCATACTCATCCATGAAGGCATTACAACCGAGTTTGAGATTGCCGATCCACTGGATGTGGATGTCGTTTCCGATGGTGAGGCGGGCGGGCTCAAGGCTCCGATGCCGGGCAAGATCGTGCAGGTTCTCGCTGAGGCGGGTGCCAAGGTGCGTCGTGGCGCGGCGCTCATCGTGATGGAAGCGATGAAGATGGAACAGACGCTGGTGGCGGGCGCGGATAGTGTTGTGGCGGCGGTTCATGCGGCACCCGGCGACCAGGTGGAGGCGGGCGCGGTGCTTGTTTCCTTTGAAGAGGCTTCGGATTGACGGTTCATCTCATCAAGCTCTGCGTTGGTGCCGATGACATTGCAGACTTGGCCGCGTGGCAGGCCGAGCGACTTGCCGAGATGAAGCGTCGGGCCGAGCCGCACGTGCTTGCCCATGTAACGCGCATGACGCCAAAGCGCGCGGAGGAATTGCTGGATGGCGGTTCGCTCTATTGGGTGATGAAGGGCGTTATCCGCTGCCGCCAGAAGCTCACCGGTATTGAGCAATTCACGGATGGTGAAGGCATCGGGCGTTGCCGCCTTATCCTTGATCCTGAAATCGTGCCCACGCGGCGGCAGGAACGGCGACCCTTTCAGGGCTGGCGCTATCTCGATGCGAAGGATGCGCCTGCCGATGTAAAGCGCGGCGAGGCAGATGAAGACATGCCGGAAGAAATGCGCCGCGAACTCGAAGAGCTCGGTCTGCTCTAGACCGGCATATTGTCGATGAGCCGCGTCTTGCCGATCTTGGCGGCGACGAGAATGCGCGCTTCGCTTGTGGGTCTGTCTTCGGGATAGGCGGCAAGCGAGGCGGCGTCGCGGATTTCCAGATAGTCGAGTTTGTCGAAACCAACCGCGAGGATGCGCTTTGCGCCGTCGGCTGTTGCATGTGAAATGGCCGCACCCTTTGCAACGCTTTCCGCCGTTTCGCGCAGGATGATATTCAGCGCACCTGCGGCTTTTCGTTCGTCGGGCGTCAGATAGACATTGCGAGACGACATGGCGAGGCCGTCTGCCTCGCGCATGATAGGCCCGCCGAGAATTTCCACCGGTATGTCGAGATCGGTGACCATGCGGCGGATCACCATAAGCTGCTGCCAATCTTTCTCGCCGAAAATGGCTATGTCGGGCATGGCGCGCAGGATGAGCTTTGCGACCACGGTTGCCACGCCCGCAAAATGCGTCGGGCGGAACGTGCCTTCGAGCGGCTCGGTCACGCCGGTAAGCGAGACGGTGGTGGAAAAGCCTTGCGGATACATATCGCCTGCATCGGGCGCGAAGATGAGATGTGCTTTGCCTTCGAGCTTTGCGGCATCCGCTGCTTCGGTGCGGGGATAGGCGGAGAAATCCTCATTCGGGGCAAATTGTGTCGGGTTGACGAAAATCGAGACCACAACGCGATCAGCCCGTGTGCGGCCGAGATCAACCAGCGAGAGATGGCCTTCATGCAGCGCGCCCATGGTGGGTACAAGCGCGACGGTAAGCCCTTGTTTTCGCCATCCGGCAACGGCTTCGCGTAAAGTGGCGGCGCTGCGGGCAACGGGAATGGTGTAGCTCGATGTGTCGAGCGGCATGGCACGGACCCTCGTTAAGAACGCCCGGAAGATAGCGGCGGGCCGCGCGGAACTCAATCAACCTCGCAATGGCGGCTTCCCGTGCCTATATCACTGTGATGAAACGCATATCACTTCCCGCTGCGGTGTTTGTCATTCTGCTGCCTGCAATGGCGATGGCGGAAGGTGCAACTTCGCCTGATGTGCCGCCGCTCAAGGCAATCGAGAATACGGCGCCAAAGGTGGAGCAGCGCAGGAGCTTCGTGCCGGGGCACGAAAGTGCTTATGGCACATGGGTTCGGCCATATTACAAAGAAGGCGCGGCGCTGCCGCCGCTTGCCCCAGGCGCGCGTTCAAGGGGCTATCGCCCGGGCGCCCATGATGCGCAAGGCACATGGCGTCCCGGGGGGCCGCTATAGATCAGGCGAGGCGGCCTTGAATCGCGTTCGCATAAAGCTTTTCGTAGTCAGCGCGGCTCATCGGCAGCGGGTTGCCGCCGGTTGAGGGGTCTTCCAGCGCCATGGGAGCAGCTTCCGGAATGGCATCCATATTCACGCCGATTTCCTTCAGCGTGTGCGGAATGCCGACCTCGTCGCGCAGCGTCAGCACCCAGTCCACAAAGCCGGTAAAGCTCTGGTCCTTGAGGTTGAGATAGCGCGCGGCGGCGGCGAGTTTTTCTTCGATGGCGGCGCGGTTATGCATCAGCACATAAGGCATCACCACGGCGTTGGTGAGGCCGTGATGCGTGCCGCGCAGGGAGGAGCAGGGGTGGCTCATCGCATGCATCGCGCCAAGGCC
>Ga0265293_10014358_pt1 | contig 10071 bp, 21 predicted proteins | sample Munlanlewell138R_FD_192505 | JGI IMG/M metagenome (GOLD analysis project Ga0265293, IMG submission 192505) | Leachate microbial communities from a municipal landfill in Southern Ontario, Canada - Leachate well 138R | ecosystem: Engineered > Solid waste > Landfill > Unclassified | place: Canada...
CAGCAACCATTGATAAAATTACAATACTTGTTTGCATCACATTGGTAGTCTCCAATGCACCTCTAAACAACCCGAAGGTATAACCAAAAGCTTGTACTCCTGCAAGTACTATTGCACCATATCTTGTGTAGCGATTGATTTTTTTCTTTCCTTCTTCTCCTTCTTTAGCCAGCTCTTCCAACTTAGGAATTGCAATTGTTAGTAATTGAAGGATAATTGATGCTGTAATATAGGGATAGATGTTGGTTGCAAATATACTGAAGCTACTGAAAGTTCCCCCTGCCATCATATCTAGGAATTGTAAAATTCCACCTTGACTAGCATTAAATATATTACTGATGATCTCTTTGTTCATATAAGGAACTGGTATTGCTGCTCCCAGTCTTACAACTAATAACATTAACATTGTAAAGATCATCTTTTTTCTAATGTCTGGAATCCTCCAAGCATTCCTTAAGGTTGAAAGCATCTATATCACCTCAACCTTTCCGCCTGCAGCTTCAATTTTCTCTACCGCTGTTTTGCTAAACTTTTGTGCTTGTACTGTTAACTTCACATTAAGTTCGCCTTCTCCAAGAACTTTAACTCCGTCCTTAGCTTTTCCCTTCTTTACGATTCCCTCTTGGAAAAGTAATTCTGGAGTAACTACTGTATTTTCTTCAAATCTATTTAAATCTTCAAGATTAACTATCGCATATACTGTAGCGAAGATATTGGTAAAACCTCTCTTTGGTATTCTTCTAAATAAAGGCATTTGGCCACCTTCAAATCCAGGTCTAACTCCTCCACCTGATCTTGCATTCTGACCTTTGTGTCCCTTTCCAGATGTTTTTCCAAGACCAGATCCAGTTCCTCTACCAAGTCTTTTTCTGGCTTTAGATCCTCCGCCATCATTTGGTCTTAAATCATTTAGTTTCAATTGGTACACCTCCTTTATTAGTCTATAACTTCAACCATGTAGTTTACTTGATGTATCATACCTCTAATTTGAGGGGTATCATTCTTTTCCACTACTTGACCGATTTTCCTTAATCCAAGGGCTTTGACTGTTTTTCTGTGGGTTTCAGGTCTTCCAATAAGACTTTTAACCAGCTTAATTTTGATCATAGTCATTTTTTTCCCCCCTATCCTAATATTTCTTCTACGGTTTTTCCTCTTAATCTTGCAACATCTTCTGCACGCTTCAAGCCTTTAAGAGCTTCCATAGTAGCATTTACTACATTTCTTGGGTTATTAGTTCCCAATGATTTTGTTCTGATATCTCTAATTCCTACTAACTCACAAACAGCACGAACTGCTCCTCCTGCTATAACTCCAGTACCTTCTGTAGATGGTTTTAGAAGAACTCTACCAGCTCCATAAATACCTGTAATTTCGTGAGGGATAGTAGTTCCAACTAGAGGCACTTTTATTACGTGTTTCTTGGCATCTTGTATTGCTTTTCTAATCGCTTCTGGCACTTCCAGAGCTTTAGCCATTCCAACTCCAACATGACCGTTCTCGTCTCCAACAACAACAAGAGCACTGAATCTAAAGTTTCTACCGCCCTTTACTACTTTAGTAACACGGTTAATACTAACAACTCTCTCTTTTAAATCTAACTCGCTTGCATCTATATATGAACGTTCCATTTATTCCCCTCCTTCTATTAGAATTTAAGTCCAGCTTCTCTCGCTCCATCAGCTAGCTCTTTAACTCTTCCGTGATATAAATATCCACCTCTATCAAATACCACTTCTTCAATACCCTTATCTAGGGCTTTTTTACCTATTGCTATTCCAACAGCTTTAGCTGCTTCCTTATTCTTAGTTGAAGTAAGGCCTAATGATTTATCTAGTGTAGAAGCTGCTACTAGTGTGTTACCAGCTACATCATCTATGATTTGTGCATAAATGTGACTACCGCTTCTGTAGATATTCAATCTTGGCTTAGTAGGAGTGCCAGATACTTTTTGCCTTACTCTAATATGTCTAACTTTTCTTGTTTGATTTTTATCCATTTTCTTTAGCAAATTTGTTCACTCCTTTCTACTTACCTGTTTTACCAACCTTACGTCTGATAACCTCATCAGAGTACTTAATACCTTTTCCTTTATATGGCTCAGGCTTTCTAAAGTCTCTAATCTTAGCTGCATAGTTTCCAACTAGTTGCTTATTGATACCCTTAACAATAATCTTGTTAGGAGCTGGTACTTCTACTTCGATACCTGCTGGATCTTCTAATTCAATTGGATGTGAATATCCAAGTGTTAGAACTAGTTTGTTTCCATTTTTTGCAGCTCTATAACCAGTACCAATGATATCTAAAGTTTTGCTATAACCTTCTGTTACACCTATAACCATGTTAGAAATCAATGTTCTTGATAATCCATGTAAGGATTTGTGCTTTTTAATTTCTGAAGGTCTAACTACGTTTAATACTCCGTCTTCTATTTTTATTTCCATATCAGGACTTATTTGCTCTGAAAGCTGTCCTTTAGGACCTTTAACTTCAACAAAGTTCTTTTCATCAATTTTAATTTCTACGCCATTTGGTAGATTAATTGGTTTTAATCCTATTCTTGACATGAGTGCACCTCCTGTTCCAATAATCTAGCAATTTATTACCATACGTAACAAATTACTTCTCCACCCACATTTTCTTTTCTAGCTTCCTTATCAGTCATAATTCCTTTTGATGTTGATAGAACAGCAATACCTAAGCCACCAAGTACTCTAGGAATTTCATTGCTCTTAACATAAACCTTTAATCCAGGCTTAGAAATTCTCTTGATTCCGCTAATTACCTTCTCACTATTCTTTCCATATTTTAAATCTATTCTTATGATTCCTTGCTTGCCATCTTCTATTACATCAAAACCCTTAATGAAACCTTCGTTTGTAAGGATTTGAGCTAATTCCTTCTTTATATTAGAAGCGGGAACATCAACTGAATCGTGTTTCGCATTGTTACCATTTCTAATTCTCGTTAACATATCCGCGATTGGGTCTGTCATCATGTTTTGTTACCTCCTTTCATAACCTTAGCATTACCAGCTAGCTTTTTTAACTCCAGGGATCTGACCCTTATAAGCTAATTCTCGAAAACAGATACGGCAAATACCATATTTTCTTAAATAGGCGTGAGGTCTACCACATAGTTTACATCTATTATATTCTTGTGTGCTAAACTTTTGTTTTCTTTGTTGTTTAGCAATCATTGATTTTTTTGCCAAATTTTTCCCCTCCTCTTTTACTTTTTAAAGGGCATTCCCATTTTCTCTAAGAATACTCTAGCTTCCTCATCAGTCTTAGCAGTTGTAACAATTACAACATCCATACCTCTGATTGATTCTACCTTATCATATTCGATTTCAGGGAACATAAGCTGTTCTTTAATACCCATGGCATAGTTTCCTCTTCCATCGAAAGATGTATCACTAACGCCTCTAAAGTCTCTAACTCTAGGTAGGGCAATATTCATTAATTTATCTAAAAAGTCGTACATTCTTTCGCCTCTAAGTGTTACCTTAGCTCCGACCTTCATTCCTTCTCTTAACTTAAAGTTCGCAACTGATTTCTTAGCTGTAGTAACAAGTGCTTTTTGACCAGTGATCATCTCCAACTCTTTTACTGCTGACTCAAGAGCTTTTGGATTGTCTCTAGCTTCTCCGATTCCCATATTAATAACAACTTTTTCTAATCTTGGAACTTCATTAACATTACTGTAACTGAATTTTTCCATCATAGAGCTTACAACTTCTTCTCTATACTTAACTTTTAATCTGGAAGTCATTCCATTACCTCCTCTCTACTATGATTATTTATCTAGAACTACTCCACATTTTTTGCAAACTCTTACTTTTGTACCATCTTTTTGTACCTGGTATCCTACTCTTACACCAGCCTTGTCCTTATCGCAATAGAACATAACTTTAGCTATATTTATTGGTCCTTCGAACTTAACAATTCCACCTGGTTTTGTTGGGCCAGCTGGCTTTTGGTGTTTAGTAACCATATTTACGCCTTCAACGATAACTTTGTCTTCTTTAGGCATAGCCTTTAATACTTTTCCAGTTTTACCTTTATCTTTTCCAGATATTACTACTACTGTATCTCCACTTTTAATGTGCATACTCTACACCTCCTCTTATAGTACTTCCGGTGCTAAGGATATAATTTTCATGTAGTTACCTCTTCTTAGTTCCCTAGTTACAGGTCCAAATATACGAGTTCCTACTGGATTTTTATCATCTTTTATAATAACAGCTGCGTTGTCATCGAACTTAATGTATGTTCCATCTTGTCTTCTTACGCCTGCCTTAGTCCTTACAACAACCGCTTTAACAACTTGTCCTTTTTTTACAACTCCACCTGGTGTTGCACTTTTAACCGTACAAACAACTACATCACCAACACTGGCATATTGCTTGTTTGTGCCACCAAGCACTCTTATAACCAATACTTCCTTAGCTCCGGAATTATCAGCTATTCTCATGCGGCTTTCCGTTTGAATCATTTAGAATACCTCCCTTCGCTTTTAAGTCCTATTTAGCTTTTTCTATTATACCAACGACTCTCCATCTTTTGTCCTTGCTAAGTGGTCTAGTCTCCATTATTTCTACCTTGTCACCAATTCCACATTCATTATTCTCATCATGAGCTTTGAACTTAGTAGTTCTTTTTAATTGCTTCTTGTATAAAGGATGTGTAACAAATGTCTCGATTGAAACAACTACTGTCTTATCCATTTTGTCGCTTACTACTGTACCTTGTTTAACTTTACGATTTCCTCTTTCCATTTAGAGATTAAACCTCCTTCCTAATAGATAATTCTCTTTCTCGTACAATTGTTTTTACACGAGCGATATCTTTTCTAACTGAACTTATTCTCAAGGGGTTATCTAATTGACCTGTAGCCAATTGAAATCTCAAGTTAAAAAGCTCCGATTTTAAATCTACTAATTTAGTATTTAATTCTTGATCTGACATTTGGCGAATTTCTTTAGCTTTCATTAGCTTCACCACCCTTATCTTGCGTTTCTTCACGTGTTACGAACTTAGTTTTGATTGGTAATTTGTGAGCTGCAAGTCTCATAGCCTCTCTTGCATCCTCTTCAGATACACCACTCATTTCAAATAATACTCTGCCTGGTTTAACTACTGCTACCCAATACTCTGGTGATCCTTTTCCAGAACCCATACGAGTCTCAGCAGGTTTCTGTGTTACTGGTTTATCTGGGAATATTTTTATCCAGATATTTCCGCCCCTCTTAATGTATCTTGTCATAGCACGTCTTGCGGACTCTATTTGATTGGAAGTTATCCATGAAGCCTCTAAAGCTTGTAAGCCGAATTCACCATAAGTAATAGTGTTTCCTCTCATAGCTTTTCCTTTCATTCTTCCTCTATGAACTCTACGATGTTTTACTCTTTTAGGCATTAACATATTAATTTTCCTCCTTCCTACGGCAATAATCTATTCTTCTGTTGATTCTATAATCACTTTCTTTTCTACCTTTTTAGTAGGAAGAACTTCTCCTTTATATAGCCATACTTTTACTCCAAGTTTGCCATAAGTTGTGTTAGCTTCTGCAAATCCATAATCTATGTCAGCTCTTAAGGTTTGTAGAGGAATTGTACCCTCGCTATATCCTTCTGTTCTAGCCATGTCTGCTCCACCAAGTCTTCCTGCTACTGCAGTTTTAATTCCCTTTGCTCCTGATCTCATAGTTCTTTGAATTGCTTGTTTCATTGCTCTTCTGAAGGTTACCCTTCTTTCAAGTTGTGCAGCAATATTTTCAGCAACAAGTTGTGCATCTAGCTCTGGAACTTTGATTTCTTCAACATTAACTACTACACTTTTCTTAGTCATTTTTTCGATAGATACTCTTAGCTCTTCTACTCCTGATCCACCTCTACCAATTACCATTCCTGGCTTAGCTGTGAAAACAGTAACTTTGATTTTACTAGCAGCTCTCTCTATTTCTATTTTAGATACACCAGAGATAAACAGTTTTTCTTTGATGTATTCACGGATTTTAAAATCTTCTACTAAATACTCATTAAAAGTCTTCTTGTCAGCATACCATTTTGAATCCCAGTCCTTAATAATACCGACCCTTAGACCATGTGGGTTAACTTTTTGACCCATTAACTATCCCTCCTTTTCTACTCGCGTTCTTTTACTACTACTCCAATATGACTACTTCTTTTGATTATCGGATATGCCATACCTCTTGCCTTAGGTCTGAATCTCTTCATTCTTGGACCTTCGTTAGCGTATGCTTCTGATACAAAAAGATTGTCTCTATCTAAGTTAAAGTTGTTTTCAGCATTTGCAACAGCAGATTTTAATACTTTTTCAAGAGCTTTTGCACCTTTTTTCGGTGTAAACTTCAATATTGAAAGAGCTTCATCTACTTGCTTGCCTCTGATTTCATCACAAATGTAACCAACTTTAAGTGGTGAAATCCTAACATATTTAGCTATAGCTTTAGCTTCCATGATTATAACCTCCTTCATATTACTTTCTTACACCTGATGATTTTTCGTTCTTATCTACATGGCTTCTGAATGTTCTAGTTGATACAAACTCGCCTAGTTTATGACCTACCATATCTTCTGTTACATACACTGGAACGTGCTTTCTTCCATCATGTACTGCAATGGTATGACCTACCATTTGAGGGAATATAGTTGAACGACGTGACCAGGTTTTAATAACTTTCTTATCGTTTGTTTCGTTAAGAGCCTCCACTTTTTTAAGTAGATGATCATCGATAAATGGTCCTTTTTTAAGGGATCTACCCATATTTTTTTCCTCCTTTCAGAAGTACTATTTCGTTCTTCTTCTTACGATATATTTATCAGATTTCTTATTTTTCTTTCTAGTTTTGTATCCTAATGCTGGTTTGCCCCATGGTGTTGATGGTGCTGGCATACCTATTGGAGCTCTACCTTCTCCACCACCGTGTGGGTGATCTACTGGGTTCATGGCAGTACCTCTAACAGTTGGTCTGATACCCATATGTCTTGAACGTCCTGCTTTACCAATAGTTATATTCTCATGGTCTATATTTCCAACTTGTCCAATAGTAGCTCTACACTCAACTGGTACTAGTCTAAACTCACCTGAAGGAAGTTTAAGTTGTGCCATTTTACCTTCTTTTGCCATAAGTTGAGCTTCTGCTCCAGCTGAACGTACCATTTGAGCACCTTTACCAGGCTTTAACTCAACATTGTGTACAGTTGTACCTACTGGAATATCCTTAAGTTTAAGAGCATTACCGATTTTAATATCTGCATTTTCTCCTGACTCTATCATATCTCCAACTTTAATGTTATGTGGAGCAATGATATATCTTTTCTCTCCGTCAACATAGTGAATTAGAGCGATATTAGCAGTTCTGTTGGGATCGTATTCTATTGCTGCAACTTTTCCTGGAATACCATCTTTATTTCTCTTAAAGTCAATTATTCTATATTTCTTCTTAGCCCCGCCACCTCTGTGACGAATGGTTATTCTACCTTGTGAGTTTCTTCCGCTAAATTTATTTAAAGTTACCACTAATGACTTTTCAGGTTCAGTTTTAGTGATTTCTTCAAAAGTTGACACTGTCATTTGTCTTCTAGCAGGGGAAGTAGGTTTGAATTTCCTAATACTCATTGGTTTTCCCTCCTTTTATCTTCCTTATTATTCCATACCTTCGAAGAATTCAATCTTCTTAGAGTCATCTGTTAACTTAACAATAGCTTTCTTCCAGCTTGGTCTTCTTCCACTGTGAATACCTTGTCTCTTCATTTTTCCAAGCATATTCATTGTGTTAACTTTTTCTACCTTAACGCCAAATATAGTTTCAACTGCTTTTTTAATTTCAGTCTTATTTGCTCTTTTATCAACAACAAATGTATATTTGTTTTCGTTCATATCTTCCATACTCTTCTCAGTAATTATCGGTTTAACGATAATATCGTGTGGAATACGCATTATGCATACACCTCCTCGACTCTTTTAACAGCCTCTTTCGTTATAATAAATGAATTGTACTTTAGGATGTCATATACATTTAAAGTATTTACATGAGTCGTTTCAACTCCTGGAATGTTACTTGCTGATTTCATTACGTTGAAATCTTTAGTATCCATTACTATTAGAGCTTTTCTGTCAGCTTTTAAGTTGTTTAATACTTTAAGCATCTCTTTTGTCTTAGGAGCATCAAATCTTAATTCATCAACAACGATGATTTCATTCTCCACTACCTTAGATGTTAAAGCTGATTTCATTGCAAGTCTTTTAACTTTTTTAGGAACGCTATAGCTGTAATCTCTTGGCTTTGGTGCGAATACTACCCCGCCACCTTTCCATTGTGGTGATCTAATGCTTCCTTGTCTTGCTCTACCAGTTCCTTTTTGTCTCCATGGCTTTCTACCGCCACCTCTTACTTCTGCTCTTGTTTTAGTAGATTGTGTTCCTTGTCTTTTGTTAGCAAGTTGATTTTTAACTACTTCATAAACAACGTGCTCATTTATTTCTACACCGAAAACATTTTCGCTTAATTCCATTTCTTCAACTAGTTCACCTAGCATATTATATACATTAACTTTAGGCATTTTGCATCCTCCTTTCCGCCTGGATTATTACTTTTTAACTGTTGGTTTTATAGATACAAGGCCTTTTTTAGGTCCTGGGATTGCTCCTTTAATAAGAATTAAGTTCTTATCTGCATCTACTCTTACAACTTCAAGGTTTTGAACTGTAACTCTTTCATTTCCCATTCTACCTGCCATTCTGTGTCCTTTAAATACACGTCCTGGATAAGTACCAGCTGACATACCACCTGGCATTCTATGGAATTTAGAACCGTGAGTTTCTCTACCTCTACCAAAGCCGTGTCTTTTAATAACACCTGCAGTGCCTTTACCTTTTGAAGTACCAGTAACATCAATCATGTCACCTTCTGCAAAAACATCAACTTTGATCTCTTGTCCAATTTCATAATCATCTGGATTCTCAACGTGGAATTCTCTTAAGAATTTTCTGTATGCTACATTTGCTTTATCAAAATGCCCTTTAAGAGGTTTGATAACTCTTCTTTCCTTAACATCACCAAATCCTACTTGAATTGCATTGTATCCGTCTTTTTCAACGGTTTTTTTCTGAACAACGAAAAGTGGACCAGCCTCAACTACAGATACAGGAACTACAGTTCCGTTTTCTAAGAATATTTGAGTCATACCAACTTTTCTACCTAACATATTCTTCATCTTTACACCTCCGACCTCATAGCGGATTACCTATTGGCAATCATACAAGTTAATTATAATTTTATCTCTATGTCTACACCTGCTGGTAAGTTCAACTTCATAAGTGAATCTACCGTTTTTTGATTAGGGTTAAGGATATCTATAAGTCTCTTGTGAGTTCTTTGTTCAAATTGCTCTCTAGAGTCTTTGTACTTATGAACAGCTCTAAGGATAGTTACTATTTCCTTTTCTGTTGGCAATGGAACTGGACCTGAAACAGTCGCTCCTGTTCTCTTAGCTGTTTCTACGATTCTCTGAGCTGATGAATCCAATAACTCATGATCATAAGCCTTTAACCTAATTCTGATTTTTTGTTTTGACATGTAATTCCCTCCTTCTATCGCATGTTAACACTATACATGCGACTTGAGTCTGCCGATACACCCAGCCGGGTGTTTTCTATTTTTTTAAAAATTTTGCAAACTCAGTCGCCCGATTTAAAACCGGACATTCTCAGCAAAAATTCCCTGTAAAATACAGCAACCTTTCGCATCATCGCAATGTCATAAATTTAAACACTAGTATAGTTTACACCAACTACTACTAAAATACAAGTCTTTTTTATCTTTTTCCCAGTAAAAAACGCTTTTTTTTAAATAGTTTATTACGACACTAAAAGAAGGAGAAAACTCCTTCTTTTAAGTATCGTTATTATGACTTATTCTTATTCGTAAACCTTAGTTACAACTCCAGCTCCAACTGTTCTTCCGCCTTCTCTAATTGCAAATCTTAATCCTTCTTCCATTGCTATTGGAGTTATTAGCTCAATTGAGAATCTTGCGTTGTC
>Ga0265293_10014359_pt1 | contig 10070 bp, 8 predicted proteins | sample Munlanlewell138R_FD_192505 | JGI IMG/M metagenome (GOLD analysis project Ga0265293, IMG submission 192505) | Leachate microbial communities from a municipal landfill in Southern Ontario, Canada - Leachate well 138R | ecosystem: Engineered > Solid waste > Landfill > Unclassified | place: Canada...
CTGCTTCGAACCTGAACTCAGGGCTAAAATTACGGTTTGGTCTTGTTTTCATACGGTCACCTAATTGCTTGACTGGTGCATGGTAGCACCTCTAATTAGGTGGCTAAATTCACTATGCCACTACATCTATGGTTTTATCTGCGAGCACGCCGCTTCATGGGTCTGAAATTCAGGCGACAAAAGCCTGTTGGAAACTATATTGTTGATTTTGTTTGTCACGCCCCTAAGTTGGTCGTGGAGATCGACGGGGGACAACATGTAGAGCAGCTTGCCTATGATCGCAGGCGTGATGCTTATTTATGCAGACAAGGGTTTACAGTTTTGCGCTTCTGGAATAACCAGGTTTTTAATGAGACAGATGCTGTGCTGGAGTCCATTCGGCAGGCAGTTATTACCCTCTCCCCCAGCCCCTCTCCCGCAAGCGGGAGAGGGGAGCATTGATGGTGGCTGCGTTCAGGTTCTGCGTGGGCATGAATGCTCGTCCTTCAGTTAAATGCGGTACGGTCAGGTATGGCGTAATAGCCAACGTGCATGCATGAATGTGAAATGCACTTCCACCCTCTCCCCCAGCCCCTCTCCCGCCAGCGGTAGAGGGGGGCTTTGATGGTGGCTGCGTTCAGGTTCTGCGTGGGCATGAATGCTCATCTTTCGGTTAAATGCGGTACGGTCAGGTATGGCGTAATAGCCAACGGGCATGCATGAATGTGAAATGCACTTCCACCCTCTCCCCCAGCCCCTCTCCCGCAGGCGGGAGAGGGGAGTTTTGATGGTGGCTGCGTCTGATTTTTCCGCCAGCGGGAGAGGGGGGCTAATATTCGTGTTGAACTGGTGGGAAATTATCGTCGTAGCCGATGGCTATCGGCTTGTGGGCTGGCCTACTACAATTAGTATTTGGGTTAAACTGTCTGCATTGTGAGGAAGCTATGACTGACGATATCAAGCCTAAACGCCCGCGTGGTATTTATTTATTGCCGAATCTGTTTACTACTGCGGCGTTGTTTGCAGGTTTTTATGCCATTGTTGCGGCGATGAAGGGGCATTATCTGGCTGCGCCGGTGGCGATTTATATTGCCATGGTGCTGGATGGTCTGGATGGTCGTGTTGCGCGTATGACGAATACACAAAGTGCCTTTGGCGCTGAGTATGACAGTCTCTCTGATATGGTGTCTTTCGGTCTTGCGCCTGCGCTGGTGGTGTATGCCTGGGCGTTGGAGGGCCTGGGGAAGATCGGTTGGCTGGCGGCTTTTATTTATGCCGCTGCTGCGGCCTTGCGGTTGGCGCGTTTTAATACGCAGGCAGAGCTGGCCGACAAAAGCTATTTTCAAGGCCTGGCAAGTCCGGCGGCGGCGGCTCTCGTCGCTGGTTTGGTGTGGGTCTGTCATGATTTGGGCGTGGCTGGTGAGGATGTGCGCTGGCTGGCCTTCGCGCTTACGCTGGCGGCGGGTTTTTTGATGGTGAGTAATGTGCGCTATCACAGCTTCAAGGGACTGGATTTGCGCGGCAAGGTACCTTTTGTGGCGATTATGGTGGTGGTGTTGGTTTATGTGGCAATCACCATTGATCCGCCTAAAATTTTATTTGCTGTTTTTCTTTTGTATGCCCTGTCCGGCCCGGTGATGACAATTTATTTACGTCAGCGAAAATTGCGCGCGCGTCAGAAAAGTTCTACTTCTGTGCCACCGCCGAACGATAATTGATCGAGGATTTTAGATGAAGGATGCACTGATTATTTTTGACACAACCTTGCGTGATGGTGAGCAAAGCCCTGGCGCATCGATGACGCGTGATGAGAAGGTACGTATCGCTAAGGCGCTGGAGCGTATGGGTGTCAACATTATCGAGGCTGGCTTTGCCATCGCCAGTCAGGGGGATTTTGAATCCGTGCAGGCGGTAGCGCGGGCGGTTAAGGACAGTACGGTCTGTTCATTGGCGCGGGCCCTGGATAAGGATATCGACCGTGCTGGTGAGTCGATCAAAGATGCGGCTTCTGGTCGTATCCATACCTTTATAGCCACCTCGCCCATCCACATGGAACGCAAGCTGCGTATGACGCCGGATCAGGTCGTCAAGCAGGCAGTGCGGGCGGTTAATCGGGCGCGACAGTTTACCGATGATGTGGAGTTTTCTGCTGAGGATGCTGGCCGCTCGGAGATAGATTTTCTTTGTCGTATCTTTGAGGCTGTGATTAAGGCTGGTGCGCGGACGATTAATATTCCCGATACTGTGGGCTACAACGTGCCGCAGCAGTTTGGTGAGCGGGTGCGTCTTGCAATCGAGGGTACGCCTAATGCCGATCAGGCGGTGTTTTCTGTGCATTGTCATAATGACCTGGGGCTGGCAGTGGCGAATTCACTGGCTGCCGTGATGAATGGTGCGCGGCAGGTGGAATGTACGATTAACGGCCTTGGCGAACGGGCTGGCAATGCGGCATTGGAAGAGGTGGTCATGGCGGTGCGTACGCGCCAGGATGTTTTTCCATGTCAGGTCGATCATATCGACACCACGCAGATCGTTTCCACTTCGCGGCTGGTGGCGAGCATTACCGGCTTTGCCGTGCAGCCGAACAAGGCCGTCGTCGGCGCCAATGCCTTTGCCCATGAATCTGGTATCCATCAGGATGGTGTGCTCAAGCATCGCGAGACTTACGAGATCATGCGTGCCGAGGATGTGGGTTGGAGTGCCAATCGCATGGTACTGGGCAAGCATTCTGGTCGTAATGCCTTCAAGAGTCGTCTGCATGAGCTTGGCATAGATTTCGCCACCGATGATGAGCTTAATACGGCTTTTGCCCGTTTCAAGGAATTGGCTGACAAGAAGCATGAGATCTATGATGAAGACTTGCAGGCGCTGGTGACAGAAACGGCCGTTGATAGCGATGTAAATGAATGGATTAAGCTTAATTATCTGCATGTCTGTTCGGAGACCGGCAAGATGCCGGAGGCCTGCGTGACTTTGAGCGTGGACGGGGTGGAGAAGAAACAATGCGCGCAGGGTGGTGGGCCGGTCGATGCAACCTTTAAGGCTATCGAAAAAATTATTAACAGCGGCACTTTGTTGCAGCTTTATTCGGTCAATAACATCACCAGCGGCACCGATGCGCAGGGTGAAGTGACTGTGCGGCTGGAGAAGGGTGGTCGTATCGTCAATGGCCAGGGTGCTGATACCGATATCGTCATTGCCTCGGCCAAGGCTTATCTGAATGCGCTTAACCGGATCATAACCACTGTCGAGCGTGACCATCCGCAGGTGCCGACCATCTAATGCCTGAGCTGAGACAGCAATATCTCGCAGCCTTGGGTATCGATGTTTGGCAGCGGCGCGTATTGCCGGTAGAACCAGTGGCGGAACTGCCAGCCGATAAAGCACACATTGCGTCGGCTCCCGTGCAGGAAATTAGCCCGGCTGATAATGCCGCGATTGATATATCCAGCCTGGATTGGACCGCGTTGCGTTTGCAAGTGAGTGCTTGCACACTTTGTGCTGAGCTTGTCAAAAAGCGTAGTCAGGCAGTCTTTGGCGCAGGCGATCAGCAGGCGCAGATAATGATCATCGGCGATGTGCCGAGTGTTGATGAAGATTCCCAGGGTGTGCCACTGCCTGATCAGGCCGGTCAATTGCTGGCTGCTATGTTGCGGGCGATAGGGCTTCAGCGTGAACAGGTGTATCTCACTAATATTATTAAGTGTCGTACAGATAGCAATGCTGATGCAGCTGGTGCGGTTAGTAAGTGCTTACCCTATTTGCAAAGGCAGATAGCTTTACTGCAGCCTCGACTGATCTTCGTCATGGGGCAGTTTGCCGCCCAACAGTTGTTACAGTCGGATGCGCCTCTGGATAGTCTGCGCGGCCGTCTGCATAGCTATGCAGATACTCCGCTGGTGGTGAGCTACCATCCTGCTTATCTGCTGCACTCGCCACTGGATAAGCGTAAGAGCTGGGATGATTTGCATCTGCTTGTGCAGACCTTAAGGTCTGGCCGTGCGACATGAGTGTGGCAGGCAAAAGTGCCACCCTGCTATTACGCCCGATGCAGAACGAAGACGTCTCTGGCGTGATGCTTGTGGAACATCTCAATTATCCCTATCCATGGACGGCAGGGATCATGCGCGATTGTCTGCGCGCGAGGTATAGCTGCTGGGTTTATGAGCTTGCCGAGAGGATTATTGGTTATGGTGTTTTGTCGGTCGGCGCGGGCGAGGCGCACATACTAAATATCTCCATCCATCCTGATTTTCAGGGGCAAGGTTTGGGCAGAGAGTTATTGCAGCATTTATTGGAACGGGCGCGTAGTCATGGTGCCGATACGGTTTTCCTGGAAGTGCGTCCATCGAATAAAACCGCAGTGCAGCTTTATGATTCAACAGGTTTCAACCAGGCTGGCTTGCGACGTAATTATTATCCGGCCGAGCAAGGTCGTGAGGATGCGCTGATTATGGCGCTGACACTTTGATGGAGGTGGAAAATGAGCTTCAGTGATGAACTAGCCCGCAGTCTGCAACTCAATCGCGTCAGCCGTCGCCAGGCTTTATGGCTGCTGGGTGCAGGCTCGCTTGGCGCGGCAGGGGTTTCCCTGCAAGGCTGCGCCACTTCGCCGGTAACCGGCAAAAATATTCTGGTTGGCATGAGCGAGGCGCAGGAACGGCAGGTTGATGCCGAGGTCTCGCCTCATCAGTTTTCTACCGACCTTGGTGCCATTCAGGATGGTGAGATCAATGACTATGTCAGTGAGGTGGGACGTCAGCTCGCAGAACACAGCCATCGGCCACAAATGCCTTATTCTTACCGTGTGTTGAATGCTAATTATGTCAATGCCTATACCTTTCCTGGCGGTGCGATGGGCTTAACGCGCGGTATTATGACTGAGCTGGAAGATGAGGCTGAACTGGCCGCTTTGCTTGGCCATGAGACTGGGCATGTCAATGCCCGTCACGCAGCACAAAGACAGGGCAGCGCGATGTTGGCGCAGGCGGCGGTGGTTGGCCTGGCGGTCGCCACGGCAGATTCCAAATGGGGCTCGCTGGCAGGTCTGGGCGGCACTATCGGTGCCAGTGCCTTGCTGGCCAGTTATTCGCGCGACAATGAACGCGAGGCCGATGCCCTGGGGCAGGAATATATGGTGCGTAGTGGCTATCCAGCCACCGGTATGGTCAAGCTACAGCAGATGTTGGTCGATGAGGAAAAACGTCAGCCTTCCTTGCTGGAGACGATGTTTTCTTCTCACCCGATGAGTACCGAGCGGCGCAATACTGCGCGTGAGCTGGCTGAAAGACGTTATGCCGACAGTAACGGTCGCGATGTACAACGCGAACGCTATATGGACAACACCGCCAGCCTGCATAAAATCAAGCCCACTATCGAGGCCTGCAAGCGTGGTGAAACTGCACTCGCTGCTAAGGATTATAAAAAGGCCGAGGAGAATTTTCAGGACGCGCTGAAGCGAACCCCGGATGACTACGCGGCTAATCTGCGTATGGCGCAATGTCTGCAAGCGCAGAATAAAGGCAAGGAAGCGCAGCAATATGCCAGCAAGGCCAAGGCAATTTATCCGCAGGAAGCCCAGGCACATAAACTCTCTGGCGTGTTGTCCTTGAGCATGCATCAGCCAGATGCCGCCTTCGCCTCATTGAATCAGTTCGACAAGCTACTGCCTGGCGATCCTGGCATTACCTTCCTTAAAGGTGTGGCGCTTGAGGGTATGGGCAACAGACAGGCCGCTGCACAACATTATTACTCATATCTGAATATGACCCAGCAGGGCGATGCTGCCAGGTTTTCTGCCCAGCGCCTGCAGGCATGGGGCTATTTGCGTAAGTGAGCATGCTCGATAAACTGCAACAACGTATCGACAACGGTAGCGTCGTAGTCGGCATCTATGGTCTAGGTTATGTCGGCCTGCCGCTGGCACTGCGCTTTGCCGAGGTGGGTATCAAGGTTATCGGTTTTGATATCGACCCGGGCAAGATAACTGCGTTGAACGCGGGCCGTAGCTATATCGAAAGATACGATTCAGCCACCATTCAACACGCTCAAGAACAAGGCTTCGAGGCCACCACTGATTTTTCCCGCAGCGCAGAGGTAGATGCGCTGATCATCTGTGTGCCTACCCCGCTCAATATCTATCGTGAGCCGGATTTGAGCTTTGTTAAAAATACTTTGCACGCGATTTTGCCCCATTTTCGCGAGGGCCAGCTATTGAGCCTGGAAAGCACTACTTGGCCTGGCACCACAGAAGAAATCCTCGCCCCGGCCATGCATAAATACGGCTTTGTGCCAGGTGAAAACTGCGCGTTGGTGTTTTCCCCAGAAAGGGAAGACCCGGGTAACCCCAACTACAGCACCCAGGATATCCCCAAGGTCATCGGCGGTATGAGTCTGCGCTGTCTCAAGCTCGGCGTTGCCCTGTATGCAAAAGCCATTACACAAATGGTGCCGGTGAGTAGCCCCAAGGTCGCTGAAATGACCAAGCTGCTGGAAAACATCCACCGCGCCGTCAATATTGGCCTTGTGAATGAGATGAAGATCGTCGCTGATAAAATGGATATCAATATCCATGAGGTCATCCAGGCCGCCGCCACCAAACCATTTGGTTTCGTGTCCTACACGCCAGGCCCCGGGCTTGGTGGCCATTGCATCCCCGTCGACCCTTTTTACCTCACCTGGAAGGCCAAGGAATACGGCATAAACACCCGTTTCATCGAATTGGCCGGCGAGATCAATCACTACATGCCAAGTTGGGTGGTAGGGAAAATCACCGATGCGTTGAATGAGCAGAAAAAATCCATCAAAGGCAGCAGGATTCTGATCCTCGGCTTGAGTTACAAGAAAAACATCGACGACACACGCGAGTCACCCGCCATAGAAATCATGGGTTTGCTGCAGACCAAGGGTGCGCTGCTTGACTACTCTGACCCGCATGTCCCCGTCTTTCCGCGCAAAAGAGATTATTCTTTTGAGCTGTCATCCATCAACCTCACCAGTGACAGCATCAGTCTATACGACTGCATAGTCATCGCCACCGATCATGACGCGTTTGACTACGAATTACTCGTGCAACATGCCAACCTCATCGTCGATACCCGTGGCCGCCTAGCGAAGGCAGACAACATCATCGCGGCCTAAGGAAGCGCTGAACAACAGTGGGTAGGGCGCATCTGTTCCACCATTCCCGCGCAGGCGATTGTTACCCTCTCCCCCAGCACCTCTCCCGCTAGCGGGAGAGGGGAGCTTTGATGTGGCTATGTCCAGTTTTAATGTAGGGCGCAATAACCAACGGCATTGCGCCGAATGTGTTAATCAAATGCAATTTGTATAAACCAAAAATAATTAAACTCTAATATGAGCAAAGACTTATATGCTTTTGTTGACTTGACACTGGGTGAAGGCTGGCAATATTGTGTGCTGTGTTGGATAACAAGCCTGCAAAAGGCAATACACAAAAATCAATTCTCACAGTCAAATCAAGGAGATTATGCATGATTAATTCCAAGCGTCTGCTCGCCGTTTCCATCGCTGCGGCCTGTTCCACACTTCCCGTTGCGGCCTTTGCCACCAATGGTGATGAGCTGATTGGCCTTGGCGCTCAGTCACGCGCTATGGGAGGCACTGGCACGGCGGCCTTTTACGGCTCGGAAAATGCGTTGACCAATCCAGCATTGCTCGGCAAGTCTCAGGGAACCGAGTTTGCCTTTGGCGGCACCCTGTTTATGCCCAATGTCAAGGCATCTTCCAACATTACCACCATGTCCGCAAACAAGAAAAGTGATAACGACAAGAATGTAATTCCTGAAGTTTCCATGTCCACGCGCATCAATGACAACTGGACCTTTGGTATCGGCATGTACGGCACAGCAGGTATGGGTGTGGACTATCGTGGTGAGCCCGGTCTTTTTGATGGTTACACTAGTTTGCAGCTGATGAAATTTGCCCCGACCATGGCGTATAACCAGGGTAATTTCGGCTTTGGTTTTGCACCGGTACTGCAATATGGCGCGCTGGATATCAACTACACAGACCCAATGGGCAATAACGCTGGTAATGGCGTTTCCACCGATTTTGGTGTTGGCTATAATTTAGGCGGTTATTTTGATGTCAACGATCAGTTGACTCTGGCTTTGGCCTATCAGTCGGCTATCGATATGGATTACAAGGATCAGCTGACCGGTGCGGCTGATGGTTTTGGTATTGGCCCAAACAGCATGCAGACCATTACCTCCAACAAGCTGGAGCAGCCGGCTCAGATTAAGCTCGGTGTCGCCTATACGGTCAGCAACTGGATGCTGACTGCCGACTACAAAAAAATTAAATGGGGTTCTGCCAACGGTTATAAGACCTTCAACTGGGATGACCAGGATGTATTTGGCATTGGCGCGCGCTACAGCGGTGGCAACTACTGGGTTGGCTTTGGCTATAACTACGGCAAGGACCCTATCAAGGTGTTGGGAGACAATCCAGCCAGCCAGATGGCAACTTACAGTAATCAGGCCGTCAATATGTTTAACAACCATCTGTTCCCTGCCATCGTTGAAAGTCACTACACCGTGGGTGGTGGCTATGCGTTGGGTAAGAATATGATGCTGGAAGGTGCTCTGGTTTATGCTGCCGAGAAAACCAAGACAGTGGATACAAGCGCTATTACCAGCATGCTGGCTGGTATGCCTGTAGCAAGCTCGCATAAAACCACTCACTCGCAGACCGCCATCACCATCTCCCTACGTACCAACTTTTAAGCTTGAGTTGTTGCGTAGTGTAAATCTCAGTCGAGATGGATAAGTAAATAAAGCAGGGCAGTCGGTTGCAAGATAGGCTGCCCTGTTTTTTTTTGATAAAAATATAATTGGAGAGGGATACCATGCAGATAATCAAGCAATTTTTTATTGGCCTGGGCATGTTGGCGCTAACGCTGGCTGTGCAGGCAGATGAGAAGCTCAAACCATTTGTCCTGGCCTATAAGAGCCATGGCGAGATGGCCACCGTGGTTGCTGAAGTGCAAAAAAAATTGACCGCTGGTGGTTTTGAGGTGGTTGGTAGTTACAGCCCCTACGAGACGGCCACTATTGTTGTGGTGACTAATGACAGCTTGAAGCAGACGGCGGCCAAGTCGGAGTTTGGTGGTTATGGTGCAGCGCAGCGCATATCGGTGACGAATGTCGATGGTGAGCTGCAGGTGGCCTATACCAACCCTGTATATATGTCCCATGCCTACCGCATGGGTGGCGATTTGGCCGATGTCAGCGAGCAATTGGCCAAGACGCTGGGCAAAGTCGAGGAATTTGGTCCTAAGGACGGTTTGACGCCGAAGCAGTTACGCAAATACCACTATATGTTTGGCATGGAGTATTTCACCGAGCCAACCACACACGCCATGTATCCCAGTCATGAAAAAGCTGTGCAAACTGTAGCCGACCGCCTGGCCAAGGGGGTGGCTGGTGTGACACAGGTTTATCGTATTGATATTCCTGGCAAAAAAGAGGTGATCTTTGGCGTGGCAATGAAAGCGTCGGACGATAGTAAGAAGAACATGGACGATAACTACATTATGAGTGAGATTGATTTCAAACCTTTGCGCTCAACTGCCCATCTGCCCTATGAGATCCTGGTTTCTGACCGCAAGGCGTACTCACTCTACGCGCGTTTCCGCATAGCCATCAACTTCCCCGACCTATCTATGATGGGCTCCAATAGTTTCATGAACATCATGAAGACACCCGATGCCATCAAAAAGGCACTGACCGAAGTGGCGGATGAAAGCTATAAAGAAGCGTTGTTTTAGTTTAGAGACGTGAGATTCTTCTGACTGGGTAAATATACCCTTCACACCAAGTGGAGTCGTGGCTTAAAGCCCCGCCTTCAAAGCTCCCCTCTCCCGCTTGCGGGAGAGGGCTCCTAGTGTTTTCTGAGCTCTGTCCCTGGCCGGCTCCCCTCTCCCGCGTGCGGGAGAGGGGCTGGGTGTAGTGGCATAGTGAATTTAGCCACCTAATTAGAGGTGCTACCATGCACCAGTCAAGCAATTAGGTGACCGTATGAAAACAAGACCAAACCGTAATTTTAGCCCTGAGTTCAGGTTCGAAGCA
>Ga0265293_10014361_pt1 | contig 10070 bp, 10 predicted proteins | sample Munlanlewell138R_FD_192505 | JGI IMG/M metagenome (GOLD analysis project Ga0265293, IMG submission 192505) | Leachate microbial communities from a municipal landfill in Southern Ontario, Canada - Leachate well 138R | ecosystem: Engineered > Solid waste > Landfill > Unclassified | place: Canada...
GCCTCGGTGATAAACTCAAACAATGTCACATCTCATATACGTAGATAACGCAGCTACCAGTTGGCCTAAGGCCCCTACAGTCCCTCAGGCTATGAGTGATGCTCTTACAGGTGAAGTAGGAAATGTGGGACGCTCTTCTCATACAGCAAGTATTGCTGCAAGTGAGATTGTCTATCAAGGAAGAGTTACTAATCAAAAACTCCTACCGTATGTTCATCGTAACAAAATCATATTCACCAGTGGTGCCACTGAAAGTTTAAATATTGCTATTCAAGGATCAGTTGAAGCAGGTCATACTATCTTAGTCTCATCTGTTGAACATAACGCTGTAGCACGAGTTATTCACCACCTCTCTTTCAAAGGGGTAACTTATAAAAAACTTGTTTGTGATGCTTCTGGAGTTGTCGATCTTACAGATCTAAAGAAAAAATTAGAAAAAGAGAGAATCTCATTAGTTGTTATCACCCATGCTAATAATGTAAATGGGGCAATAAACCCCATTCAAGAGATTGCCTCGATGTGTGCCTCTTATGGTGCTCCACTTGTTGTTGATGCAAGTCAAACAGCAGGCGAGATAGAGTTACCAACTGTAGAGTATGGTGCTATCTGTTTTTCACACCACAAAGGCTTGTTAGGACCACCAGGGGTGGGGGTAATGGCACTTGTTGGAGATTTTGCCCCTCGTCCTCTCTTATTTGGAGGAACAGGAAGTAACAGTGAATCAGTTGTTCAACCCTCACTTACACCTGATGCATATGAAAGTGGGACTCTCCCCATTGCTTCAATACATGGAGCGAGTAGTGGAATTGAGTATGTGTTAGAGCATTGGGATGAGTTACAAAGAACAAGAAAAGAGGCGCATCTTTTACTGTATGATTTGTTAGTCGAGAAACAAAGTGTCCGCATTCTTACACCAAAAGAGAAGTCGGTAAGTGTCCTCTCCCTTGCAGGAGAGAAGACGGTATTAGATGAGATTGCTTTATTATTATATCAACACAACATTGCAGTACGAGGGGGCTTTCATTGTGCCCCATGGGCACATCAACACTTTGGTACTGATCATAGTGGTGGAACGATTCGTTTCAGTGTAGGACCTACCACCCAAAAAAGTGACATTGAACGTATTATAACAGTCTTGGAGGATATTCGATGAGTGAGAGAGATGTGGAACTGACTCAATGGGCTCAGTATGGGGGTTGTGGAGCGAAAGTTCCCCCCAATATGTTAGAACAAGCATTATGTACCTTACCAAGAATCGAATACCCCGAAGTGTTAAGTGACTTTGGACACAGTGAAGATTGCGGGGTGTATCGACTCAGTGAGAACCAAGCATTAGTTCAAACAGTCGATTTTTTCCCACCCATGTGTGACGATCCTTTCACCTTTGGGCGTATTGCTGCATGTAACTCCCTCAGTGATGTCTATGCAATGGGAGCTCAACCAATTAGTGCAGTCAGCATTGCCTGTTTCCCACATGAACAACTCGATATGAAATACCTCACTCAAATATTAGAAGGTGCCCTAGATGCTCTTAAAGAGGCACGATGTGCCCTTTTAGGAGGACACACTATCCGAGATAGTTCACTCACCTTTGGCCTTGCGGTAAACGGCTTAGTAGATCCTTCTGTGATGTGGAGTAATAATACATGGAAAGAAGACCACGTCCTTATTCTTACTAAACCCATTGGGGTGGGGGTCATCAACCAAGCGATGAAAGCAGAATTAGCAACAGCTGAACAAGCACACACTGCTCTTAATTCTATGGCAACACTCAATAAAAAAGCAAAAGAAGTCCTTTCTCAATATGAAGTCTCTGCTTGTACCGATGTGACGGGCTTTGGCTTAGCAGGACATTTAATAGAGATGACCATCGATAACCCCATTGGAGCAGTGTTAGAGACTTCTTTGATACCAATAATCGATGGGGTGTTAGATTATATTGCGATGGGTCTTATCCCTATGGGTGCTTACACCAATATCGATAGTAGAGCATCCCTCATTTCTAACTTTGATGAAGTTGATGAGAATATGAAATATCTGTTATTTGATCCACAAACCTCAGGAGGCTTGTTAGCAGCAGTTCCAAAAGAGGTGGAACAAGAGGTGTTAGAAGCTTTACACACAAAAGGCGTCGATGCTACAACTATTGGTTACACCGACGCCTCTTTTGAAGGAATACGAATCAATTAAAGTTCAATACCCAAAGTCCGTTTCACAATAATACCAATGACAAACGAAAGGGCTGCAACCCCTAAGCTAATAGCTGTCATCTCGACAAATCGGTGTAAAAACGGCATATCTTTTGCCACCGAGATGTAGTAGGTGAATAAGAAAATAATAATCACCACGGTTCCTAACATCACCACTAAAGCAAAGAGAAACTGTTTTGGTGGAAATAAGAGATAAGGGAGCACTAAGAATATTACAGTGATCAAATAGACCACACCTGTGTAGAGGCCCGATTTAAGAGCATTCTCCTCTCCGTCACTTCGGTTTGATAAATACTCACTACTTCCCATCGACAAAGCTGCCGAAATTCCAGTAATAAGACCACTGAGGGCAATAATTTTATTATTCTGTAAAGCAAAAGAGAGACCAGCAAGCGTCCCACTCAGTTCAACTAATGCATCACTGACGCCTAACACCATCGAACCGACATATTGTAGGCGCTCTTCATCAAGCATCGCAATGAGCTTCTCTTCATGGACATCCTCTTCAAAGGCAATTCGTTGAGCCTCAGGTACCTCATGTTCAATTGATGTGTAGGTGCTACTTGCAACGCTCTCTCCTTTCTCCATGAGTTTCAGAGCAAAGGTGAAACCCAACACTCGAGCTAAAAGAAGATACCAAAATACTTTAAAGCGCTTAGGTTTTGCTTCTATTCCAGTGTAGCGTTGCCAAATCTTAGCATGGCGTTTCTCCTCATCGGCAATCTGTAACACAATGTCTCGGTTATGATCATCTTTAATGTATTTTGCCAATCGCTTATACACGACTGCTTCGGTTGTTTCATTAATCTGCATCTTTAAGATAACAGCTTTAGTCTCTTCACTAATGTTTCGCTTTTCAGCCATGAAAAACACCCTCCTAAAAGTAGTAACCATTATTAGTTTGTCTCTATTATGGATGAAAAGAGGATGAAAGTGAAGAACTTATATTGACAAGTTGTTTCTATGTATAGTAACGTTTGCGATATGAAACCCAAAAGTGACGACTTAACAGAACTAATTGACCTCTTTTGTCGAACTAATAACTACGAGCAGATGCAAAAACTGTTTGAAGAGTTATTCACTCAACGGGAAAAATATGACTTCGCACTCCGATGGCGTCTTATGAAAGATCTTCATAAGGGCAAAACGCAACGAGATATTGCCCAATCATTAGGCATTAGCCTATGCAAGATCACACGAGGATCGAAAATCCTCAAAGATCCTGCATCACAATTTAACGCAATATTAGAGGAGTACGATCATGACAACAACATACACACAACTCAATAGACAACAACCCGATGAGAAGGGATTCTTTGGTGAGTACGGGGGATCTTTCCTTCCCGAAGACCTCCAAAAAGTGATGGATGAAATTACCCAAGCCTATGAGGATATCAAAGATGATCCCTCATTTATCAAAGAACTGACAATGTTAGAACGGACCTTCACAGGTCGGCCATCTCCCGTCTACTACGCTAAAAACTTAAGTGAAGCGGTAGGGGGAGCTCAAATTTATCTAAAACGAGAAGATCTCAATCACACCGGTGCCCATAAAATTAATCACTGCTTAGGTGAAGCTCTTTTGGCAAAGCGGATGGGTAAGAAAAAACTCATTGCTGAAACAGGGGCAGGACAACATGGAGTTGCCTTAGCTACTGCTGCTGCGTTAGTGGGTCTTGAGTGTGATATCTACATGGGGGCAGTCGATGTGGCAAAACAAGCTCCTAATGTGATGAGAATGAAAGTTCTGGGAGCTAAAGTAGTCTCTGTCACTCAAGGAACTCAAACACTTAAAGATGCTGTTGATGCAGCGTTTGTCGCCTACTTAGAAGATCCAGTGAATACCATCTACGCTATTGGTTCGGTAGTAGGACCACACCCATTTCCGATGATGGTACGAGATTTTCAATCGATCGTAGGACGTGAAGCTCGCTCTCAGTTTTTAGAGATGACAGGAAAGCTTCCTAACCACGTTATGGCGTGTGTGGGTGGGGGCTCTAATGCAATGGGAATCTTTAGTGGTTTTTTAGATGACCCTGAAGTGCGTATCTACGGAGTAGAACCAGGAGGAAGAGGTCCAGCCAAAGGAGATAATGCTGCAACGATGACCTACGGCTCTAAAGGAATAATTCACGGTTTCTCATGTTACTTATTACAAGATGAACAAGGAGAACCACTGCCGGTCTACTCCATTGCCAGTGGCTTGGATTATCCTGGGGTAGGGCCACAACACAGCTTTTTAAAAGATATTAAAAGGGTAGAGTATGTGGTAGCAAACGACCGTGATGCTCTGACCACCTTTTACAACCTCTCACGCTTAGAGGGAATTATTCCCGCTTTAGAGAGTGCCCACGCTTTAGGGTATGCGATGAAAGTGGCCCCAAAGATGAGTAAAGATGAGACCATCTTAGTAAACCTCTCAGGGAGAGGAGATAAAGATATGGATTATGTGTTAGAACACTATCCACTAGAGCTGTACGAACAAGAAATTAGTGATCAACAAAAAATGTATGTTCCTATTCACTAAGAACTAGAACAATGTGGGGGTGAAGAGATTCACCCCTGTTTATTTGTCTCTATTTTGATTATTATCCAGTGTATGAAAACAACACCACTATACGAGACATACAAATCTTATCCAAAAGTTAAGTTAACCGATTTTGGTTCATGGTCATTACCACTTCAATTCTCTTCGATTGGTGAAGAGCACCACGCAGTGAGAAATGGGTGTGGACTATTTGATATCTCCCACATGGGACAAATTATGATAAGCGGTCCCTTAGCGAGTGAGTATTTAGATTATTTGATGACTAACTCAATAACAAAGATGAGTGATGGACAATTAATGTATAGCTTTATGTGTAACTCATCAGGTGGAGTTGTTGATGATGTGATGATCTACCGCTTTAACGAGCAACAATACATGGTGGTCGTCAACGCCTCAAATAGTGAAAAAGATCTTTCGTGGATGATAAAAGATAACCCATGGGCACAAAAAGGGAAAGAGATTGCTGAAATTACCGACTTTTCTCCCCACATCAGCGTTCTCGCCCTCCAAGGGCCAAAAGCTGTCGATGTACTGAGTACCTTAGATAGTTCATTAGCCGACCTCTCTTTTTTCACCTTTAAAGGTGAAGTGCTTATAGGTGGAAGAAAGATTGTAATCAGTCGTAACGGATACACAGGAGAAGATGGCTTTGAACTCTACATGGCAAATGAAGATGCCCCATATATATGGAACCTCCTGTTAGAGAGTGGCAAAAAAGAGGGTCTTATCCCTTGTGGTTTAGGAGCTCGTGATACTCTTCGCCTAGAGGCAAAACTTCCTTTATATGGGCAAGAGTTAGATGAAGACATTACCCCATTAGAGGCAAACTTAGGCTATTTTGTCGCTTTAGAAAAAGGCTCCTTTGTCGGTAAAGAGGCTCTTGTAAAACAGAAACAAGAGGGGGTAAAACGCACTCTCAGAGGCATTGAGATGATCGATAAAGCCATTCCTCGTCATACCCACCGTGTCTTTCTAAACGACAAAGAGATTGGCTTTGTCACCAGTGGCACTAAAAGTCCAACTTTGGGGATCTTTTGTGGTTACGTGCTCATTGATCGAGAGATTCCTCTCTCTTTTGGTGATACCTTAGAGATAGAAATTTATGGGAAAAGAAAACAAGCTCGCATAGTGAAGACACCATTTTATAAAAGGTAGCGTATGGCTCATAATCCATTAATTCCATTAGACAACTCAGCGATTATTTATCCGCCAACTGCAGCACGCTACAACAGTCACACCTTTCGCCTCTCAGTGGAATTAACAATTGAAGTGGTTGCTGAAAGGCTTCTTACCGCCTTAGAGCAAACACTTGAGCTCTTTCCCTATTTTACTGTCGCTTTACACCCAGGGTTCTTTTGGTACTACTTTGCCCCCAATACCAAAGAGGTTAACGTGTACCCTGAAGTAGCAGGACCGTGTCGTTTTTTCCACCCTAAGAAAAATGCCAACGGCTATTTGTTTAAAGTTCACTATACTAAAAACCGTATTGCCTTAGAGGTATTTCACGCCTTAAGTGACGGTTCAGGGGGTTTGAGGTTCTTACAAGCTCTTGTAAAAGAGTATTTAATACTCAGTGGAGTAGATCTCACACGTGATGCAACAACAGGAAGCATCACTCAAGAAGATGCCTTTGAGAAGTTTTATACTCCTCTGAAGTCGGTCTTTGCTTTAGATCCTCCAGCTTTTCATATGAAACGTTCTCCTTACAGTGATGAGGTGCAAGCTATCTCTGCACGTATCCCCATCAGTGATATAAAAAAAGTCGCCTCAACATACAAGGTGACAATCACCGAGTATATCGTCAGTGAATTAATTTATGCTCTACAAAAGATCCAAGAGCGTGAGAGATCTAAAAGAAGATATAAGCCGATTAAAGTATCAGTACCGGTAAATCTAAGAAGATTATACCCAAGTGATACATTAAGGAATTTCACCTTGTTTATGGTAGTCGGAATCGATCCACGATTGGGACACTATACGATGGAGGAGATTACCACCCAGGTGATGCATCAATTACGCAGTCAATTAAACCAAAAATATATTAATCGCTATATTGCCCGTAACCGATCAGGGAGATCACATGTGTTGATTCGCTATGCCCCTAATTGGATTAAAAAGCCTTTGATGAAACTCTTTAGTGATATCTATGGTGACAATTTATATAGCACGACGATGAGTAACTTAGGGCAATTAGAACTCGATGAGATCACTTCAGAGTATGTACAAAGTGCCGACTTTTATCTCTCCCCAAGTAAAACAAACAAAGTGAGTTGTGCTGCTGTGAGTGTAGGGGAGTATATGAAACTCAATTTTAGCTCTATATACAAAGAGAAAGTAGATTTAGAACGAGAAGTACTCACCTCGTTAGTCGATAAACAGATCCGTGTAGAGATCTCAACCAATAGGAGGTGATGAACATGGCATACTGTGTTTCATGTGGAGTGAAATTAGCATCAGGATTAGAAAAGTGTCCACTTTGTAACACCGTGGTGTATGGACCGCCTGAACTTATTGGAAATAGCCAAGAGCCGTTATTCCCCCTTTCTCAACAAGAGGAGATAATTCACCCCTCGTTAGATAAAACTCGAAAAGCGATTTTAGAGTTAGTAATTACCTTTGTCGCTTTAGCACTAGTTACGTTAGTAATCACAGCTTTTGCTCTTCCTACCTTTAATCCCCTTATTGCCATAGTGGCAACACTTGTTGGGGGAGCCTTCATTGTTGTCCCATTAGTGTGTAAACCATCATATGTGAAGATCTCATCGTGGTATGTAGTTCTTACTACCATCTTGGTGCTCAGCATTGCGATACGGATTCCTGAGTATAAGTGGGCTTATTACACTTTAGCTTCTTTAGTGCTCTATTGGATCTTAGCTGTCTTACCGGCTCTCAAGGGGAAGAAGTATGTGGGAGTGAAAATAGCGATAATGATCCTTAGTGTGGGACTCTTTTTATTAGTTACCAACCTTATAGAGACACACACCCTCTCATGGTCAATTGCAGTAGCACTTCCTATTTATCTTTTTACCATGATCTTTGTCTCATTGTTAGTGTGGCGAGTGAGTAAAGGAAAAGTGGGAGTGACCTCCATTGTCTTTTCACTTATCACTATCGCTTCGTGGGCTGTGGTGATAGGAGATCATTGCGCCCTGAAGTACCGAGGAAAAGAGGGCTTAATTTCATGGTCATTAAGTGTTGCTATTGTAGGAAGTTGTCTTTTATTGTTTTTGCTTCTTCGTTTTAGTTTACTGAGGGTTCGTAACTACTTTCATAACCGCATTGTTTAAAAGAGAGTAGCGCCCCCTAGGATAATTGATTACTATGAGAGTGAGAGGTAAGCACATGAGAAAAACTCATTTCTTAATCTTGATTGCTGTTACACTCCTATTTGTTTTTAGTAGTTGTGCAACAACAAACCCTGATGGCTCTCCTAAGTGGACAACCCATGTCCCTCAATCGTGGAGAACGTATTATGCTACGGGGTATGGTAAATTATCTAATGTAAACACATCACGTATCCGTGCTGAAAGTGCCGCTATAGATGATATCGCTCGTTGGGCGAGTGTCACTGTTCATACAGCTGTCACGAACTACACCAACGATGTTGGTTTTGAACACACAGAAGTCTTAGAAGTTTTCTCTCACCAAGTTGTTGATATCTCACTAAGAGGTGTGGTGATTGAAAAAAGTTATATTGATAAAGATGGGGGAGTGTGGGTCTTAGCCTCCTTTAGTACAAAACACCTCAAAGAGGCCTATAAAGAGCAAGTGAAAAAGTTAGAACAACAACAGAACATCACCCAAGCAGAGAAGATGATTCACTACTTAGAGGTGTTACTTGATAAGGAGGCGTTCCAATGAAAGGTCGAATTAAACCTCTTTTTTACATTCTCACTGTAGTAATTCTGATTACGTTAATCACCTCTTGTATGGCAACAACTAATGTGAAGCGTCTTACCAAAGGGGAAGTAATCGATCTCAGTGGTTCTTGGAACGATACAGATATCGCCATAGTCACCTCGTCTCTCATTGAAAGTTCACTCTCTTCCAGCTGGATTAATCAATATAAGATGCGCAGTGGGAAAAACCCAGTTGTGGTGGTTGGGACGATTCAAAATCGAAGTAGTGAACATCTTGATACCGAGATTATTGCTAAGCGATTTGAGATGGCTCTTATCAATACTCAACGAGTCGATATGGTTGCAGATATTGCATATCGAGAAGAGGTTCGTGATGAACGCTTAGATCAACAAATCTACGCAAGTGAAAGTAGTGCTGTTGCGTTAGGAAAAGAACTCGGAGCAGATTTCCTTCTTCAAGGGGCAGTGAGGACCGTCGTTGATCGTATCAGTGGTAAAAGTGTACGCACCTACTACGTAAGTGCAGAGTTGATCGATATCGAAACATCTAAAAAGGTGTGGGTAGGAGAAGAGAGTGTACGAAAACTGATTACCCAAAATCGTTACACCCTCTAATGATGCATGCATGCTAAAAGACTCTTATGTGCCATCGCTTCTGTATTACTCGCTTTAGTGGGGTGTACGACTACCTTAGATGTACGCCCAATTGAACACTCTTTGTACAACCGTGAATATGAAGATGCCTATGAGCAGGTTGTTGATGCAAAAACTACCTACCTAGATAGTAGTGGACCACTGATTTACGCTCTTGATAAAGGGATGATTGCCCACTGGGCCAATCTGTATGAAGAGTCGAATGAAGCTTTTGATGAAGCTGAGTTACTGATTCAACATCTTTACACTGAATCAATCTTAGCCAATATTGGTAGTTACTTAGTGAGTGAAACAACTCGGCCTTACAGTGGGGAAGATTATGAAGATATCTATCTCACATTGTTTAAAGCATTAAATTATATCCAACAACAAGATATTGAAGCAGCCCAAGTTGAATTACGCCGTTTTAATGAGAAACAACAATTCTTACAACACAAATACGACCCCCTGCTTAAAAAAAGCCAACAAGCAAGTTCGTATGATCTTCCATCAACACAAAGCATGCAATTCTCTTCAAGTGCTTTAGGAAACTACCTCTCGATGATTGTACACGATGCACTTAAAGAGAGTGATCAAGCCGATTTTTCTCATCGTAAAGTCATTGAAGCTTTTGAGACTCAACAACAACTCTACCCATTTGCCCTTCCTAAGGGGGTACAGGAGAGATCTCCTGTAGATAAAAACCGTGTACGACTCCACCTCATTGCCTTTAGTGGCCTTTCTCCAAAGAAAGTCTCCTTTGTTGAGAGATTTTGGTATACCCATAACACTTATGTGAAAGTAGCCCTTCCTCAAATG
>Ga0265293_10014362_pt1 | contig 10067 bp, 7 predicted proteins | sample Munlanlewell138R_FD_192505 | JGI IMG/M metagenome (GOLD analysis project Ga0265293, IMG submission 192505) | Leachate microbial communities from a municipal landfill in Southern Ontario, Canada - Leachate well 138R | ecosystem: Engineered > Solid waste > Landfill > Unclassified | place: Canada...
CAGCCAGATTGAAACATCTGGCATCGCATAAATGCGGCAGAAACCTCAGTTGACCTTGGTTTCGAACTTCGCCACCGACAGGAAGTTCACAGCCGTTCCGGTGAACTGATTGGCTTTCCCCATCTCGTTACGGGCCTGGAAACCAGTGGTGTAGACCTCGGTCGGCGCGGTGCGCACCAGATTATAGGCATAGCGCGGCGCGGTCGTGGCGTTGGCGGCCTTTTCCACATGCTCGCCGGAATTGAGCGCCCAGCGGGCAAGTTTCGGCTCTGCGGAAACAACCACAGCCTTAGGCTCCGGCTTCGCTACATCTGGCGTCGGGCGGGCAGCCTTGCGGGTGGTCTTGACCGAGCCGCCGATCGCGCCAGCCGGATCGGCAGGCGTTGCGATGGCTGCCGAGCGTGGAGAGGCTGCAGGCGCAGCATCAACACCGGCGGGATCGACAAAAGCCGAGCGGGGCGTCGGCACGGCCGCCACCTGATATTCGGCAAGGTCCTCCGTCTTCTTTTCCGCTTCGGCCAGCAATGCCTTGACCTCGTCATTCGGGCGGGCGGTCGGCACGGCAGCAACCACGGCGTCCGAAGCGGGAAGAGCTTCATCGACTTCCAGCGCTGCAAGTGCGGTCAGGTTCTGCGAAGCCGTGCTTTCACGCGGCCGGAAACTCGGCACCGGCACGCTTTCATTCGAGGCCACCTGCGGCGGCGGCTCGGCGCTGGCCTGAGCGAACGGAACATTCGCCGGTGGCACAGCCGCCGTCTGGATCGGGTTGACGTCGGCAACGCCGAACGGAACCTGATCCGGCGTCTGAACGCCAACCTCTGCCCTGGGCCGCGGCGCAGCGCCCGGAACGGGGATGCTCCTGACCGGCAGTGCGGCGATGATCGTCTCAGGCGTTTCCTGCACCGGTTCGTCCGCGAGCTGCGGAATTTCGGCACGATTGGCCCGATCAGGCGAGATCACGGCGATGCCGGGCAATGGCTCTGCCGGCTGCTTTGCCTGTGCGGAAGCGGGCGCCGAGGCAACCGGCTTCTTCGGCGCAGGCGCTGCCGCAACGGCCACGCTGTTATCCTCGTCCTCATCAGCTCCGCCACCGCGGAACAGGGCTGCCAGCAGGCCTCCGGACTTGCCCGACTTGCCCGATGTGGTGGGGCCGGCCAGAGCGATTGCCGGCGCACCGGCAGCATTTCGCGACTTGTAGGCAGCCAGAGCCTGCTCATAGCCCGGCAGCGGCTTGCCGTCGCTCGGGACATGCAGCGTCTTGCCGTCGGGGAACACGCTCGCGAGTTCCTTGCGGCTGATACCCGGCCAGTGGCGGACATTGCCGACGTCCATGTGAACGAAGGGCGATCCCGATGTCGGATAGTAGCCGACGCCGCCGCCCTGCATCTTGAGGCCGATGTCGCGCAGCTTCTTCAGCGGCACGCCGGGAATGAAGAAGTCCATCGCCTTGCCAAGCATGTGCTGGCTTTTCTGGGCAACGCCCTTCGAGCGGCCACGCAGCATGTTGTTGGTCGCGGGTGAGCGATAGGCGCTGACGACATGGATATATTCGCGCGATCCGGTGGCCCTGTAAGCCTCCCAGACAAGATCCATCAGGCGAGGATCCATCTTTGTGGGCTCGTTGCGGCGCCAGTCGCGCAGAAAAACGTTGAGTTTCTTCAGGCCGGCCTGATCGTAGCGTCCATTGCGCTTGAACACGATCTCCGCCTTCTCCTTGGTGTGGAGATTGTGGAGCTTCAGCGTCCTCACCTCCGCATGAGCGGCTGTAGAAGAAACTGAATAAAGACCGAAAGCGCATACCGCCGCCGCCACCCATCTGGTGAGGGTTCCGCAGGAATGCCGACCGTTGATGTGTCGCTCGCTTCTGTTCAAATCAAAAGGCCTTGCAGGCTGCCGTTTGTCCCCGGATTTGAGCAAACGGATATGGATTAACCAAATCCGAATATCAATCCTAATGGTTAATGGTCCCTTATTGAAGGCCAAATGCGGTGACAGCGTGGCAACCGCACGGCCAAAAACGCACATGGCCGCGCATGGTAAACAAGCCATTTATAAAGCGTTAACAAAGAGCTAACATGACAGCCTTAGGCCGTCTCGACCCGGACGGCGCGCCCGGTTTCCGGGTCGATGCCATATTCCCTGAGCTTGCGATAAAGGGTCGAGCGGCCGATACCCAGCCTGCGTGCCACCTCGCTCATGCGGCCGTTGTAATGCTCGATCGCAAAACGAATCATTTCAAGCTCGATTACCGAGAGCGCGCGCACATGGCCGCGCGCGTCCAGCATGGGAAGAAGGCCCGGCCGCAATTCCGGCTCCGAAGGTTGCGCAGGGGCCTCAGCCGGTGCTTCATCCGGGCTTGGAACAGGCGGTTCTCCGCCAGTTCCGCGCTCGCGGTCAAGGTCGATCGTCCCTTCCACCTGTGCACGGATCTGCGGGAATTCCTCTTCCGTCAGCACATCCCCTTCGCAGAGCACAGAGGCGCGGAAAACAGCGTTTTCAAGCTGCCTGATGTTTCCCGGCCAGTCATAGGCCTCAAGCAGCGAGAGAGCCCGATCGGATATGCTTCGCGGGGGATGGTCGACGACCACCTCCTTCATGAAATGCTTCACCAGCAGCGGAATGTCTTCCCGGCGCTCGCGCAGCGGCGGCACCAGAATTGGAAAAACGTTCAGCCGGTAGAACAGGTCTTCGCGGAATTTGCCGTCCCGCACCTGCTGGATCAGGTCGCGATGCGTTGCAGAGATCAGCCTGATGTCGACCTTTACCGTCTGGCGACCGCCGACCGGATCGACCTCGCCCTCCTGCACCGCGCGCAACAGCTTCACCTGCGCATCGAGAGGCAGATCGCCCACCTCGTCCAGGAACAGCGTGCCCTCATGCGCCTCGACGAATTTGCCGGTATGGCGATCCGTGGCGCCGGTGAAAGCGCCCTTCTCATGGCCGAACAGGATGCTTTCGACGAGATTTTCCGGGATGGCGCCGCAATTGACGGTGACGAAAGGTTTCGTGCGGCGATCGCCGCCGCCTTGTATGGCGCGCGCCACCATCTCCTTGCCGACGCCGGATTCGCCTTCGATCATGATCGGAATGCGCGAGGCTGCGGCCTTCTGGCCGAGCCGCAGCACGCGTTCCATCGCCGGGCTGCGTGTCAGCAGGTCCCTGAAGGTGAGTATGCCGGCAGCACGCCGCGCCACCCGTCGCGTCTCCCCCTCGGCCGCACCGACCTTCAGCGCACCGGTTATCGCAGACTGGATGCGCTCGGGCGATGCCGGCTTGACGACGAAATCGAAAGCGCCATGGCGCATGGCCTGCACGACCGTTTCAATGCCGCCCTGCGCCGTCTGGACGATGACCGGTACGCGGATATCGCGCTCGCGCATGGCCCTGAGCACGCCGATCCCATCCAGCCCCGGCATCGACAGGTCGAGGATCGCGACCGAAATGTCGCCTCCCCCGTCGAGAGCCCGAAGGCCGGCCTCTCCGCCATCGGCAACCACGGCCTTGTGGCCGAATTTCGAGACCGCCGCCTCCAGCAGCCTGCGCTGGACCGGATCGTCATCGACTATGAGCACGGAACCTGACATGAACGCCCGAACAGCCCGCCTTTGATTTTCCCCTATGGATCAACGTGGCACAGGGTTCTAAATAAGGTTTCAAGAAAGCCGGTGAATGAATTGTTTCGCCGCCGGCCAAACGGCCGCTGTACTATAGAATTTCAGATCGAAAGGTTTCCCATGCCAAGTTTCCCGGAAAGACAGTTTTCCGCGTCCTCCGCCACGCAGGCTAAGGCGGATCTCGGCGACCTGCCGGTGTGGAACCTTTCCGATCTCTATGCCAGCCACGACGCACCGGAACTGAAGCGCGATCTGGAAAAGGCGGCGTCCGATGCCATCGCCTTCGAGACCCGCTGGAAAGGCAGTCTCGCGGCAGAAGCCGAACGCGGCAGCGAGGGCGGGCTGGGCGCAGCCATGCGCGAATATGAAGCGCTGGATGAGCTGGCCGGCCGCATCGGCTCCTATGCCGGCCTGCTCTACACGGGCGACACGTCCGATCCGGTTCGCGCCAAGTTCTACGGCGACGTGCAGCAGAAGCTGACCGATGCCGGCTCGCATCTCCTGTTCTTCGGGCTTGAGCTGAACAAGATCGACGATGCGCTGATTGAAAAAGCGCTGTCGGCAGATGCGGGCTTCGGCCACTACCGGCCGTGGATTGAGGATCTGCGCAAGGAAAAGCCCTATCAGCTCGAAGACCGCGTCGAGCAGCTTTTCCATGAAAAATCCGTCACCGGGCGCGGCGCGTGGAACCGCCTGTTTGACGAGACCATGACCGGCCTGCGCTTCCAGATCGACGGCGAGGAGCTGACGCTGGAACCCACGCTGAACCGCTTGCAGGATGCCGATGGCGAAGTGCGCCGCAAGGCTTCCGAGGCGCTCGCCGCCACTTTCTCAAAGAACATCCGCACCTTCAGCCTGATCACCAACACGCTCGCCAAGGATAAGGAAATCTCCGACCGCTGGCGCGGTTTCGAGGACATCGCCGATTCCCGCCACCTCGCCAATCGCGTCGAGCGCGAGGTGGTCGACGCGCTGGCGTCAGCGGTGCGCGAGGCTTATCCGCGCCTGTCCCACCGCTATTATGCCATGAAGGCCCGCTGGCTCGGCATGGAGACCATGAACCACTGGGACCGCAACGCGCCCCTGCCCGAGACCCCGCAGGCGACAATCGGCTGGAACGACGCCAGGAGCACCGTTCTCGACGCTTATAACGGCTTTTCGCCGAAGATGGCCGACATTGCCCGCCAGTTCTTCGATATGAACTGGATCGACGCGCCGACCCGCCCCGGCAAGTCGCCGGGCGCCTTCGCGCATCCGACGGTGCCGTCCGTCCACCCCTATGTGCTGCTCAACTACATGGGCAAGCCGCGCGACGTGATGACGCTGGCCCACGAACTGGGTCACGGCGTGCATCAGGTGCTGGCCGGCGCACAGGGCGCGCTGATGGCCTCCACCCCGCTGACGCTGGCCGAAACCGCTTCGGTCTTCGGCGAGATGCTGACCTTCCGTTCGCTGCTTGAGCGCACCACCGACAAGCGCGAGCGCAAGGCGATGCTGGCCCAGAAGGTGGAGGACATGATCAACACCGTCGTGCGTCAGATCGCCTTCTACGAGTTCGAGCGCAAGGTGCACACAGAGCGCCGCAACGGCGAACTGACGTCTGAACAGCTTGGACAGTTCTGGATGGAGGTGCAGGCCGAAAGCCTCGGCCCGGCGATCAGGCTCGGCGAAGGCTATGAGACCTTCTGGGCCTATATCCCGCACTTCATCCACTCGCCCTTCTATGTCTACGCCTATGCGTTCGGCGACTGCCTGGTGAACTCGCTCTACGCCGTCTACCAGAACGCCGAAAGCGGCTTTCAGGAGAAGTATTTCGACATGCTGCGCGCCGGCGGCACGAAGCACCATTCCGAACTCCTGAAGCCATTCGGGCTCGACGCCACCGATCCCGGCTTCTGGCAGGGCGGGCTCGGTGTCATTTCCGCGCTGATCGACGAGCTTGAAGCTCTGGACAGCGCTGCCTGAGAACGGGTGCAAGGTGCCGGACACGTCCTTCATTCTGTTCCGCGACGATCCCGCGCGCAGCGAAAAGCTGTTTTCGCGGCCTTCCGAGATCGTAGCTCCCTTTGCCGCCGATGAATTCGAGCCCGCATGGGAGCGGCTGCAGGCAGCTCACGAGGCCGGAAAATGGCTGGCCGGCTATCTTTCCTACGAGGCCGGATACCTGCTGGAGCCCAAGCTGGTGCCGCGCCTGCCCGATGGGAGGCGTGCGCCCCTGCTGTGCATCGGTGTTTTCGATGGGCCGCTGGAGCGGCAGGCACCTGAGCCGACACGGCCGGCCACCAACGGCCCCATTCATGATGCGCAGGCACGCTGGTCCTTCGCCGATTACGAGAAACGGTTTTCGCGCCTGCACCGGCATCTGCGCGAGGGCGACTGCTATCAGGGCAATCTGACCTTCCCGATCAATGCGCAATGGACCGGCGATCCGCTGGCCGCTTTCGATGCGCTGACCGAGCGCCAGCCCGTGCGCTACGGCGCCTTGTCAAATCTCGGCGCGGGTCCCATCGTGCTGTCGCGCTCGCCCGAGCTGTTCTTCGAGATCGATGAGGAAGGCTGGATCGAGACCCATCCGATGAAAGGCACAGCGCCGCGCGGAGCCACGCCGGAAGAAGACGAGCGGCTGAAGGAATTCCTGCGCAACGACGAGAAGAATCAGGCCGAAAACCGGATGATCGTCGATCTTCTGCGCAACGACATTTCCCTCATCAGCGAAGTGGGCTCGCTCGATGTGCCGGAACTGTTCCGCATCGAAAGCTATCCGACGGTCCACCAGATGGTGAGCCGCGTGCGGGCCAGACTTTTGCCCGACCTTTCGCTGCGCAGCATTTTTGCGGCCCTGTTTCCCTGCGGCTCGATCACCGGGGCGCCGAAGATCAGGGCGATGGAAGTGCTGCGGGATCTCGAAACCAGTCCGCGCGGCGTCTATTGCGGCGCCATCGGCTGGATCGCGCCCGGCGGCGCCATGCGCTTTTCGGTCGCCATCCGCACCATCTCGCTCTACGCGCAGGGCGAGGCCGTCTACAATGTCGGCGGCGGCGTGGTGTATGATTCCACGGCTGAGGAGGAGTATCGCGAATGCCTGCTGAAGGCCCGCTTCGCGACCGGAACGGTTCCGGCTTCGAGCTGATCGAGACGCTGCGCTGGGAGCCCGAAGCAGGCTTCCTGCGGCTCGACCGGCATCTGGCGCGGCTTGCCGCCTCGGCCCGCGAACTCGGTTTTTCCTGCGACGCGGACAAGGCCGTTCAGGCACTGGAAAACGCCTCTGCCGGGGCAACGACGGCGCTGCGCATGCGATTGCTGCTCAGCCATGACGGCACGGTCACGGCCACCGCCCAGCCTTTCCAGCCATTGCCGGAAGGCACGGTCTGGCGTTTGCGGCTGGCGCGGACGCGCCTGTCCTCGACCGACCCGCTGCTGCGCCACAAGACGACGCGGCGCATGCTCTATGAAAGCGCCCGTGCGGAATATCCCCTATCTGACGTGGACGAGGTGCTTTTGATGAACGAGCACGATGAGGTCTGCGAAGGCACCATCACCAGCCTGTTCGTCGATTTCGGCGATGGAGTTCTCGTCACGCCCCGCTTGCGCTGCGGCCTGCTGGCCGGCGTGTTGCGCGGCGAACTCATCGATCAGGGGCGCGCCGTGGAAGGCGTGATCCCGGCCTCCTCGCTTCCATCGGCAAGTGCGCTCTATGTCGGCAATGCGCTGCGTGGCCTGATCCCCGCGACGTTTCTTCCCTGAGGAAAGACGGCTATCGCTTCACCATATATCGAGATTTAGCGGCCTGATCGGGTCGCGATTGTCGAACGCGCCGCCTTTCACTGGTATGTGACAAAGATCTGTGATTGTTGCGCCGTCCTGCGGCAAGCCTGCCGAACGCGATCCAACAGGGAGCATGCGAAGAATGGCAAACTCGAAATGGCCGGTTTACGGCGAGATTACCGGCCCGCTCGTCATGATCGGCTTCGGCTCCATCGGTCGCGGCACGCTGCCGCTGATCGAGCGCCATTTCAGCTTCGACAAATCGCGCCTGACGGTGATCGATCCGCGCGACACCAACCGCAAGCTTCTTGACGATCGCGGTATCGCCTTCGTTCAGGAGGCCGTGACACAGGACAATTTCAAAGAACTGCTCACCCCGCTGCTCACGGCCGGCGAGGGCCAGGGCTTTTGCGTGAACCTGTCCGTCGATACCGGTTCCGTCGATCTCATGCGCCTTTGCCGCGAACTGGGCGTTCTCTATGTCGACACGGTCATCGAGCCATGGCTCGGCTTCTATTTCGACGAGAAGGCGGACAACGCCTCGCGCACCAACTATGCGCTGCGCGAAACCTTGCTGAAGGAAAAGCGCAGGCGGCCGGGCGGCACCACCGCGGTTTCCACCTGCGGCGCCAATCCCGGCATGGTCTCGTGGCTGGTCAAGCAGGCGCTGGTCAATCTCGCCGGCGATCTCGGCCTCGATGCCAATGATCCGCCCGCACCGGGCGACCGCGAAGGCTGGGCGAAGCTCATGTGCGATGCCGGCGTGAAGGGCATCCACATCGCCGAGCGCGACACGCAGCGCGCAAAGAAACCCAAACCGCTGGATACGTTCTGGAACACATGGTCGGTCGAGGGTTTCATCGCCGAGGGGTTGCAGCCGGCCGAACTCGGCTGGGGCACGCACGAAAAATGGATGCCGAAAAATGCCCGCGGCCACAAGAAAGGCTGCGGAGCGGGTATTTATCTGGATCAGCCCGGCGCCACCACCCGGGTGCGGAGCTGGTGCCCGACGCCCGGGCCCCAATATGGCTTCCTCGTCACCCATAACGAAGCCATCTCGATCGCGGATTTCTTCACGCTGCGCGGCAAGAAGGGCAAGGTCCACTACCGGCCGACCTGCAACTACGCCTATCATCCCTGCAACGATGCGGTGCTGTCGCTGCACGAAATGTTCGGCGCCGCCGGAAAGCCGCAGGCCACCCAGCATGTGCTGGAGGAAAAGGAGCTGCTCGACGGCGTCGACGAACTGGGCGTGCTGCTCTACGGCCACGACAGGAACGCATACTGGTATGGTTCGCAGCTTTCGCTCGCCGAAGCGCGCAAGCTGGCGCCCTACCAGAATGCCACCGGCCTTCAGGTCAGCTCCGCCGTGCTTGCCGGCATGGTCTGGGCGCTGGAAAACCCGCAAGCCGGCATCGTCGAGGCGGACGAGATGGATTACCGGCGCTGCCTTGAGATCCAGTCACCCTATCTCGGGCCTGTGAACGGTTACTATACCGACTGGACGCCGCTCGAGAACCGTCCCGGCATGTTCCCCGAAAGCATCGACGCCAAAGATCCGTGGCAGTTCCGCAACATATTGGTGAGATAGGCTTGTGCCCTTCCCGGTTGCCCTGCTTGCAATCGAGCCTAAATCGCGCGATTGAACAGAAGCGGATCGAGGAGATGCCCAGGATGAACATTGCCCGTAAAGTTGCAAACGCAGGCCTGATCATGTTGACGGCCGGTGCGCTGGCCTCGTGTACGACGGCCCCACCGCCTCCCGGCGGACCGGTCGCGGCGCGCAACGGTGTCGACGGCTCGTGGATCGATGCGCAGGGCACCGGTCTTTCCACCTTCTCCAGAGGCGCGTTCCAGACTGTTGCCACCGACACCGGCCAGAAGCTGTCCGACGGCAGCTACCGAATGACCGGCCCGAATTCGGTCGAGATCAGCGGCACCTCGCTGATCCGCCAGTCGCCCATCAGCTTCAACTGCCTGATGGTATCGACCAGTCAGCTCAACTGCACCAGCGCCACAGGCCAGAATTTCGTCCTGACGCGCCGCGCCTGAGCCTCCTGAACCCGAGCAGGCATGCGGCGTATCGTCCGCCGCATGCGGGTGCGGCCAGACGCTGCATTGCATCCTCGCAAGACAGCGCTAGGTTCTGCGGCTCGTGGAGAAAGCGAGCGCATGACACAGATCGATCAGACAGAAGCCGCTGCCGTCAAATCGCCGGCGGCCCAGCCCGGCCAGCCTGTTTCCCGGCAGGTTCCGGTCCGCCCCGCCAAGGTTGGCGTCATGCTGCTCAATCTCGGCACGCCCGACGGCACCGAGTTCAAGCCGATGTGGCGCTATCTGCGGGAATTCCTGTCCGATCCGCGCATCGTCGAGCTGAATAAGCTGATCTGGTATCCGATCCTGTATGGCATCGTGCTGACGGTGCGTCCGAAGAAATCCGGCGAGAACTACGCCCGCATCTGGAACCGCGAGCGCAACGAATCGCCCCTGCACACCTTTACCCGCTCGCAGAGCGAGAAACTGTCGGTTTCCCTGCGCGATCTGGCCAATGTCACCGTCGACTGGGCCATGCGATACGGCAACCCGTCGACCGCCAGCGTGGCGAAGAAGCTGGTGGAGCGCGGCTGCGACCGCATTGTCTCCTTCCCGCTTTATCCGCAATATTCGGCCACCACCACCGCAACCGCC
>Ga0265293_10014363_pt1 | contig 10067 bp, 10 predicted proteins | sample Munlanlewell138R_FD_192505 | JGI IMG/M metagenome (GOLD analysis project Ga0265293, IMG submission 192505) | Leachate microbial communities from a municipal landfill in Southern Ontario, Canada - Leachate well 138R | ecosystem: Engineered > Solid waste > Landfill > Unclassified | place: Canada...
TTTCAATGGAGTACGGCACGTCCTCCTGCAGAACCGAAAGAATTTCCGAGATTCCAAAAACACCAATGAGGGCAGGGATTAAGCTAATACCCGCCATCAATTGATAGCTGCCGTAGGTAAAGCGCGGATACGAGTAAATTGCATCAAGGCCAATCATTGCAGTGAAGAAGCCTAAGAAGCCAACAATCCACCCCTTCAGTGGCGTCGATTGTGTGGAGAGGTTTCCACAAATCATAATTCCAAAGACGGAGATTAAGAAATACTCCCATTGGCCAAACTTCAAGGCGATCTTATACAAGAACGGGGTCAAGAAGATCAAAATAATGATTGAGAAGATTGAACCTATAAAAGAGGCGATAACCCCAACACCAATCGCTTGGCCACCACGGCCCTGCTTGGCGAGGACGAACCCATCTAAGGCGGTAGCCGCTGCTGATGGGGTTCCAGGGATATTAATCATGATCGCTGAGTAACACCCACCCATAACTGCCCCAACGTAGACGCCGAGCAAAAATGCGAGCGCGACGGAAAGGGTCATTGAGTAGGTTAAGTTAATTAAGAGAGCGAGGGCCATTGTGGCAGTTAAACCAGGAATCGCTCCTACAACAATACCAGCAACCGTTGCAACGAGGGTGACAAGGATTTGGGGGAACCCAAATGCCTGAGCAACAGCTGCACCAAATATACCAAATTGAATTGAAAATGCTTCAAACATACTGTTTCCTCATTACGGTAGGGGAATAACAAAGAGGTAACGGAAGACGACACTAATCAACACCGAAGCGATGACTGAGATGAGGATATTCCAGTGAATCTTTGTAGATTTCAAATATAAGAATGTGAAAAAGAGGTAGAGAAAGGTTGCGAGTGTAAAGTGAACCCTTCCAACTAATCCGTAGATATAGACAACCATTAACGCTGCAAGGATAACTACCCGCTTCGTTTGAGGGTCTAAGGCGATGGCTAAGAGGTTATGCTTAGAGAAAGATTCTTTTGTCGATTGCACTCCACCAGCCTTTAAGGACCCAATAACCATTACAACACCGAACACCAAGAAGATCCCTCCCAGAATAAGGGGGAAGAAGCCTGGTGCATCTAAAAACGTGTTATAGACTTTCATGTTTAAGGCAGCAACCATCAAGTACACCCCAAAGATTCCTAAAAGGACTCCCATGATGAGGTCAGATGTTGTTGTTTTCTTCTGTTCTTCCATACTGCTTTCCTTCAATTACAGAACTAAGGCGGAGAGGCGGCAAAAGCCACCTCTCCAGAGATATCATTATTTGATCTTCTGTTTCTCAACATCCCAATCAAAGTCAGCAAGCTTGGGAATTCCAAGGGTTGCAGGATCGACGGATGCTGAGCCAACGTTGTGCAGGGTCCACGCGTATCCAGAGTCCTGAATTGCCATGAACTTATCTGCTTCTTCACCAACTAAGCCAGCAATGGAAAGGCCTTGGCTGTCGGCGTATTCGATGACTTCCGGTTGCTCCATTGCCCAGAGGAACGCCTCGGTGAGCTTGTCCACGATTCGAGCGGGAGCGTCACGAGGAATCATTACTGGCCACGTCTCACTGAGTAAGGGGACGTTGTCGCTACCTGCTTGGAGCTTGAGGATTGAAGGAACGTTCAAGCCTTCTTTGGTGTAATCTTCAACATCGGTAATAGCAAGAGCGCGGAGCTGACCAGCTTTCACGAAGTCGATGACAGCACTGAAGGTAGCCATTGCGATGGGAGCATCACCAGCGATGACGTTAATTCCAGCTTGGCGGCAGGAACCAGCGGTCATGTAGTTCGGTGCAGGGATCCCAGCGAGGTCACGAATCGCCTCAAAGAGGACGTGGGGGCCAACACCAAAGCCGCTGATCGCAAAGTTGTTCTTTCCACTCTTGAGGAACGCAACTGCATCATCATACGTCTTAATTGGGCTGTCGGCAGGGACAACGAGAGCAGCAGCACCCATGTAGGGGTGGAAGCTAATCCAATCAACCCAAGAGGTGTCGCTCGTACCAAAGACGCGGTAGCCACTGAAGGCACCACTACCGGTTCCAAGCATGGAGTACCCGTCGTGGGGTTTGGTGTAGAGTACGTTGTTCGCAGCAACTGCGGAGGAAGCACCTTCTTGGTTCACAACATTAATCGTCTCACCAAGATATTCCTTCATCTTCGCAACGACCGGACGAACGGCTGTATCAGTTCCACCACCGGCACCGAAGCCAATGTAGACAACTGGCTGGGTTCGAGGCCACACCTTCTCCGACTTATCGGCTGCGCCCTGAGCAAAAAGAGCGGATACTGCAACGAGCAGTACCAAGGAAACCATCAGAATTTTGTGTTTTCTCATTACAAAACTCTCCTTTTTCATATTCAGTAGCCCAAGCTACTGGATTTTACTATCTTGTATGTTGTCATACAAGTTATTAGTCAATATTCACCATCCTCCTTATAAGAGGATCTCTTTAGGCGACCGGGACTTCGTTGATTCGGTCGACGGTTTTAGCAACGTGCTCGCGCATTGCATTCACTGCAGCGGCTTGGTTGCCCGTCCTTAATTCCTGTAAAATGAGGCGGTGGTAGTATTTTCCATCGTGCATTCCTAAGTGGTTTACAATCGACTCCATTGAAACATCCATCAAATCGTACATGAAGTTCATGACGTTGATTATCATCTGATTTTTAGAGGCTTTCGCGATCAAGACGTGGAAGCGCACATCATCCTCAGCAAAGGTCTTTATATCACTTGTGTTCGCTTCCATCCGAACCACAATTTCCTCTAAGGCATCTAGCTCCGCTTCGGTAATACGGGCTGCTGCGAGCTCAATTGCGCCAACCTCCATGACTAATCGGTATTCAAGAATCTCCTTAATTGTGTTTTTGTTCACAAGGAACATCGGCATCATGAGATCGCTATACGTATCAGCCGTAACTTTGCGAACAAACGTTCCCTCTCCTTGCCGCGTTTCAACAAGGCCCAGGGCGGTAAGGCGGTGAATTGCGGCTCGAACGCTAATTCGACTCACTCCTAAGAGTGTCCGCAACTCATTTTCTGACGGAAGTTTTGATCCTTCCTTCCACGTTCGATTGGTTATTTGGCCAAGGAGCTGTTCATACACCTGATCAGAAACCTTCTGACTTTTTATCTTGTGCATGGGTTTTACTGCTTCCAACCGAGACTCCTTTTTCAACCAAACCACTTGTATGATAACATACAGACAGCTCTTGTCAAATATGGTTTTCTTGGTTTGTATATCTCACTAAAAGCCAAGATTAACGTGAATAATTCACACATATGGGGCTTTTGCTCTAATTATGTGAATTAATGAATATTAAGTTTCGCCTGTTTTCTCCTCTTGCATTATCTCATCTATCTCGCTACGTTTTACCCATGATTAACACAGTATTTCTAACCAGTGCATTCTTTCGTCCCGGTAGTGAAGAGCTTGCTCGATTGAATAAGGCGTATCCAATGATTAACCTCACCACCACCCCGCTCAATGGGTATGATCCTGCGATCGTAGAAGATGCAGAGATTGTCGTAGGGAACATCCGCGCTGAAGATATAAAAAAGGCTAAGAAGCTGAAGTGGCTGCAAACCCAAAGCGCTGGCGTTGATATGTACGCCAACCGCGCTTTGTTTGCCTCCCCTGATATTCTGGTAACAAGTGCCTCTGGAACATACGGGCGGCAGATTGGTGATCACGTTCTTGGAATGATCATCGGCTTTAACCACAACTTCTTTACCTATCGTGATCAAATGAAGAGCCGCCTTTGGAAAGGATACTACCCACCAAAAGATCTTTGGGATTCAACCCTCTTGGTTCTTGGCCTTGGGGACCTTGGCTCGAACATCGCTAAGAAAGCAAAGGCCCTTGGTTTGAATATTATCGCCGTTACCCGCAGCAGTAAAAACAAGCCTGAGTATGTTGATGAGCTTTATCCCATTGAAGAGCTCGATTACCACTTAGGCCGCGCTGACTACTTCGTCTTAGCCTCTGCGGCAACACCCCAAACACGGAACATCCTTAACCGAGAGCGGATTTACGCCTTAAAAGAAGGCGCAGTGGTAATAAACGTTAGTCGAGGAACCTTGATTGATGAAGCAGCGCTTACTGAAGCATTGAAGAGTGGGCACCTCGGTGGAGCGGGCTTAGACGTCACCGCTGTTGAGCCCCTTGATCCTTCCAGTGAACTGTGGGCGTTAGACAACGTCTTTATCACCCCACACACCAGTGGACTCTCTCCGAACACCTATACCCACGTCTTTGATCTCTTCTTTGAAAATCTTGGCTCTTACCTCAGTGATAAGAGCCAGATGAAAAATCTTGTTAATTTTGATGCGGGTTACTGATCGTTCTTTGGTTTTTCTTTCTTTGAGATTTGATTAAGGAGTACGATCACAAAGTAGATGAGAATGATGACGGTGAAGATTCCGACCATCCCTTTAAGCATCAACGTTAATGATTGTTGAAATACTGGATTCATCACACCCTCCTACAACATCGCTGGCACTAAGCCAAGGATAACACCGCCGGCGATGACGCTGGCAATTTGCCCAGCGACGTTTGCTCCAACGGCGTGCATCAAGAGGTGATTCTGTGGATCGGCCTCTTGGCCCATCTTCTGAATTACCCGAGCGGACATCGGAAAGGCACTGATACCAGCAGCCCCAATCATTGGGTTAATCTTATTCTTCGAAAAGAGGTTGAGGAACTTTGCAAAGAGAACGCCCCCAATTGAATCAAAGACAAACGCTAAGAGTCCTAAGAACATAATCATCACCGTCTCTAGGCGGACAAACTGCTCGGCTTTCATTGTCGACGCGATGGTGATTCCCAAGAGCAGGGTGATTAAATTCACCAGCGTTGTTTGGGCGGTCTCTGAGAGGGAGTCTAAAACGGTGGACTCGCGAATCAGGTTTCCAAACATCAACAGTCCCACTAAGGAAACCGAAGCAGGGGCAACGTAGCCCGCTACAATCGTAACGACGATTGGGAAGATAATCTTCGCTTTCTTTGACACTGCCTTGGGGTTGTATTGCATCCGAATCATCCGTTCTTTCTTCGTTGTGACGAGCCTAATCGCAAAGGGTTGGATTATTGGAACAAGGGCCATATATGAGTATGCGGCAATGGCAATCGGTCCGATGTACGCTGACTTAAAGACTTGGGAAACAAGAATTGAAGTTGGTCCGTCCGCGGCTCCAATAATCCCAATAGAAGCTGCATCCGATAAAGAGAAGCCAAAGAGTGTTGCTACGCTAATCGTTGCAAAAATTCCCCACTGCGCTGCCGCACCGAAGAGAATTAACCGAGGATTAGAAAGTAACGGGCCAAAGTCGATCATCGCCCCAATTCCAATAAAGAGTAGGAGCGGCATCGCTTCAGCAGACTCAATGCCGAGGCTGAAGAGCCAATCGAGAATTCCCTCCACTGGGCCAATGCCTTCCATGAATTGGGTCACCGCTCCACTGAAGGGAAGGTTCACAAGGATTGCTCCAAAGCCCATCGGCAGAAGCAACGCAGGTTCTAACTTTTTCTTAATCGCCAGGTAGATGAGGATACCCCCAACACCGTACATGATGAGGTCTTTCCACGTTGTGGCTAACACCCCGCCCAATAAGAAGTCCATAGAGACCTCCCGGGTAATAAAAAATAGGGGGAGAAGTTGACTTCGCCCGTAGGCAAGAAGCTCCCCCGACGTAGTCAGTGTAAAGGTCTATCGACTCCGCGTCAAATAGCTTACGCCTTTGTTGCTACGTAATCGAGGGCGAGGACAACGGATGGGAAGAAATTTTCTTCGCTGATGAGGGTGTAGAAATCAAGGCGGCGCATCATCGATTCCACTGGTCCTTGGATACCACACATGAGCAGCTCAACGTCTTTCTTCTTGCAAAGGTGGACGATCTCGCCAAGCTCAGTAATTGAGCTATGGTCGATGTTCGGTACCCCCCGAAGGGAGAGGAGGATTCGCTTCACTCCGCTTTGAATCAATGGCTCGATCGCATCGGTGAGCTTTCCTTGCGAGCCAAAGAAGAGCGCTCCATCCACATAAACGACCTTCGTTCGCTTTGCCCCTACCCCAAGCTGGCCCGTCACTGGGTCGATCTCAATGGAAAGTTTATTACTTGAGATAATAAACATCACGATCGAGAAGCCGATGCCAAAGAGGATTGCCATCGTCAGGTCAAAGACAACCGTTGCAACGAGGGTAATCGAGAATTGAGCGATCGAGGTCTTCATTCGCTTCGAGAAGATTTGCTTAATCGATTTCCAGTCATTCATCCGCCACGCGGTGATTAGTAACACCCCAGCAAGGGCAGAAAGAGGAACTCGACTTAAGAATGGGGCGAGGAAGAAGACCGAGGCGATTAATGCAAAAGAGTGGAAGATACTGGTAAGGCGGGTTTGCTGGCCTGCTTTAATCGCAACCGAAGAGCGGGCGATCGCCGCAGTTGCAGGAATTCCTCCAAAGAAAGGAATGATGATATTTCCAATACCTTGGGCGTAGAGCTCGCGAGTCGCGTTAAACTTCTCGCCAGTCATCTTCTCGGCGTACGTCCCACACAGAAGGCTTTCGACCATCCCAAGAGCCGCAATAGAAATTGCCGGAGAGAGGTAGATCCCAAAGTCTTTCCACGGCATTGAAAAAAGACCAAGGCGGTGCTCCCCAATTAAGGAGCGGGGGATGTGCCCAACTTCTGCAACGGGGAGGTTAAGAATAATTTGTGCAACCATCGTGACGATGAGGGCGAGGAGTGCTGAAGGCAGGCGTTCATTAAGCTTCTTCGGCCAAAGGACCATGAGGGCGATTACAAAGAGGCCAAAGAGAACCGAAGGCCAGTCAATTGAAAAACCGAGCCGGGTGTAGGAAAAGAGGCGTTCTAGGATCTCCGCTCCTTCACTGAAGGTGCCAAAGAACGCATCGATCTGTCCGGTGGCGATGATGATTGCAACACCGGCAGTAAAACCAGTAACAACGGGGATGGGGATGTAGGAGACAAGGGCACCTACTTTAAGAAGACCAGCGAGGATTCGAATAATGCCTGCTAAAAAGGTAACAAAGAGGACTCCCTCATACCCGTGGTTGGCCACAACGATGAGGAGGACCCCCGCCATCGTTCCCGTTGGTCCTGAGATTTGGAAGGACGCTCCACCGAGGGCTGCGATGATTAGGCCAGCGAAGATTGCGGTGATAATTCCACTGGCGGCATCGACGCCACAGCTGACAGCAAACGCTAAGGCTAACGGAAGGGCAACAGCGGCTACCGTAAGACCGGCGATGATATCTTTTGTGAGCTTCGCTGGGTTATACCCCCGAAACTCAGCTCGTAAATCATTGATAAATGTCTCTTGTTTGTTGCTTGCCATCCCCCCACCCTCCACCTTGGCCAATCGATACTAGCATATCTGATTGATCGCCACTTACTCAAGGTCGAGGTGGGATGATCTCAATCCAGTACCCATCAGGGTCAGTGATGAAGTAAAGGCCCATCGCCGTATTTTCATAGGCGATGCACCCCATTTCTTTGTGTTTTGCGTGGGCAGCTTCGTAATCATCGGTGGTAAAGGCGAGGTGAAACTCACAATCACCGAGGTCATATGAATCCTTCGGCCAATTGCGGAGCCACGTTAATTCAAGGGCGTGCTTCGACTCCCCATCCCCTAAGAAGGCGATGGTGTATGAACCATCAGCGGCATCTTTGCGCCGGATTTCTGTAAGTCCGAGCGCTTCTTCGTAAAACCGAATCGATTTATCAAGATCAATGACATTAAAATTATTATGAGCAAACCGAAAGTTCATGATATCCTCCATACTTCGCCGTTGGCACTCGGTGCTAAGATTGTAACAGTATTCTCTTGTACCTCATCCTTCAACGAAGAAACAAGGGCAAACTCCCCCCAAAGGTGCATAGGCACGAGGTAATCCACACTCACTCGAGCAAGAAGATCAGTAGCTCCTAAGAACGCCCATTTGCCGAGGCGGGGGTCAACGGGCACAAAGGCGAGATCGAGGTGCTTTGGAAGGCGCTCGAGTTCTTTACGGTACGCCTGGGCCATCGGGGTTGTATACCCCTCGCCTTCTTCCTCCCAGAACCAGTTGTTTAAGTCACCAGCAAAATAGATGACCCTATTTTCAATGGTAATGATGAACGCTACCCCTTCATCAGTGGACTTTAGCGTTGAAATCACAAGATTTCCAACGGTGATGGTTTGGTGAGGAGCAATCCAATGAATCCCTTCACCATTGGGCACCTGATCCTTTGGAATATCATCACTGAGGACAAACTCCTTAGCAGGCAGATCAAAGATTCGCCTATGGTAATGATCGCCATGGCGGTGAGAAGAGAAGACGATAAGCTCTTTCTTCGGTAATGGCGGAAGCTCACCATCGAAGTAATCGAATAACAGAACGTATTCATTTAGTTCAAGTAAGAACGAGGAGTGTTGGATAAAGGTAATCTTCATCACTCAACGATGAAAGAGAAGAAAGGGGGTGTCAAGGTTGGCTCCCCTCAAACCTCTCTATTTTTGATGAGGAATATTACCTTCAACGGATAGGAATCGGTGTAGGAATCAGAAGTTTATAGTAAACCAACAAGGGAGTATCTCAATCTGGTTCCATCTCCATTCATTGCTGCTGCTCTTTTGCCAGTGCCATCTGAATTGCATATTCAATTGCATTGAGCAAGCTCAACTCAAGAGCCGAGCCATCACCGGCGCGGTCGTATCCAGTTCCGTGGTCAACTGAGGTTCGGATGATCGGAAGACCAAGGGTGATGTTCACCCCTTTCACCGCTTCCCATGAGCCAAGTTCTTGGCTGTAAACGAAGCCTTTGACCTTTAAGGGGATGTGCCCTTGGTCGTGGTACATCGCTACAACGACATCATACCACCCTCCTAGTGCTTTGGAAAAAATAGTATCGGGTGGAGTTGGGCTTTTATCAGGAATAGTAATCCCTTCAGCGAGAGCTTGGTCGATCGCCGGTTGAATCTCTTCAATCTCTTCTCGCCCAAAGAGACCATTCTCCCCACTGTGAGGGTTAAGGCCCGCAACTCCAATCTTTGGGTTCTGAATGCCTAAGGCGAGACACGCCTCGTGGGCGATGTGAATCACATCAAGGATCCGCTCTTTCTTTACCCGGTCACACGCCTCTCTTAGTGAGCAGTGCGTTGAAACGTGGACGACTCGAAGGTTCTCCCAGGCGAGCATCATCGAATACTTTTCCGTGTTTGTGTATTCAGCGTAGATTTCCGTGTGGCCACTGTAGTGGTGATCAGCCATGTTGATCGCCTCTTTACTGAGGGCGTTGGTGACAGTGGCGTCGATGTTCCCAGAGAGGGCGAGCTCAATGACGGTTGTCACGTAGCGAAACGCCGCTTCGCCTCCAAGCGTTGTTGGTCCAACATGGTACGGTTTTGAACGGACTGGAATATCACTTTCGTGGATCAACCCAAGATCGAGAAGGTCGATCGTTCCATATTCAAAGCGCGCCTCACCTACATCAGTAATCGTACGAATTGAAAGCGGCGAGTTACAAATGGCAAGGGCCCTCTCCATTGAAGCAAGATCACCAACGACCACTGGTCGACACTCTTCGTAGAGCGCTTTTACTGTGAGCTCTGGACCATTGCCAAAGGGATCACCCATCGTAATTTTAAATAATCGGCTTTAATTTCATGTTCCACTCCCTTTGCACTCGTTCCAGAGAAGTTCTATGACATTCTCTTTTCCAAAGCCGCCAGATTTTGTAATGATGTGCCCTTCTTTTCCCTGATAGACAAACCGGGCTAAGACCACCCCTGCAAGGATCTCTCGTAGTGGAATAATCGCAGATATCCCAGTAACCCGAAAGAGCGCTTGGAGGGTATCCCCTCCAATACACATCCACGTTGCTTCAACGCCTTCATCAAGTATACTCTTAAAGAGTTCGCCCATCGAATGAGCTATTGTATCTTTTAAGGGTTCACCAGAACCTAGCTCATCAGCTACCGTTTCTGTTCCAACATCGATGAGGAGAGCTCCTTCCTTGTTATACGTATCAGTTACTTCTTGGACAAACGCTTCTC
>Ga0265293_10014364_pt1 | contig 10067 bp, 5 predicted proteins | sample Munlanlewell138R_FD_192505 | JGI IMG/M metagenome (GOLD analysis project Ga0265293, IMG submission 192505) | Leachate microbial communities from a municipal landfill in Southern Ontario, Canada - Leachate well 138R | ecosystem: Engineered > Solid waste > Landfill > Unclassified | place: Canada...
AAAAAATAATAGATGCATTTTAACCGTCCTCTGCTATTGCTGCTTTCTCTCATATTGGCTGCTACATTAAACTCTCAGCCGATTGACATAAAAAACTACACCTCCGAAATTCAGGAAGAAAGACTAAAGAGCTCATTAACTTTTATTTCTGATGATCTTACCAAGGGCAGAGCAGTGGGAACAGCCGGCAGTCTTATTGTCTCTTCATATCTCAAAAGAGAATTTGAAAGATTGGGAATGATTCCCTTTTACAGCACAACTTTTACTAAAAGCTTTAAACTCCGTCAAAATGGAGATGAAGAGTCTATCGGCAGAAATGTTATTGGAGTGGTCCCTTCGCTCTATTATACCGATGAATACCTGTTGGTAACTGCACACTATGACCATCTGGGAATTTTGGGGGGCAAGATATACAATGGTGCAGACGATAACGCTTCCGGGGTTGCATCACTGTTAACAATAGCTTCTCTCTTCTCAGAGATGAGAGCTAACAGAGAGGGGCCTCGGAAAAATATCATCTTCGCCCTTTTTGACGCAAAAGAGGTTGATCTGGCAGGCTCATCATACTTTGCAAAGAATCTGCCCGTCCCTGCCCGTAAAATTAAGTATGCCGTAAATATTGACCAAATTGGTTCAACCTTTGCTCCTCCCGGCAAGTTTGACAATTACCTTCTCTATGTTGCCGATTCAAAGATAAGAACTCAAATTTCAAGACTATTAGATGAGATAAAGAGTAAGAACAGGTTGCTGATAGATATTGATCACACCTTTTACGGGAGCAAAGCTTTTTATGATGTATTCCTTAAAACCTCTGATAATTACAATTTAACAAAAGCAGGTATCCCATCAATGATGTTTACATCAGGAATCCATATGCACACCTACAAACCCACAGACGAACACTATTTTATAAACTATTCTGTTCTCAAAGAGCGCACAAAACTCATCTTTCTTCTTTTAAATGAACTTCTTGCCAGGTAAATTAACTCTGCCAGAGCCTGCCGGCCATTTGGCAGTTCCGGTTCATCGCCTAAATTACCCGCGCTAAATAGTGCCCGGTATAGCTTTTTTTGCATTTCACAAGCTCTTCAGGTGTACCAGCAAAGATTAACTCACCGCCTTCGTCGCCACCTTCGGGTCCTAAATCAATAACCCAATCGGCACATTTGATTACATCTAAGTTATGCTCTATGACCACAACTGAATGCCCCTTGGAGGTAAGGGCATTGAATGAATCCATAAGTTTTTTAATATCATAAAAGTGAAGGCCTGTTGTTGGCTCGTCAAAAATGAACATTATTGACTCATTACCCTGCTCCTTTGCTAAGAATGAAGCAAGTTTCACCCTTTGACTCTCGCCGCCGCTCAACGTACTGCTGCTTTGTCCTAACTGAATATATGAGAGGCCGACAGCTTTAAGAGGTTTTAATTTTTCTGCAACCCTCTGAGCCAGGCTCTCTTTTTGAGAGGAGAAGAACTCTATTGCCTCATCTACATTCATGTATAGTACATCATTGATATTTTTTCCATGATATTTAACCTCCAGGATATCCGGCTTGAACCTCTTTCCCATACAGGACTCGCAAACCATCTGCACATCGGCCATAAATTGCATCTCAATTTTTATAACTCCGTCTCCATGACATTCGGGGCATCTGCCTCCGTCAATATTAAAGGAGAAGTGAGAATGGCCGTATCCATTTGCTTTTGCATATGGTTGTTCGGAGAATAATCTCCTGATCTCATCGTAAACTTTAAGATAAGTTGCAGGATTAGACCTCGATGATTTGCCTATCGGATTCTGATCAATATACTCTACTGCCGTAATCCTGGAGAGATCTCCGGTAAGCTCTTTATGCTGTTTGGGCCTTTCTCCCAATTGATTTATTTTCCTGTTGAGTGCCGGATATAGAATCTCTCTTACCAGGGTAGATTTTCCCGATCCGCTTACCCCGGTAACTGCAGTAAGCACCTTCAACGGAATTTCTACATCTATCTCTTTGAGATTGTTCTCTGCTGCTCCTTTAATTATAATACTGCTGCTCCATCCTCTTCTCATCCGAGGTAATTCAATCTTTTCAATTCCATTAAGATAGCGCAATGTCAGGCTCTTAGTAAGTTGCTCCGGAGAGGGTTGAACATCTGTACTGCCTTGATATACCAGCTCTCCGCCATGGTGTCCGGCAAAGGGACCTATATCAATTATTTCATCGGCAGCTCTCATCACCTCCTCGTCATGCTCTACAATAAGCACACTGTTTTTTAGCTCTTTTAGCTCTTTGAGTACCGAAATAAGCTTTTGAGTATCACGCGGATGCAATCCTATACTTGGCTCATCTAATATATAGAGCGAACCTACCAGAGAACTTCCGATTGAGCTTACCAGATTGAGGCGTTGACTCTCCCCCCCGCTCAAGGTATTGGAAGGGCGGTTTAAAGTCAAATAGGGTAACCCTACGGATATCATACATTTTAAACGGGATTTCAACTCTTTCAGAGGGCGTTCGGCAATAATCCGTTCATGTGGCCCAAGCTTTAAGCTTATAAAGAACTCATTAAGTTCTTCTACACTCATCTCCAGAAGTTGATCTATGGAGTATCCTCCAATTTTTACGTAAAGGGCCTCTTTTACCAAACGTCTTCCCTCACACTCGGGACAGATGGTTTTACCGGAGTATCTGCTAAGCATATAGCGATATTGAATCTTATATTTATTGGATTCAATCATATTAAAGAAATTGTCTATTCCGGCAAAATGGTCGTTACCTTTCCACAACAACCTTTTTTGCTCACGAGTGAGGTCTTTATATGGTTTGTGGATTGGAAAGTTAAATTTGTGCGCCGAGCTTATTAACCTCTCTTTAAAGCTTTTCATAGTCTCTCCTCTCCAACAGGCTACGGCATCTTCATAGATACTAAGATTAGGATTGGGTATTACCAACGATTCATCAATTCCAATAACCTTACCATAACCTGAACAAAGTTTGCAGGCCCCCAGGGGATTATTGTAACTAAAAAGAAGTTCATGGGGCTCTTCAAAGGTGATACCGTCTCTTTCAAACAGGGTGGAAAAACTCTTTATTCTATCTTCACTATGCTCCTTTACGGCAACTGCGCCGCTATCGTTACCCAGTCCTCTTTTAAGAGAAAAAAGCGTTTGCAGAGAGTCGTATATTCTGTTCTCATTCTCTTCTGATAAGTCGTTTAAAATTCTATCAATCAATAAATAAAGTTCGTTCTTTATTTTTATCTCTCCACTAAGAACACTCTCGATTCTCAACAAATCTCCTTCGTAATAGAGTCTGGTAAACCCCTGCTCTTTTATAGAGAGAAGTTGTTCGGTAAGATTTTTGTTTGACTGCCACTCAATTGGCGTAAGTAAATAGATATATTCACCTGTTTTTAGGGTTTTTATGAAGTTTAGAATATCTTCAATCGTATCTCTCTTTACCTCTTCTCCCGAGATTGGAGAGTAGGTTCTTCCAATCCTGGCGTAGATTAATCTCAAATAGTCATATATCTCTGTGGTTGAACCCACGGTAGACCTGGGATTCCTGGTATTTACCCTCTGCTCTATGGCAATTGCCGGAGGTATGCCTTGAATTTCATCTACATCGGGTTTGGAGATTCTACCCAGAAACTGTCTCGCAAATGATGAGATGCTCTCAACAAATCTTCTTTGTCCTTCGGCAAACAGGGTATCGAATGCGAGACTGGATTTTCCCGACCCTGAGATGCCGGTGATGACCACCATCTCGTCTCTCGGAATATCGAGATCAATATTTTTGAGGTTGTTAACCCTTGCCCCTCTAATCTTTATATACTTATTGTTCACTTTCTTTAATAAATTCACTAATTTGATATTCTGGTAACAGATTTTACTGTCTTAATCTTCCTGATATTGAAAACCAGCTTATCGAGTTGCTGATTGTTAGTTACCAAAACCACAAGCCTTACCTCTACCAAGCCCCTCTCTTCGGTAATAGAAAGATTACGCAGAGAGATATTGAGCATACCAATAACCTCTACAATTTTTTGTGAAATTGAGCTCTCTTCATATCCGCTAACTCTAAGGATGACCTGAAAATTTTGAGAAGTGGCCCCTTCTCTCCATTTTACCTTATGGATTCTGTAAGGGTAGTTCTCCAAAAGTCTTGCAGCATTCGGACAGTTCATCCTGTGGATCTTGATTCCCTCTTTAATTGTGACAAATCCAAATATGTCGTCCCCCATAATGGGGTTGCAACACTTAGCTAACTTGTAACCAACGTTTCTTACTTTGTCGTCTATTATAAGGTAGTCTCCGGAGCTATCGCTTTCACCCTTGTCTGGCTTATAAATTACAGGGGGTGTGACTTCCCTCGATTCATACGTCTCCTTGTCTCTGGCAAAGAGTAATGACTTTATCTGGGCTGTATCAATAGCTTCATTCGCGATATCAACATAAAGTTCGGCGGCCGTTTTTAGCTTATAGTTCTTTAGAAGAAAGGATATCACTTCATCATTGAATTCAAGCTTCCAGTTGTTCAATCTGCGCTCAAGCAGCTCTCTCCCCTCAAGCGCCCGTTTACTCACCTCTTCGTTCAGTTTTTGTTTTATCCTTGCCCTGGCTTTTGAGGTGACTACATAGTTGAGCCAGTCAGATGAAGGCTTTTGGTTCTTACTGCTCATTATCTCCACAACATCCCCTGTCTTAAGCCTCTCTCTTATAGAGGCAGCCTTACCGTTAACCTTGGCGCCAGAACACTTCACCCCCAAATTGGAATGAATATCAAATGCAAAATCCAGCACCGATGCTCCGGCTTTTAATCGTCTCAAATCTCCGTCGGGAGTAAAGACAAATATCTCATCAAGCGTAAGATCCATCTCTTTTGATGATGAGTCAATTCTCTCACCACTCTCCAGTAGTTTTTTTACCCCTACCAGCCAATTACTGAGCCTCTCCTCGCTCTTAACGCCCTTGTATGCCCAGTGAGCCGCATAACCGCTCTCTGCAATCTCATCCATTCGTTTGGTTCTTATCTGGACTTCAACTGTATTGTTCTCTCTTGTCTTAACGGTAGTGTGGAGAGACTCGTACCCACTCTCTTTGGGAACAGTGATCCAGTCTCTTAATCTATCAGAGTCAGGAATGTATTTTTCTGTTACAATGGAGTAAACCTTCCAGCAAAGCTCCTGTTCCTGCTCCGGCGGCGAGTCAATTATGATTCTTATGGCAAAAAGATCGGCAATAGATTCAAAGGGAATCTGTTGGGTTACCATCTTTTTATGAATAGAGTATGCGCCTTTTGTCCTGCTCTTAAGTTTGTAACTTATTCTTGAGCTTTTTAGCTCTGTCTCTACCGGTTTAATAAAAAGATCAACAAGTCTTTTACGTTCTTGTTCCCCGGCCTTTAATTTGTTGGTGATTGTTCTATAGTTATCGGGATCAATAAATTTAAAGGAGAGATCTTCAAATTCACTCTTTATATTGTATAATCCGAGCTGGTGTGCAAGGGGTGCGTATAGCAACTGAGTTTCGGTCGCCTTCCTTAACTGTTTTGATTTTGTGAAAATATCAAGGCGTCTCATCACTTCCAGCCTGTCTGCAAGTTTTATAAGGGTTACACGTGGGTCTTTTGAGTAGCTTATGATAAGTTTTCTGTAATTTTCTGCTTCAAGTCCTGTATCCTTAGGTTTGATTGTAGAAATCTTATTAAGGCTCTCACTCATAGAGAGTATCTCTTGTGAAAAGTATTTTTTGTTTTGAATGAGCACACTGCTGTCTGTCCTTGAGGCTTCGTGTAAAAAAAATGCAGCAATGGCAGAAGGCGCAAGTCCTATCTCCAAAGCTACTATCTCGGCTACAGAGATTAGATGGCCCATAAAAGGCGAGCCGTCGCCTCTTGTCTCACCACTTAGAACAGTTGATGCTATATTGAGGGAATCGGTTATCCATCTTTTTTCTTTTTCGGTAGAAGACTCCAAAATCTTCTCCATTTTTGCTGAGAACATAGCATTAATTTTGTTTACTGTTCAACAAGCGCTTAAGCGCATTCATTTCATCTCTGAATCTTGCAGCTCTCAAGAAATCAAGCTCTTTAGCTGCACTCTCCATATTAGCTTTTGCCGAAGCAATAGATTTGATAATATCTTCCGGTCTGAACTTTGCCATAACGGGGTCGGAAAGCAGAGGATTGACAGGCTCTGCCGGAATCTCATAATCTCTTACTTTACCTAACACATTTCTTGCCTGTTTAACAATCTGCCTGGGGATAATGTTGTGGCGCTTATTATACTCCTCTTGTTTTTTTCTCCTTCGATTAGTCTCGTCAATGGTTGTTTGCATTGATCCCGTAATAGTATCGGCATACATAATCACTTTGCCTTCAATGTTCCTGGCTGCCCTTCCTGCAGTTTGTGTAAGGGACCTGGCCGATCTTAAAAACCCCTCCTTATCGGCATCAAGAATCGCCACCAGCGATACCTGGGGTAGATCCAGCCCCTCTCTTAAAAGGTTAACTCCAATCAAAACATCGAATCTGCCGGCCTGAAAATCCTCTAAAATCTCTACCCGCTCAAGCGTATCCACATCTGAATGGATGTATCTGCACCTCACTTCAATCTTTGAGAGATATTTATCCAGCTCCTCTGCCATTCTTTTAGTCAATGTAGTTACCAAAATCCTCTCGTCTTTATCTGCCCTGATCCGTATCTCCTCAAGTAAATCGTCTATTTGGTTCTTTGTAGGCCTAACCTCAATAGGGGGGTCAAGCAGTCCGGTAGGTCTTACAACCTGCTCTACAATCAACCCCTCTGATGCTGCCAGTTCATAATCGGCAGGTGTTGCGCTTACAAACACTTTCTGCCCGGTAATAACCTCAAACTCGTCAAAGCGTAACGGGCGATTGTCTGCTGCAGCCGGTAACCGGAAACCATACTCAATAAGCGTCTCTTTACGAGACCTGTCGCCTCCGTACATTGCTCTGATTTGCGGAATGGTTACATGGCTCTCGTCAATAAATGTGATGAAATCCTTGGGAAAATAGTCAATAAGGCAAAATGGCCTCATCCCTGGCTCTCTTCCATCAAAGAAGCGCGAGTAATTTTCAATTCCGGAGCAGTAGCCAATCTCTTTTATCATCTCTATATCAAACTCTACTTTCTGTTTAAGGCGTTTAGCTTCCAGCGGCTTCCCGATACCCATAAAGTAATTGTACCTTTCAACCATCTCATCCTGAATTTGAGAGATGGCGCTTTTAATTCTCTCTTTAGTGGTTACAAAGATATTGGCAGGATAGATGAAAATTTCTGTAAGTTCTTGTATAAATCCTCCCGACATTGGTTCAAACAGCTCTATACTTTCAACCTCGTCTCCAAAGAAAATTACCCTTACGGCGGTATCGGAGTAAGCCGGATAAATATCCACAGTATCTCCTTTAACCCTAAAAACACCCCTCTTAAACTCATTTTCGTTTCTGGAATAGAGGCTATCTACCAAGGCATACAAGAGTTTGCTACGCGAAACTCTTTCACCTCTCACTATTTTAACGGTGTTTGCATGAAAATCTTCGGGATTGCCTATCCCGTAAAGGCAAGAGACGCTTGAGACCACAATGACATCTCTCCTGCCCGAAAGGAGTGAGCTGGAGGCAGAGAGTCTTAACTTCTCGATCTCATCGTTTATGCTCAGGTCCTTTTCAATATAGGTATCTGTGACGGGCAGATAGGCTTCCGGCTGATAATAGTCGTAATATGAGACAAAATACTCTACAGCATTATCAGGGAAGAAAGCCTTGAATTCTCCGTAAAGCTGTGCGGCAAGGGTTTTGTTATGGCTTAGGATGAGCGCAGGGCGTTGCAGATTTTGAATTACATTGGCCATTGTAAATGTTTTGCCCGAACCGGTTACTCCTAATAGAGTCACACCCTCTACCCCATCTCTTAAATGAGTCGAAAGCTGTTCAATAGCTTCCGGCTGGTCGCCGGTAGGCTTAAAGTCAGATGAAAGTCTAAATCCCATATACTCCTTTGGCTGTCAATTCTTTAAATCACTTTTTACAATCTTGATATAATCTTCTAACCCTTTGGCAACTTTTACCATTAGTTCTCTTTGAAAATTGGGTTGTGCCAGTTTCTCCTCGTCGGGGAGAGAGCTCATAAAAAGAGTCTCTACCAGGACAGAAGGAAATTGTGTTGGAGAGTTAAGAGAGAAATTAAAATTGCCAACCAGTCCAAAATTTACAACATTCAGTTCTGTGAGTCTCTTCAGAATTGTTTCTGCCAAAGTTCTATACTCAATATGCCTGTAATATGTACTCGTACCCATTGGATTAAGAGGGTTTCCTCCTGCATTACAGTGTACCGATACCAATAGGTCTATCTTCTCATCAATGAAAATATTTACTCTTTCAAGCATTGTAACATCCACATCCCCGCTTCTGCTTAAAATTACCTTTGCCCCTCTGTTCTCAAGCTCCTCTTTAAGCATATAAACCATAGCCAGATTGAGGTCCTTCTCTTTCATTCCCGACGGGCTTACTGCACCTTCGGCCTCACCTCCGTGCCCTGCATCCACACCTATTACCAGCCCTTTTAAAGTAGGTCTCGCAGATTGCACTATGGCTTCCGGAGTATGGTTAATGTTTATATCCAGAAAGCCTCCCGTATAATCAACGGCATAGCCCCAACTGTATTTATCTCTAAGTTTAACAATAACCGATAGAATATCAGATTCGCTCTGTCTCAGGTGGACATACTCAATAGCCTTGAGGTTCAGGTATTGTGTAATCCAGTTTGAATTGCATTGAATGCCATGTATCTCAACAACAAGAATATTCGGATCAAGTTCTCTGTGTATGGTATAAGGTTGTCTGTTATCTATCGCTATCCTGACTCTGTCTGTTTTACCGGTATTGCTTACATTCCAGGAGCCGGAGAGAGAGGTGGCAGGAGGAGTTCCAAAGGGCTCAAAATCTGTAAATTGTTTCGGAATAAAAGCATAGCGACTCTCTGATAATTTCACTTTATACAAATTTTTTATTGAATCAATAAGCTCCATCTTGATTCCCTCAGCTAAAAAATTTATCTTTGCTCCGCCCAGACGATCATCTCCTGCTCCATAGTTTAGATAGGCTCCCGGCTTGGTTTTAATAACTCTTTTTGGGAAAAAATTCAGTTGATTGTCCAGGGGTTTAGGAGTAGCTCTTTGAAAGTACACATTGAAAGTATCAACAGTATCAATCTCTCCGTTTACAACCCTTACCGTTACGGGATTATCACCCTCTGCAAGGGTAATTTCGGCTCCAAACGACCCGGTTGAATACTGTTTGACAGAACGACCATTAATAAAAATCTTTGACCTCTTGAGAGCAGCGCCTACTACATAATGCCTGGAGCTGTTAACAGTATCTTCTCTTCCTTTTACTATAGTTAAAGTTTCAGCCTCCTGTGAGTAGGTAATTGATACAGATATTAAGAGTAAAGCAGTTAACGAGAGGAGTTTTAAAAAAGATTTCATGGCTCGATATTTGTCGAATGTATAAATAAAACTAAACAAATTTAATAAAAATATGGGACGAAGCATATCAGAAAAAACAACATCCGGCGGCCTCTTCATAATGATTGGGCTTATTGTCCTGGGCATTTTCATAAAAAGTGCCGTAGTCTCCTTCAAATCTTATGACAGGGTAGTTACAGTTAAAGGCCTTGCAGAGAGAGAAGTTGATGCAAACAGAGTTATCTGGCCTGTGGTATATAAAGAGATTGGTAATGATCTTATGGTGCTATATAAATCTATAAATGAAAAGAACCGGATAATTTTGGACTATCTTAAATCTAAAGGCATAGATGATAAAGAGATAACAGTATCCGCTCCTTCGATAATTGATATGAATGCAGAGAGATATCAGAGTCAACCCTCTCCGTACAGATACAACATCACGAGTGTCCTTACTGTAACATCAGAAAAAATTGATTTGGTTATGAAGATAATCTCAAGCCAATCCGAGCTTCTGCAAAAGGGCGTTGCACTGCTTGCGGGTGATTATCAGTATCAAACTCAATTTATCTATACTCTTTTGAATGAG
>Ga0265293_10014365_pt1 | contig 10065 bp, 6 predicted proteins | sample Munlanlewell138R_FD_192505 | JGI IMG/M metagenome (GOLD analysis project Ga0265293, IMG submission 192505) | Leachate microbial communities from a municipal landfill in Southern Ontario, Canada - Leachate well 138R | ecosystem: Engineered > Solid waste > Landfill > Unclassified | place: Canada...
ATGTCATCAAAGTGATCCCTGTACCGGCCCATCAATCCGGCTATGCCGGGGTTGGTTTCGCTCAGTCCCTCCTCGCTGATAATCGCCCAACGGCAGTTGGAGCTCTGTATCTCCTCTATCGACCGGTCAAACAACTCGTCAAAGGAACGGACTTTCAGCAGCTTCCTGTCCGGGTTCAACGCATTGAAAACGGACCGCAGCAGGTCTGAATGTTTAATAAGGCCATGCTCCAGTTGATTGTCGATGACCGGATAGCAGATATCATAATCAACCAGTTTCGCGCGATATCTGTGCAGATATCGCTGAATCAGGGTCGACGCTGTTTTGTGCCAGCCGATATGGATGAATAACGTTCTCTTACTCTTCATGGCTCCCGTTTTCGGAGAGGAACATATCCTCTGCTTCGTGCAAGCACAATATCTCATTGTCCGCGGCAGCACAAGCAGGCGGTGCTGCACTACCGGCTGTTGCTGCCGGAACTGCCGGCGGCATGCCGCTCCGCCTGCCGCAGATGCCTTCCCACCAAGGGCATTGATCGCCGATCCCCATAGTTTTCTTGAATAATTCTGAAAAACGGGATTATATTGAGACAGTTTTCATTTTTTCCCCTTAACCTGACGGGCTTCCACCCAATGCCTTCACATTCCCCTAAACCGCCAACCGTCAACCGTGAGCTTCTCCTGGCCGCCGGACTCGATCCGCCGGTGCCCATGACGATCGCGGCGGTCGAACACTTTGAGCCCCTGGAAGCGGAGCGGATTGAGACGAATATCGACCAAAGCCGGCCCCCTGCGAAGCAGAACCTGGAAAAAATTGCCTTGCCCCCGGAAACCCACCGCATCGCAGGCCTGGATAATTTCCGGTTAACCATCGATTCTTCAATACTTGAACAACATTCCGCACTCCAGGTGGTCAACTGCAGCCATTTCCATATCAACGGTTCAGGCAATGAGATACTGTTCCGGCAGGAGAATAAATTCTTTGTCGAAGTCACGGACTGCAGGGACTTTACAATTGAAGGGCTGCGATTCTCCTCCGGAAGAAATCTCCTCTTTATCACCGGTTCCGCCTCCTTTTCAATCAAAAACTGCCAATGTCTGAACGCCGAAGGATGCGGTGTCATCATCCACAATGGACGGGATTTCAGCATATCCCGATGTAGTTTCGACAATATCCTGTCAGCCGGCATCCTCGTCATCGGCGATTCCCGCAACGGCGAAATACGGGACTGCACTGTTTCGCGCTCCCGCGGCATTTTCAATCATGATGCCGCCATCCATCTCTGCCACACATCACCGGCCGTTACCCCGGCACACGTTCCGGAACGCATTCACGAGGCCCTGCCCATAACAGCCAAAACCATGCGCCCCCGCCATATCCTGATCAGGAACTGCCTGCTCAGCCATTGCCGGGCCCAGGGGATCTATCTCGAGGGAGCCCTCAACTGCCTCATTGAAGACAATATCCTCCTCAACAACAACAAGGAAGGGATCTGCTTTGACTGGGGGAGCAGCTACAATATATTCCGCCGCAATATCGTCACCCTCAACGGCGAACGGCGGGACACCTCCCCCCTGGAGAAGAAGATAGACTTCATAACCGTCTACCCCCAGCTTCCGGACGGTTCGTCCAGCATGAAGCTGCCGGGCATTTCCCTGGACAACGGGTGCATGAATCTCATCCGGGAAAACAATATAACGGGCAATTACGGCGGCGGGATAAAAATGATCCGCACCGCGCTCTTCAACACCATTTCCCATAACCGGATGCGCTACAATACCATTGGCGCAAACGAATACGTTCCCTATTTTCACGGCATTACACTACTGGGCCTTGGGGCGAAAAACAGGGAGTTTGCCGCCCACAGCCAACCCCTTCTCGATTTCCAGCCCTCCATCCTCAACACCATAACGGACAATACCATCGCCGAGTCCCTGAGGGCACTGTTTCACGACCGGAGTTCGCGCAGCAATTTTGTCTCCGGCAACCACATTTCCCAGCAGGGAGGAAGACTTACGGTCCCGGCAACGATTCTTTTCCGGGCCCGGGCCGCGGTGAAACGACTCGCCGCCGGACTGGACGGCGGGAGCAGTCCCAGCCGCGGCTCCCTGGCGGTCTCGATCCTCATCGTCCTGCGCTCCCTTTTCCGCAGGGCGCTGGTCAGGACGGACTCCCTTGTTCGCAAAATACTGCGCCCCGCGGCCTATGCGCCTTTTCGCCTGCTGGCGGCCCGGAATTGGACTTTCCTGCGATACTATCCCCATGTCGTCCCCGACGATACGGCCCTCAAGCGCTGGCAGACCAGCGAGTGGCCGGCCTACCAGGACTGGCTGGACAGGCATTCCGTGCTCACCAGGGAACAATGGCTGCAGCAGCACAAGCAGGCCAAAAAAGCCTCGGCAAACATCAAGATCAGCATTGTAACCCCGGTCTTTAATACCGACCCGCGCATCCTGACCGAATGCATCCTTTCGGTCCGGGTCCAGACCTCCCCGTTCTGGGAGTTGATTCTGGTCGATGACCGGTCCGCCAATGCAGAAACCCTTTTGGTGCTCAGGTCGGCAATCTGCCGGGACCCCCGCATCACGGTTATATTTTCCGACCGGGAATCGCCCGGCGGCATCTCGGCCGCCTCCAATCGGGGAATCGCCGCGGCCCAGGGAGAATTCATCGTCTTTCTCGACCACGATGACCGTCTTGCCCCCGAAGCCGTTCAGTCCCTCATCGACGCCTTGGAAAAAGAGCCCGCCCTCGATATTCTCTATTCGGACCGGGACATGATCTCGCCGGCCGGAAAGCGGTTCATGCACCTGATGAAACCGGACTGGTCGCCGGAAAACCTGTACGGCGGCAACTACATCTTTCACCTCATGTGCTACCGGCGGGAACTGATCCTCAAGGCCGGAGGACTGCGCTCCCCCTATGACGGCTCGCAGGACTACGACCTCATTCTGCGCTGCATGGAGTTTTCCCCGCACGTCAAACACCTGCCCCAGGTTCTCTATCACTGGCGGCAGCACGCGGAATCCGTCGCCATGGCCGATGACGCGAAAAGCTATGCCTTTGAGGCGGGCATGGAGGCCCTGCGGGATGCCCTGCGAAGAAGGAACATCCAGGCGGAGGTCACGGAAAACCCCTCTCTGTGGCGGGGCAATTACCAGATATCCCTGCCGCTTCCCCCCCGGGAGGAGATCGGCTGCATCACCGTCCCCTCGGCGGCCCATCCCGATCAATACGCTGCTGTTGTCATGGAAAGCCCGGTTCTGGCCGACCCGCCGCCCTACATCTTCATTCAAGGGGAGGAATGCCGCCCCGCCGATGCGGAAAGCGTGCGCACCCTCGCCTCCTGGCTGACCCTGGAAAACGTCGGCATGGCCTCGGGCTGCCTGCTCGACAGCGAGGGGAAATTTCTTTATGCCGGCATGTTTTTCAAGGAGGAAGGGAAGATGATCACCCCTTACGCCGGTTTTGACCACACGGAGCCCGGCTACATGGCAATAACCAAAACCGCCAGAAATATCAGCGTCCCCAATCCGTTCTGCGTCATGATCAGAACGGAGCTGTGGCGGCAGCTCAACGGTTTCGACTCCCGCTTCCGCGGCCCCCATGCCCTGCTTGATTTCGCCCTCTCCGCCCTCCAGGCCCGATGGCGCATCGTTTACGTCCCCCGGGCCCTCTTTACCGCCCCTGCATCCAGGCTGCGGGCCATTAATGCTTTGCCGGAAAGGACCGTTTTCCGCCAAAAATGGGACCAGCGGCTGCGCCGGGGAGATCCCTGTTACAGCCCCAATCTCAAAAAGACGAGTGAAATGTATGAACTTGCTTGAAGCCGGGGCGGGAAGTGCTTATGATTAAGCAATCGCCAGATTGCAAAAAAATTCTACAAGGTACCGTTTATGAACCCTTCCTTCTTTCTCAAGTTTGTGTTTTTCGTCTCCCTCTCACTCTTTTTCCTCTTCCCGGATCCCTCCACCGCGGGCTGCGAATGGGGTGAACATCCGGTTTCCCTCGAAGCAATCAACAAACCGGTGCGCGATATCCTGCGGGACATTGAAAAACAGACGAATTACGCCATTGAGGTCCAGGACGATGCCGTCCTGGACAGCACCAAGACAATTGTCCTCAAACAGGCTCCCCTCAACCAGGCCCTCAGCCGCCTCCTCAAGGAGCTCAATTTTTCGGTAATCTGTGACAATGAGCAGAAAAAACTGAACCTCGTTTTCCTGGACAAAAAGACAGCCCCGTCGAGCATGACCGCCACAATGGAAATTGATGAGACCGGTGAAGGCGGCATGAACGACGTCTCCGTCGCCTTTGCCGAATACCGGAACAACCCCGCCGCCGAGTTGATACCGGAGGACCAGGACGAAACAATCATGGCCGGCGCCAGTTCCGCCTTCGAGGAGTTCACCAACTCCCCGACGCCCTCTTCCCAGGAGCCCCAGGAACAGGATGAAACGATCATGGCCGGGGCCAGCGCCGCGCTGGAGGAATTCATGAGTCCCGCGAAAACGTCCGCCAAGGAAGCGGAACCCCCGGAGCAGGATGAAACAATCATGGCCGGGGCCAGCAACGCCTTCGAGGAATTCACCAATTCCCCGTCACCCCCTTCCCAGGAGCAGGATGAAACGATCATGGCCGGGGCCAGCAACGCCTTTGCCGAATATCAGAGGCTCAACAGGTAGTCCTGGCCATCGAGCTTGGAAAATACACCTATCTTCATGAAAACGGAAGGAAGTCATGCAATAAGCGAAAAAAATCTTGTATTCCCTAAAAAAATCCTCTAAGATTTCCTCAGAAATAAATGAGAATGCTATTCATCATCAACTTTTGCTAACTATCAGGAAGGGAGAAGACTTATGACTCTGAAAAAAATCACCTTGGCGGCAGCGTGCCTGGTCATGTCCTGTGCGTTCTTTTCCAGCAACGCCTTTGCTGCCTGGGCGGCATGCACACCGAAGCAGATCGGCCCGTACGGCTCCTTTGTCCGCCTGCAGGTCATCAACTGCAACGTTAATCCCGCCGGCAGCAAGAGCGGCTGGATGACCCTCAGCAACACCGGCACCGACCAGATGATGGCCACCATTCTCACGGCCATGTCCCTGAAGAAACCCATCTCCATTGAGTATGGCGTTGCCGGCACCGATGCCCAGGGATACAACATCGCCAGCGCGGTTATTTTCAACAACCAGTAAGCCTGTTTCCCGCGTATAATTGCGAGGCGGTCATTTCCTGAAAATGACCGCCTTTTTTTTGCCGCCTCCTCTTCCCGACTGCTGATTCAGGAGCTGCCGGCAACCTTCCGCCGGTTCAGCCGCACACCATGTACCCCGAGCCCCTGTCACCCTATTCGTCGATCAATACGACCAGAGAGCCGATACCCGGGTATGATGCAACAGGATATGCCCTGCGCCGGCTGCTCCGGTCAAAATTGACCGGCCGGGCCCGGGACCTGTTTCCCTTTATCCGCAAAATGCTGGATGAATTTGACCAGGTCCGCCTGGGGATGGAGTACGTCAACAGGGACGCCACCCATCATCACGGCGACGATACCCACACCGCCGGCTGGGCCGGAATCGGCATGATCCCCATGGCGATTTACCTCTACTACCTGAAAAGCTACGGCATACGGGGAAAGGTCCTGGAATGCGGCGTGTTCAAAGGCGGCTCCACCTGCTGCCTGAGCCACATCTGCGATTATCTCGGCCTGGAGCTGATTGCCGCGGATTCCTTCGAGGGTTTGCCGGCCGGCGACGGCTATTACGGCAAGGGCGATTTCAAGGGCAGCCTGGAGGAAGTTCAGGACAACCTGCAACGGCTGGGGAAGCCTGGGGTGGTGACGTTTGTCAAGGGCTGGTTCAATGAATCGTTGCAAAACTTCGATCAGGACCTTATGCTCATATGGCTTGATGTCGATCTCCGCCAGTCGGTGATCGACGTGCTCACCGCGACGTTTCCCCGCCTTGTTGACCATGGGGTGATTTTCTGCGACGGCCTGGGGCGGGACAGGGATTTTCAGGGTGACCATCTTATCCGGGGCAGCTCGGAGTCGGCGGGGCTGCTTGATTATTTCGAGCAGCATCATATATCCCACAAGGCAGTCTACTCCGGCTACGGCCACCTGGGGCTGGTCGTTCCCCATGCCCGGCAGGAGGATCAACTCATTTACAGCGCCCAACTGATCAACAGGATGATTTTTGCCTCGCTTCCTTTTTCCCGGCAGGTGGATATCGCCGGCAGGAAAATCAGAAACATCATTTCCCGTGCCGACCGTTGACCCGGGCCCCAACCTGCACGGCGCAACGGTCACCCCAGGCTGACATGTCGGCAAGAAAAACCAGATGGCAACACCACCGGGCCCGCCTGTCCCCTTTTTCCCGTTTCGTCCTGTCGCTCACCACCAGCAGGCTGTACCGCATCCGCAATGATTTCGCCGCCCGCTACATACGAGGCACCGGGTATGAAATCGGCGCCCAGAAATCTCCCCTGCTTTGCAAAAATGCCGACAGGGTTGTCTACATTGATTACCTGAGCAGAGAAGATTCGGCGCAAAAATATAATATTCCCGAAAAAGACTGCGTCGAGGTGGACATCATCGCCGATGCCAACCATCTCGATGCCATCCCTTCAAACTCCGCCGCCTTCATCATCGCCAATCATGTCCTGGAACACAGCCCGAATCCCATCGGCACGCTGTCGGGCTGGCTGCGCATCCTGCGGACAGGAGGAGTCCTCTTTCTCACCCTCCCCAACTACAAGGCCAACGAGTTTGACTTTGAAAAAAAACCGGCATCCATTGCCCATCTTGTCAGCGACGCCGAGCGGGCGGAAAGGAACGAGGACATCGCCCGCGAACATATTGAGGAACATATCCGCATAATCGACGGGATCGATCCCGGCAACCAGAAACTCTTCCAGCAGCGGTACGCGGCAATCGTTGCCAGCAACCTGCACACGCACTATCATGTTTTCGACCGGGCAAACGTCCTGGCCCTGCTGCAGGTCATGCACCGCCAAACACCGATCAGGGTGATCAACAGTTTTTCGTTTGACGCCGGCTTTGAACTGCTGTTTATCATTGAGAAAGCCGGCCCGGATTGCCGGGGCCCGCTGCGCCTCGGTCAGGAGCGGCTGTTCAGTGAGTCACCTCCGGCAGAGCCGGAGGCTTTGTTTATGTGAACCGCTCAAAGCGGTATTATTCAAAAAATTCTCTGACCACCTCAAGGTGGTCTACTTATCGCCAAACAATGTCAGTTGATCGATGCGCTTATCTTCCTTCTCTTGTTGCTGAATGTAAGCTCGGACTGCCTCCTCATCGGCTCCAACTGTCGAAACAAAATAGCCACGAGCCCAGAAATGCATCCCATTGAAGTTTTTCTTCTGACCAAAATACGTTCGCGCTATATGGATCGCGCTCTTCCCTTTTATAAAACCGATCACCTGTGATACGGAATACTTCGGTGGTATCGATATCAACACATGAACGTGGTCTTGCTGCAGGTGCCCTTCCAGTATCTTGGCCTCCTTCTGCCGGCATAACTCGTGTAAATATTCGCCAAGGTGCTTTCGCAGTTGACCGTACAGCACCTTCCTTCGGTATTTCGGTATCCATACTACATGGTACTTGCATTCCCATTTCGTATGGCATAAACTTTCTGTATCTTTCATCGAAGCCTCCTTCTTGTGCAACTTTGAGCGGTTCACAAGACTGGAGGCTTCTTTATTTTTCCGGAACTGTCAAACTTTGGGAGTCCCCCGGCAGAGCCGGGGGTTTACCCAAGGGAAATTAAGGCAGGCAAGACACACGCCGTTTGGAAGAAAAAAAACGATGCACCCCGCTTCCGCCGGGAAGGGGGGCGCAAAATGGAGGTATAGGAAAGAAGGAATAAAAAACGAATCAGGGCTTCCGGTACAGGGAAAAGGAAATCGCCTGCCGGAGGAGGCTGTTCGTATGGGGTTGGGATTCAGGACGGTCGAAAATCCGGAACCGGCTCAGGTGCGGGAAGCGAAGCAGGCTCGTCCGGCCCCGTCCGCCGTTGAACATCGCCAGCTCGGCGGAAATGTTCCCCCAGCCCACGCCGCTCCTGACCACTTCCGGTTGCGTGCCTGCAATTTCCTCAAGGATGGAGGCGAGGTCGGCAAACGTTTCATTGTTGATGCAAATGATCAGCCGGGGACCGATCTGGCCCAGAATCCCTCTCCACAACCGGCGGGCGAATTGCCGGCTGGCCACCTTGTGCGGCAGCCTGGCAAAATCGGGTGAACGGAACGGGATATAGTAAGCCAGCAGGGTCTGGTTCATAAGTTGCGAGTAATCCCCGGAGCCAGGCACCATCGCTGCCAAGTCTCTAAACATGGCCCGCACCTGCTGCTGCAGGGCGGAATTCCCTCTGCCGGCCGCGGCGTTCCAGGTTTCGTTGAGAAAGGCTGGACCTTGTTCGCAACTGTCGCTGGGATGATCTGGGGGAATGACCCCGCCGCCCGGATTGAGTCCCAGAAAGAGAATATCCGTGTCCGCCGCCAGGGTTGAACTCGGTCCCAGGAGGAAGCGGTACCCCAGGGTGTGGTTGAGCCGGTGATATTCGTCGGCGATGTCTTCCAGGCAGCGGGTAAAAAGATGTTGCGCATTCATGGCCGTTCTCCTTGTCTGTTTTTTGCCCGTTAAGGTTGTACAATTCCTGTGGGCGAAAATCCGTTGGCGTTCTCCATTTCTATTGTCTTTTACGGACAGGGGATGGACGCTTTTTCGGACAAGGAAAAAATTTTTTGTTCACAAAAGATTATCATGCACCCTAACGCCCATTTATTTCATTATTATTGCTGTATAAAACATCAATTATTTGATTTATTTTTTCTTATTCTTCCAGCCAGTATTACCCTTCCAGTACCTGCCTCTTTTTTCAATAGTTTTGAAATAGGCTTTGGGGTTACGAACTTTATCTCCCTTGGGAGTATACCATTGTCCAGAAATTTTTGTTGGAGTTTTTCTCCATGGCTTGTTCTTGTCAAAAATTCCAAACCAGAAACCACCTCCTGCTTCTTCTCTTGATTCATTCTTTTCAAAATGGTTTCTCCCCTTATTGTTGTTGTCGGTCTCGCAACTGCTTATGGTAAACCAAAATCCAACAATACCAATCAATAGCAACAAAATGACTAAGGCAATTTCATTCATTTTAAAACCCATTATAATGTCAGATGTCTCTTATCACTGACGTCACTCCTTGTGCAGAAAATTCTAACAGCAGTAGTGGGATATCCTCATGGACATCTGGCTTGCCTTCCAGGCGGTTATTTAGTAGCTGCAATGGCACCGTTCGCTTGTCAGGCATCGTTGAAATAGATAGTTTCCAGTCATGATCAGGCTCTTCGTTCCCTTTATTATTGCATGCTGACCATCTGCCCGGCAATTTTACAGCCATTGATACATCCTGCTCAATCATTGTTACGGACAGAAAAATTGTTTTTTCTGGATCAGATTCTAAAAGCTCGCGAAGCACACCACGGAATATCATGCATATCGGGCAGGGTTACACTAAACAAACTGCGAGACGTCACCACACGGGCATAGCCTCGCCGTAATCCCCTCTGATCGGGGCATTCCTCCAAACTGGAATTACAGCAGTTGATTTTGAAGATCATAGAAAGTCGTAATCCCCTCTGATCGGGGCATTCCTCCAAACCCACTACTTAAAATATACTTTCGGAATTATCTAAGTCGTAATCCCCTCTGATCGGGGCATTCCTCCAAACGGTGAGGCGTGAGGGCCTCGTGGTACGCAAGCGTCAGTCGTAATCCCCTCTGATCGGGGCATTCCTCCAAACGGAAAAATGAAAAAATTAATACCTGTTGACTGTAAAGTCGTAATCCCCTCTGATCGGGGCATTCCTCCAAACCCATCGAGGACGTGCTGGACGACTGTTTCGCACACAATGTGTCGTAATCCCCTCTGATCGGGGCATTCCTCCAAACGCAAGAAGGATCGCCCGGGCTGAATGGGGCTGGTATGGAAGTCGTAATCCCCTCTGATCGGGGCATTCCTCCAAACGAGAGTGGTTGAGGACGTG
>Ga0265293_10014367_pt1 | contig 10065 bp, 9 predicted proteins | sample Munlanlewell138R_FD_192505 | JGI IMG/M metagenome (GOLD analysis project Ga0265293, IMG submission 192505) | Leachate microbial communities from a municipal landfill in Southern Ontario, Canada - Leachate well 138R | ecosystem: Engineered > Solid waste > Landfill > Unclassified | place: Canada...
CATCGCTTAATGCCACGCCTAAAATATCAGCCAGGCTGGTGTCCATATAGACCTTTTGCTGCTCAGGGTAATATTCCCACCAGCCAGACGCTAAGATTTTCTGCAAGTAGGCATTACGTTCGAATGTATGCTGCATACTGTTATTACGAAGCGCTGCAGAGAGGGGAGAACTGAATAAATGCAGAATAATCATCCAAACTGAGTACTCTAAGCCGTAAAGAATACTCTCATCCCTGACATCACGCCCCCTAACATCACGCATAACCAGCCACAAATGAACGCCATCTTTCTCGGCGTAAGGCAGTAACACGACGGGGGTTTCATTCAAGCCTATTAAAAGCCGAATGGGTGCGTTTTTTTTCGGATATAAATTGAATAAAATATCTTGAACATCTTCAATAATACCCGAATTAGCATCCTCTCCAGGCAAAGCTACTTTTGCAAATGGCTGCCATTGCCGCAACTGCCGAGTAAACAAACACATCCAAGGACATTGCAAACGGAGCATCAAGCCCTCAAGCCATTCTTCAGAAAGACCTTGCAATGACGCATTAGATGCGGTGCTGAGATAAGTAGATTTAAGTGCAGTGAAATCAAGAAGATTACGGCGCAGCTTCTCTTGCGAGAGACGCACGACCAGCGCTGTATTATCAATCAACACCATGCGCCAATCCGGTGCCTGGTAAAATAAAGCACCCAACATATAAAGTGAACGTGGCTCTTGGCCTAAAAGCACCAGCTCCAATTGATTAGGCCACTGATCTATCGGCAACGTTATTTCAGGGAAGGTGCTGACCAGTAAAGCTGACAACGGTGAGGGTAATTTTAGTTTAGTTTTAGCTAGCAAAAATTTCAGCTCTTGGCTTATATCAAGCACTTGTCCCTTCGTATCAAGCACTAAACTTAGACCTGTCAACACCTCCTTAACAGGTAAGTCGATAGCTGTTTTTTTGTTTGCTTTATTGTCCTTGCGCCAAAATAATCTCATGCACATCTCATACGGCAATGATTGATTCAATATATTAAAAATATTTTATTTATAAATGTAACATAAGCCCAAGCAAATCCTTTCCAACCGAAACAACTTCAACTAACCTTGCCATTGTCGCATGAATTACGTTGCAAAATATTTTTTAGCACAGTACACGCCTAGCGCTTAAAGTATTCCATACAGTAGATTTATAACAATAAAATATACCCAGCCTGAGCACATTAGCATTTTAACTATACTACCGTCTTGCACCATGGAGGAGCCATTATTGGCCTAGCATACACAACTCGATTGAGTGTGGCCCGTCAACGGACTGGCAATAAAACTCACTATTTTCAGCAGTAGCTTAAAAGTAGTATTACACTCAAACCTAATCGTTCAAACTCAATATACTGTATTGATAATCACTATTCAGTTATTTAATGGACATATTATGACTTCATTATTAGCCTCAATTGCCTTGCTCATGTGGGGATTGGCTTGTGCTATTCAAGACATACAAAAAAAGAGAATCAGCAACACGCTTATATTGACTTTGTTTTTAGTTGCCCTTGCCTATCTTTTAAGCACAGGCAACACACTGTTGCAGTTCAGTGCTGAACAGGCAGTACTTGGGCTCATTTATGCAGTCGCTTTAAGCTTACCGGGTTATATACTTGGAAGAGTGGGAGCGGCTGATGTAAAAATGCTAAGCACAATCGCCATAGCAACAAGCAGCACTTATGTTCTAATATGTTTTATTGGCGCTGCTATTTCAGTAGCTATTTGGGTAACTGTAAAACCTTTGTGGTTAAAACTGCCCTCTGCTGTTAAAGATGCACTACCTTTGATGGACCCTACTACAGGCAAATCATTGCCTTACGCGCCATTTTTATGGATAGGCATGTTGCTCGCAACAGTATAAAGCGCGAGGCATTAGCGCTTAAATTTACCGCCATCCGACTCACCGTAATACTCAGGGATCGCATGTTCATAGCTCTTTAATAAACGCTGCATAGCCAGCTCTCGCTCTGCCGGTGTTGCAGTTTGTACTTTTTTAGAGGCCGCATTGCCTTCACGCTGCAGCTGTAGCCACATCTCAGTTTGTAAGTTCGGGCTATCTGAAACCAATGCTTGCTTAGCGTCAGCTAACACATGAGCGCTAGCCAAGCTTAATAGAACAGTCACGCAAAATACTTTTATAGCCATGATCCTACTCCAACGTAAATTACTAATGTTTTAATTATCAATAGCCAGTAATCGGTCTTACTGGTCTCGCACCCGCAGATGGCACTCTTTGCACACCACGTACTCCCCCACTACTGTTTAGGCTTGTACTGGTTTGACTTGACTGCAATGGTGCCTGAGTAGGACGGGTAGCAGCAGTGTCTGACTGAGCAGGAGCCTGGCTAGGACGGGCAACCTGTGCAGCGGTTGAAGTATTGGATACTCGGGGTTGTACAGGAGCAGGGCTCGGCTGAGCAGTGACAGCGGCTGGCTGTATTACTGCTGGTTGCGGCCGCGCGCCAGAGGTTTGTGTCTTGTTTTTTTGCGGTTGCGCCTTTTCTGCTTGCAGGGCACGAGCGCGTCTCTCCGCCTCACGAAACTGTTCGGTGGTCAGCTTTTTGCTCGTTACTAAATGACGTGCATTCTGCCACTTATCTTGATAAATCAATAAGGTCAGCATATTTTGCGCTGCACGACTATCCCCTTCATTCAGTTCCATAGCCGTCATCAACTCAAAGTTTGCTTCTGCGATTCGATCCAGATTGAGGTAGGTCACCCCTAAATCATTACGCATGGCATCATTGGCCGGAGACAAGCTGGTCGCTATCCTCAAGTGTTTCAGGGCTTGATTATAGTTTTTACGCGCCACTGCAATCTGTCCTAAGCCATGGTGAGCTTCCGCAGCCAAACAGCTATTAACCAGATCTGCGTACAGCTTTTCTGCTTCACTACGGCCTAATACGCGCAACAATTGTGCCTTACGTAAGCGCGCTTCAGGCAAGCGCTCTGGAAGACGCTCTAGGTTGGCTAACGCCGCATGCAGCCGACCGGAATTTGCTATTTCTTGCGACAATCCTAGGACCAGCTCTTGGTCGTTGGTTAGCGGTTGGCATTCTTTTGGTTTGCTATGTTCACGGGTGACCAACCAAGGTGATGTGGTTTGTCCAGCACAGCCCACTAAGCTTACAGCCAATAATATTGTTACGACGAGGCGCTTCATCCCATCTCTCCCAAGGCTTGGATAATCGCAATGAAACCGGGGCCTGCTAATACAATTAAGAGCGCCGGAAAAAGAAAAACCATCATTACTATAGACATTTTTGCGGACATTTTAGAAACCCTTTCCTGCAGTGTGGTCATGCGCCGATCATCCAACAGCTCCTTCAGTGAGAGCAAAGAACTCATACCGCCACCCCCTTGTTGGAGCAACTGCTCAAGAATGGTAAAGCAATCGCTAAGCTCATCGACCTGCATTAAAAAAGCAGCCTCACGCAACTCACGCCCCAGATCTAACCCAGCATCAACTCGCAACAAGACATGTTTAAGTTCACGCCTCATTTCAGGCAGTATTTTTTCGCCACCATCCGTTAAAACACGCAAAGCTTGCTCCACTGTCATGCCCACCTCAAATAGCATGCGTAGCAAAGGAATCATTGTTGAAACCTCAACAGCAAGCCGCTCTTGCCGGGATTTTGCGGCTTTGGCAATAACACGTTTAGGAATCAGGTAGCCTACGCCTAGAGCAAATATGGGTATAAGCCAAGATAAATTACTGTTTGATTGCTGATCGCTAAAAGACTGCACGAGCAGTACTACTAATAGCAAAGCAAGAGGTAGCGTAATTTGTACTATCAAAAAAATTGTACGCTGCCGAGCACTGCGCCAACCTAATTGATTTAAAAGCTGTAGCGCTTCGCTATCAAAATACTTACTGTCCGAGCGCAGGGCGCGATGACTGAACGTATCCAAATTACTGGCTTTCAGCCCTCCACCTAGTCGCCCAACTGCATGCCGCAGCGCAATTTTTCTACGTATGGCTAAGCTCAACAACAAAGCTGCAGCGGCTAATAACAATAGAGAAGACATTATCAAAGCATTCATTCTTAGATACTCCTCATCATTCGCCAGAGCAAAAAACTACCCATAAGCTGCAAAGCAAAAGCGGCCAACAAGACCATCTGCCCCGTACTCTGCTCCCACATGCCAAGCAATAACTCAGGGCTACTAATAAACATATACGCAGCCATAGCCAGAGGTAATCCGCCTAACACTACCGCACTTAAACGGGTTTCACCGGTTAGGGCGCGTAGTTGCCTTGCCGCATGATCGCGCTCGCGAATCAGGATTATCAGGTTATTCAGCACCTCACTGGCATTACCGCCATAACGCTGATTAACAGCTATCGATAAGGCCAACATATGAAACTCTTCTCGATCATAAAGATTAGCAAAACCTTCAACGGCATCGCTCAATGACATGCCGCGCTGAATGCTATTGCGCGCACGAAGTAAAGCACCATGCAACGGCTCTTGGGCTTGATCAATAGCCAGCAACAAACCATCGCCTAAGGTTCGACCCGACTTTAAACTACGAATCATATGATCAAGCAACTGCGGCAGTTGTGCGATCATGCGCTGCAAACGACGACGGAAACGTATGATTAAGTAAAGGCGCGCCAAGACAATACTGCTGATAGTGACAACGAGAAACAGAAGCCAACCACCGACAAAAAAAGAAGCCGACAACAGCATGCACCAGATGAAAACCAAGAATACTGTTTGCCCAAAAGTGAGGCTGATTCCAGACCTAAGTAACTCTCGTTGCATAAACCCAGTAATGATTTTTTCATCACCACTAAAGCTGTTGTCTAAACGCCCTATAACTTTTTCAGAAGCACTCTCATGTAAACCACGCCGAAAAAAAACAACTCCTCCGACAAGCAGCAAAATTGCTAAAACAATCGGTAAATTGATCATCTCAGTTCACCTTTTATCCTAGGTACGTGTTCGTACGATTTAAGTGTGCACTAGTATGAGAATTTGCATTGTCAAAAGAACCACGTAAATTCTCATGCCGCAGCTTCTCACCTGCCATATTGCTAGCCTCACGAATAAAACCACCCTGTGCGCCAGGCTCGGCACGAAACAATGTATTGGTCACATAATGGTCATCACGCAGCCCAACAACTTCTAATATTTCTGCAACATAGCGGCGCCCGTTGGCATGACGGGTTAACTGAATGACGACATCAACCGCCGAACGTATCGTTTCGCGCAAAGTGTGGCTCGGAATTCTCATACCCGAGAAGCCAACTAACGTTTCTAGACGCAGTAAAGCATCTGTGGCGCTATTGGCATGCACTGTGGTCATCGATCCATCATGTCCAGTATTCATCGCAGTGAGTACATCAAGCACTTCGGTACCGCGTATCTCACCTAAGATCAGGCGGTCTGGACGCATCCGCAGCGCATTGCGCACCAGATCGCGCGCGCTGACTTCACCGTGACCATCCGCATTCGGCGGTCTTGTTTCTAAACGCACAACATGGCTATGTTTGAGCTGTAATTCCGCTGTGTCTTCAATGGTTACGATGCGCTCGCGCTCACTAATTAACTGACTGAGCATATTTAGCATGGTGGTTTTACCCGTACCAGTACCACCACTGACCAAGACGTTACAGCGCTTATTAACCATCAGAATAAAAAATTCAAGCATTCTCTGGTCAATAGAGCCAGCAGCAATCAAGTCTTTGCTGTTAAGCATATCTCGACTGAACTTACGTACAGATAAACAAGGACCATCTAAAGCCACAGGCGGGATAACAGCATTGATACGACTACCATCAGGCATACGCGCATCGACCATAGGTGATGATTCATCCAGGCGCCGGCCTATAGGGGCCAAAATACGTTGAATAACGCGTAATAAGTGCTGATCATCGATAAAACGCAATTCACTTTGATGCAATACCCCTTGCCGCTCAATAAAAATACGGTGAGGGCCATTCACCAATATCTCTGTAATCATTGAATCTTGCAGCAGAACTTCTAATGGGCCAAAACCTGTCAATTCGTCAACCAGCTCTTCACTCAGACGATCCACTTCATAACGTGATATCGGTATTTGTCGTCGACGCGTGTAGTCATGTACTTTATCGCTTACAAAATGAGACAGTTGAGTCCGTGGTCCATCGAGCACATTCTCCCCATTCTCTTCGAGCGCATCAATAATGTACCTGTGCAGTGCGGATTTAAGGTCTTTAGCCACGCCTCTCGCCTTAGGCGGCATTAACTTGCGGTTCACTTAGTAAACTCCGAGAGACGAGCTAACAAGCGTGTCGGTAAAGGGGCTTTATACGTGCCTTCCACTTTCAACAATCGCGCCAACTCTTTACTTAAGGGATCACGGGGGGCAAGAGCAAATACTGATTTCCCTTGATTAATCGACTTTAAACGTAACTCTGGACTGTGCGTTAAGGTTCCCCGTAAGTGCATTTCAAAAGCACGACTTAATGTACGTGCATCTGGGGCAACCTGCGCAGCATAACGGTCAAGAATCAAGCTGGCATGATCCAGTTTAATCCCACTGTCACGCCAACAGGTTAATAAATCTAAATTGCGTCGACAGGCCGACACGCTGCTATTTGAATACCAATTTACTTTATCGGCATAGCCGATCATGGTTCGCAGCGCCTCACAATCTGTCTGACCACAAATATTGATAAAAACCTTATCAAAGTTCTGGCGCAGAGCCGACATCAGTAAAAAAAGCTCGGAAGAACTATATTTATCTAGTGCGCCACCCAAGCTACCCGCAGGAAGCACTGTCAGCCCAGATTCATGTACAAGAAAAGCATTATCAATTAAGCTTCGATCGATGCGCCGCAAATTACGCATCGCATCATCAAATGTGAAGCTCACTTCCAGACCTAAAACATCTAAGCTTTCGCCATTAGGCACACCAAGATCAACTAAGAGTACACGCAAACCTTGCTTCTGCATGAGTAGCGCTAAATGCACAGCCACAAAGGCTGCATCAGCATCAGGCTGATTGCCATAGATGACACTCAACTCTCCTTGATCTCGACGCGAAGGCAGCTGCGGTAAGCGATCGCTGATCCGTCGAACTAGGCCCAGTACTTCACTGCTACGCTGTCCGTAGGTAATAAAGTCGCGTGCTCCTGCACGCATTGCAGCAATCACCAACTCATTATCAAAACCATCACCAACCACCACAACTGCAGTTAATGGTCGTGCTTCTAGCAAGCTCTCAATTAAAGAGCACTGGCTAACCAAATTGCTGCGATCAAGATTGACAAATACCAGCGTTGCACCGGTTGCCTCAATAAGCCCAAGTAAAGAATCAAGGTTCTGTGGCGTCCTTAATACCTGACCCATTGTAGAAAGAGCACCTTGCAACCAGTTAATACCGTCATCATCAGTAACACAGGCGAGAAAAGTCTGTTCCATCATTTTGTAGCCCTCACCATGAAAGCCCATTACGGCGGTCGAATCTGCCATTTTCAAACAACAACATCTCGAATGCTGAAGGATCGTATTTCTTTAATGATTCACCCGGCAACTCAGGCAAGTTTGCATCTACCGCTAAAGGGTTGACCAAATGCGGTGTCACAATCATCAATAACTCACGCTCTTCACGCTCGATCCGCGTTGAACGGAACAATGCGCCAAGTACTGGGATATCACCCAAGCCCGGAAACTTATCCACCACCGAAGCATTACGCGTATTAATTAAGCCACTGATAACAAAGCTTTCACCATCCGCCAAAGAAATACTCGTATCCGTACGACGGACACTGAGTGCAGGTACCTCAGTACCTTGAATCACAATGCCGCTATTGAAATCTAACTCACTGACTTCCGGTGCTACTTTTAGGTGAATACGGTTTCTGTCAATCACCGTAGGCGTCAGATTCAGTTTGATACCATAAGGTTTGTACTCAATAGAAATTGAATCGCTGCCACTCGAAGGTACCGGAACTGGAAACTCACCGCCGGCTAAAAAACTTGCACTTTGGCCACTCAAAGCCACCAAACTCGGCCGTGATAGGGTATAAGCAAAGCCGCTATTTTCAAGCGCATTCAGCGCGCCTAAAAACTTTTTACTGCCGCCGCCCCAAACAATATTAAAGCCGTCACCCACTAAAGGTACGCCACCACCGGGAAAGCCTTGCACATTGCCAGGTATAGCCATTCCAGACGCAGAACCAGGGGAGCCAAATAACTTATTGTTAGACCCTGTGCCAAAAATGGACACACCCATATCTTTTAGTTTGGTGCGATTGACTTCAACAAAGCGGATATCAGTTTGCACTTGGCTCGGCAATGAGTTCAGAGCATCCGCAGCAAAACTGATCGGCTTGGTTAATGCCGTAGTGGCTTCACCTTCAATAAACAGCATACTTTGCCGAGGTTTTTTTGAACAAGGCGTCCATACACTTAAATTAGTTACACCGCTGGCCAGCCCTAAGAGAAGGTAACTGTTGCGACTGGTCAGTTTCACATCAACCAACTCAGGATCACCAACCGCGATCCTACGAATAGAAACTGGTAAATCAAATTCTTGATGCACGCCTTGGCGTAACTCTAATACAGCTGGAGCTGTCCCTAATGCGGAGCAAGCCGATGCTGCCGAAAGGGTGGGTGATACTAGCAAGCTCAGTGCAGCAAAAAAAATCCCGCAGCCTAGCTTGTGAATAATCTTACACTTCATGATCTGCTACCTTGCAACTCAGGGGTTTTGACGTGAGATTGAACGTCCACTGTAGACAGGAATACCTGCTGGACGCCGCGTTACCAGTCCAGGCTGAGGGCTTTTTACCTGCCGAATCGCCAGCTTTTCAAACTGAAACAACTGGCGTTTAAGCTCTTCAATTTTTGCACTTGGTTCTTCCCCGCTTTGATACGCTGCCAGCAGCTTTTCATCAGCACTGCGCACAGCTAGGCGCAAGGTGCCCACTTGAGTGGCCAACATAAAACGTGTCTGCAAGCTTTCAGGAATAGCTAAGACAACAGTACGCGCTAGATCAGCGCGCCTTGTACGAGCGGACTGCTTTGCTTCGTCTTCGGTTTCCGGCAAGGTAAGCGGCTCACCTTGATTTGAGGCACCCAACGCCTGACCAACACTTAATACTCTGAGTGCGGGCACCACAACCTGTGCGGAACGGTCACTATTGCGTTCATCCTCACGCAAGAATAACAACACATCAACGTAATCACCGGGTTGTAAGTGCCCTCCAGCTGAGGTCACCTCATCAACATCGATGGCCAAAGCACGCTCAAAGGGTTTTATCATTCGCGCCAGCGGACCAGCAACTGCAAAACTGGCCTCATTGAGCACTGTCCCGGCCGCAAGATCACGCCAGACAGTTTTGCCAACTAACCCTTGAGCCTCTTGAAAACTGCCCGGTGGCGCTATTCTAAGTGTTTCCTCAACAAGATCATCGGCTTCAATCTGCGCCATTGCTTTTACATTGCGTGCCAGCACCACCACAGGCACTCGCTGAACATCCTCTACCTTGTTAGCCAAGAGGTTATTGAGCGCGTCATTTTTATCGCTGAGTAGAGACTCGGATGTAGATTTAGCCGCTGCTTGCTCAAACTCTTGGCTTGCACTCTCATCAGCTTGCCGACTGATGATTAACCCCCAATACCCAGCAGCTATTGCACCGACAAATAAAGCAACCGCTAAGATCATGGTTAAACGACTACTCATGTGCCGCTCTCCTTTGCTTATAGCCTAAAGTTAATAAAATATTTATTGCACTCGTAATTTATTTAAAGCATAACTAAACGTCTTTCGAATATTAACATGACAAAGCGCCTTAGCGAGATAGCCACAAATATATAGTCAGCATATATATTTAATACTAGTAGATATTAGATATAGACGGAACACTATATGATCTGTATGTTACAGATCACATATAACCAATCTTAAACTATGGAAGGATAAATTATGCTACTAGCTAAATTGATTTTATTAAAACTCAAACTAAGTTCATTTTTAAAACGTGAAGATGGTGCTACTGCCATTGAGTATGCAATTATTGCTGGATTGATTGCTGC
>Ga0265293_10014368_pt1 | contig 10065 bp, 10 predicted proteins | sample Munlanlewell138R_FD_192505 | JGI IMG/M metagenome (GOLD analysis project Ga0265293, IMG submission 192505) | Leachate microbial communities from a municipal landfill in Southern Ontario, Canada - Leachate well 138R | ecosystem: Engineered > Solid waste > Landfill > Unclassified | place: Canada...
TCTCGATATATGTATCACTCGATGCGATATAAGCCTCTGGTTGATAGTAATCGAAGTAACTCACGAAATAATGCACTTCATTATCCGGAAAAAACGCCTTGAATTCTGAAAAGAGCTGGGCGGCCAATGTTTTGTTGTGTGCTAGTACCAACGTCGGTACGCCTTTTTTAGCGATGATGTTCGCCATGGTAAAAGTCTTACCCGACCCGGTAACCCCCAGCAATGTCTGCTCTTTCTGATTGGCCTCTAAGCCTTCCACCAACTGCTTTATCGCAGTCGGTTGATCGCCCATCGGTTCATAATCACTCTTCAGGTTAAACGTTGCCATCTTTACTATTGTATCAAGTCTGAACGATGACACCTTCTGTATTCATATCGCTTACGGTATACTTTGAATAAACTATGCAACCAAAACCAAACACCGACACACCCGTATGTATCCCCCGCGATATCGTGCTGCAAGCAGCGATGATCCGTCTTGGTAACATCGAAAGTGAGTTACAATCTGGCTACAATATCATTCGATCCTACCACAAGACGGTAACCGTCTTTGGCTCAGCCCGCACACCGGAAGGGGATCGTTACTACGAAGCAGCGCGCTCATTTGGTGCCGCCCTGGCACCCCACGATTACGCTGTCATCACAGGTGGCGGACACGGGATCATGGAAGCGGCTAATCGTGGCGCCTTCGAGGCCGGCGGTGATTCGATCGGATTCAACATCACTTTGCCTCACGAGCAAAAACTCAACCCGTACACCACCGAATCACTGGCATTCAGCCACTTTTCTCCACGTAAAATCGCGATGACCTTGTACGCCGATGCCTACGTCTACTTTCCTGGCGGCTTTGGGACGCTCGATGAACTGATGGAAATCCTGACGTTAATACAAACCGGCAAGACGGCAAAGGCTCCAGTCATACTGTACGGAAAAGAATTCTGGACTCCCCTCGACGCCTTCATACGTACCTCTATGCTAGCGAATGAACATCTTATATCGGCTGGTGACGAGCTACTCTATACGATCACGGATGATATCGACGAGATAGTCTCTATCGTTCGCGCTAACAAAACATATTGCGACCATTAAAAAAATGCCCGTTTCGGGCATTTTTTACGAGCAGGTCAGTCCCGATGTTCGGTCACTTTATAGTCTTTCGGTGCCTTTTCCAGCCAATCTTCAATTTGCGCTTTCGTCTGGAGGCCGGCCTGGGCTCCTACCTTCTGGACGACATTCATACTGTTAATGGGCGACCAGAGCATGGCTGTTTCGATACTTTCTCCCGTCGCGATAGCCGCCACGAATGTCGATGAGAACGCGTCGCCAGCACCGGTGCGCTCCAATGGCGGTGCGATATCGGGGTAATTAGGAACGGTAAGGACCCGGTTGCCATCAGATACGTAAGATCCGTTCGGACCGTCCGTAATGACGACGATCTTCGGCCCGATTCGATGCAGACCGTCAGCCAAATCCTTGATTGAATCATAGGGTAACCCAGTTACATCCATAGCCTCTTCGCGATTCATCAGCGCCACATGACTTCGTCCGTACAATCCCGCAAGCTTATCCTTGCCCCATTTAAATTGGAAGGTTCCCGGCTGGATGACCAATTTTACATCCGGGTTGCGGGTAAGGTACTCTAACAGCCCTTCGTGAACCGGCCAGGAATCCTCCCCTAGGTAAGCAAGATAAATCCAATCTGGTTTCTTCGCTGGATCTTTCCATTCATAGCGGTACTTCTCACTTTTTACGAGCATGGTACGGTCAGCCTGAAAACTAAGTACGTACCAGTAGCTAGTAGCATTATCAGCTTCTACGATCATCGTCGAGGTGTCGACGTCCTGGGTCTTCAGGTACTCAATCGCCTCTTTGCCGGTCTCATCGCCACCGACCCAAGCCATCAAGCCGGCGTCAAGTCCGAGGCGAGCCATAGCCACGGCAACGTTTGGTGAAGGTCCGACGGCCTTGACGATATCGACGCGTTCATAAGGCGGTTTGCGGCCGAACGGGACAGCAAGCCATTCCGCATCCCCCTCTTTTATGATTTTGGCGGTTTCTTCCCCGAGCCGGATGAAGGCGTCGGTGAATATGTCACCGATCATCAGCATCCTGGGACCACCAGGGTCTTTTGAAATCGGGGAAAGGTGCGAGCCGGCAGCCTGATAAGAATCGTCATCTTCGTGCTTCAGACCGGCTTGAGCGGCCAAATTGTGGACCAGCTCGTCACTGGTACGATCATGTTCGGCATAACGGCGGACGATCTCCATCCGTAGCTGGCGCTGGGCGTGGTCTATCTTACGATCGCCAAATGGAAGCTTATGATGAGCGTTCTCAATCACGTCTAAGAGATTGAACGAAACCGGACCAGCGTCAAAAGGCATCAGAACGAATTGAGTATTGCCGAGTAGTGCCAGATTGCCGGACTCGACGACGGCATTAAGCGCATGATAAAGTTCTTCCGCCGATGTATCGGACGGAGATAGTTTCATGCTCCGCATGACACTGTGGCCCATTTCCCGCATGTCAGCAATCAGGCGGGTATCCACACCGCTGTTACCACTCGCCTTCTCAAGATCGGCAAGTGTGCGAATAAATAAGGGGTGGTCGTTCGTAAGGACTGCGGCTAAAAAGTGAGGCTTCATGTCTGCTCCTATAACTTCTTTTCTTGTAATGGCATACTGTGGAGCTTGGCTCCGTGATGCAAGATGCCTGCCTTGGCACCGATTTTCATAACTACTGAGGTAGAGTTCGCACTTGCAAAGACGACGCAGTCTGCCAGAGGCTTCCCGTACACCCATTGACTCAGAAAACCTGAGCCGAACGCGTCTCCCGCTCCTGTGCGATCCTTCACTTTTACATCTTCGTACATACCGGCTCGCACAATAGTCTTCCCGTCGGTCGCAACGACGCCGTTCGGACCATCACTGACGATGGCGACATCAACATAATTGAGCAGATGCCGTGCAAGCTCTTCGGAGTCAGCCCCCTGTACGATCTGCGCTGCCTCTTCCCGATTGACGGACAAGATATCGACATCATCAAGTAACCCTTTCAACTTAGCCGGCTTCGCCAGTTCGCCTTTTCCAGGATTGAAAAAAATCTTCATACCCTTGCGTTTTGCTTGGTCGCATATCGAAGCCAGTGTCTCCATACTCCCCGCCATACTGGAAATATATACCCATTCAGCATCTATTTCAGACAGATCGAAATCTTTCTTGTTATAGTGCGTACTAGCGCCGCGATACGTTAAGATTGACCGTTCACCATTGGGCGCCAGCAGAAGCACCGAATAACCGGTATTGAAACGATGCGAGTAAGAAACGAAGCGCGTATCAACCCCCTCTTTGTCTAAGTCATCCAGCACTGCCTGGCCGGCAGGGTCATGGCCGATCGTGCCCATAAAGATTGCATGCAGACCTTGACGGCTAAACGTGACGCTGGCGTTCGTTGCGCCACCGCCGGTCGAAAAGTCAATGCTGTTAACGTCCGCCTTGGCACCCATCTGCAACTGCAGTACTTGTTCATGCAGTGACTTATCGGTGACTGGACGGAACTCGTCGCTGTGACTCAGGAATACATCTTGGACAGCGGCGCCGATTGAAAGTATGGAGGGAGTGTGAGCAGTCATTGGTCCTTAGTATACCACTTATGGTTGCGTGCTTTTAGCTCCTGCGTACACTTAGCTACATATGGATACGCCTAGAAGACATGATCGCGACTCAAGAACCGGTTTTGGACTTCATGACAAGGATGCATTGGCGCGTATACTCGTAAACCGGCCAATACCCATGAGCGAGCTGATAGGCGTGTTCGTATACAACACCCGGTCGTCCGAGAATGAAAACGACGTGCTTTGCTCGCCTATTCCCATCAGCTCGATCGATCAGACTTTCTTATCGGATATGAGAGTCATCCGCGTAGAACGATTGTCAGAAGAGAGCCAGGATATGGTGACCATTACGAAAATCGGTGCCTTCGTGGTAGACAAAAGTACCTTTTTGGATGGTTCTACCGATGCAGGGGAGCTCCCGCGAATTGACATCAGGAATCTTCTAGATGCTCTGATGTATGAACTGGACTGATTGTTACGACAGTGCTTTATTGGTAGAGCCGAAAGCCTGAATCTTTTCTTCCACGACAGCCTGCACCGCCTGATAGACGATAGGCATAAGCTTTACGACGGCATATTCTTTTGGGTTATCGGCGAGGACTTTTTCTAATGTCGACCGGAAGGCGTACCTCATATCGCTATTGATATTTATCTTCGATACACCGAGCCGAGCTGCTTCTTCAAAGAAGTGGAGCGGCGTACCGGAACCACCATGCAAGCTGATCTGGCAATCGATCTCCTTGCGGATACGACTTAACAGCTCAAGGTCGAGCTCCTTTGGTACCGGATATTTACCATGCAGGTTTCCGACTGCCGCAGCGAAAGTATCTATTCCTGTCGCATCAATGAAGGCCTTGGCTCCTTCGGGCGTACTGAACGTTTTTTTGATTTCTTCATAATCGATTTCTTCATCGTGCACGTTGGAAGAGCCACCGAAGTAGTGCGGCTCACTCTCAACGAGCGCCCCGGTGAATTTAGCGTACTCAACGACTTCTTTTGTCTGAGCAATAATTTCATCTTCGCTTGCGTCATGATTGGCCTGGGATATATCGATATGGATGAATTCGTATCCGGCATCAATGGCCCGCTTGCAACTTTCTACGCTTGGACTATGATCAAGGTTGATATACATTTCGACACCGTATTCATCTTTGTAGTTGTCAACCAAATCCCTGACGTTCTCGAGTCCTAGAGCCTCTACTTCGCCTTGACTGACCTCAACAAGCACTGGGGAGTTTAGCTTTTGAGCGGCTCGAGCGATAGCGATAAGCGTCTCTTGGTTGTCAATATTGAATGCGCCGACGGCGAATTTCTGTTGACGAGACCGCTGCATAAGATGTCGGGCACGTGTTGTGTTATCTCGTATCTGTCGGATGCTGTGACTCATTAATATCCTTTCTTATACTGTGGAGCTTCGTTAATGAATTGCACGATCTTTCCTGCGAGCGACACGCCGTCGAGTCCAAAGTGCTCAATCACCTCACGAGGATCGCCGCTTTCGCCGTAGCGATCTTCGACACCAAGCCGCTTAATGGGAACAGGCAGGAACTCACTTGAGAGTTCAGCGATAGCTCCGCCGAGCCCGCCGGCTATCTGTGCCTCTTCAGCCGTCGCGACACGCCCGGTTTTTTCTAGGCTCTTCAGAATCGTCGTCGTATCGAGCGGCTTGATCGTAGGCACGTGGACCACTTCAGCATCGATACCCGCACCTTGTAACTCCTTAGCGGTAATCAGCAATTCATACGTCATTGTTCCGGTACCGAACAGGCTGATGTCACGACCTTCGCGCAGGACATACGCTTTGCCTATCTCGAATGGTGACTTCTCCGTACTGAATATAGGAGTCTTGTCGCGGGCGAGTCGTAAATAACTCGGCTTGCCATTCTCTGCAATAGCTACCGTTGCCTTTTGGGCTTCGATGCTGTCGCCAGGGACAACTACGACCATATTTGGCATGACACGCATGAGAGCGATGTCTTCAAGCATCTGGTGCGTCGCACCGTCAGGCCCGGTATACAATCCGGCGTGACCACCGACAACTTTGACTGGCTGCTCGTTGAGAGCAGCCGTGGTCTTTATCTGCTCCCAGTTACGCCCAGGACTGAAGGCGGCATAACTTGCCGTGAAGGGAATCTTGCCGGCCCGCGCTAGCCCACTCGCTACCGTGACCAAGTTCTGTTCAGCGACACCGACTTCTATGAATCGCTCTGGAAAAGCGTCTCGAAACAGGTGCATCTGGACACTATCAGTTAAATCTGCGCACAGGGCCACGACATTATCGTTCGCTTCACCTGCCTGCTTAAGCCCGCGACCAAACCCGGCGCGGATTGGCTCGCGCAGGACTTCATCGGTCAAGCTCCGGCTGTCGAGATGGAATTTATTCATGCTTTTGTCCTTCGTGAGTAATTTTGCCACGCAGCGTACGCAGGTCTTTCAGAGCTTCTTTCGCCTGCTCGTGATTCGGTGGCATGCCGTGCCAGCGATAGTCGTATTCCATGAAATCAACGCCCTTACCGGGAATGGTATGGGTGATGATAACGCTTGGGCGATTGGAAATGGCTTTTGCCATGCCTACCGCATCTTGAATGCTTTCGACGTTATGTCCATCGATTTCCTGGACGTGCCACCCGAAACTTCGCCACTTACCGGCTAAATCTTCAAGCGGCATCACGTCTTCGGTATTTCCATCGATCTGTATGTTATTCCGATCGATAAAGACGATAAGTTGACTTAACTTATATTTTCCGGCGAACATAGCCGCCTCCCAAATGTTACCCTCATTCAACTCACCGTCACCCGTGATGCAGTAAACGAACTGCTGAGATTGATGATCGAGATACTGCAGACTGTACGCGACGCCGGCCGCCTGACTCAGTCCGCTGCCTAGCGGGCCGCTCGTATTCTCTAACCCTGGTAATTTTGTGCGTTCTGGATGACCCTGGAGCCTAGTGCCCCACTTCCGAAGCGTCATAAGCTCGCCCTTGTCAAAGAATCCTGCTTCAGCCATGGCAGCATACTGCACTGGCACACAGTGACCATTAGAAAGGAAAAAATAATCCCTGTCCGACCACTCCGGCTTTTTCGGGTTGTATTTCATGACCCCGAAATACAATGTCGCCACCAGGTCGCTTAGGCCCAATGGCCCTGCCGAATGACCGCTTCCGGCTTCTTCGAGCATCTGAATGATATCGCGGCGAATATCCATCGCCTTCTGTTCTATCTGCCTAATTGTCAATTGCCCACTCATACTGCCTACATTGTAGCATGAGCATCATTGCTAAATCACACCATGCTTATTGATCTCAGCGACCAACGCATTGTACGTCGCACCAGGGTCCGCACTTTTTGCGATGGTACCGCCCACGTTCAAGACATCGACTCCGCCCTGGGCAAGCCCGAAGGCATTTTCCAGCGTGACCCCACCATCCCAGCCGATTTCGACCTCTTGTTTGATGGCTTTGATCAGTCGGACTTTTTCAAGCTGCATCAGACTCGCGGTACCCCCATACTTCCCTAGGTCTCCGCTAAAAATCATAACGTGATCCGAAGCCTGAATAAGTGGCGCCACAGTCGATGGCACGGTAGGACGCTGCAGGGCTATGCCCACCTTCGCCCCTGCGGCTTTGACTTTTTGCATGATAGGAAGAAGGTCTTCCTGTACCTCGGCGTGAAATATGATCAGATCTGCCCGCAAGGCAATGAGCTGGTCGACGTATTCGGATGGTCGAGCGACCATGGCGTGGATATCGGCATGCCATCCTTCGGGCCACCATGCCTCAGTCGCATTGATCGTAAAGCTGGGGGCAAACTCTCCGTCGGATATATCTATATGCACCCTGTTCGCCAAGGTATGGATCTTTTCCATATACTGTTTGTACTGGTCAGTAGTCTCGGCCAATACCGCCGGCGCAATCTGTGCAGACATCAGGCGAACTCATCAATCTGCGCATTGCGACGCTTAAAACGAGCTGCGGCACCGAAAGGTGTCGATAACCAAGTTTCGATAATCCCCTTCCATGCGGCGTCATCGTCTTCTAAGATGCGAGCCGGCAGACACAGGATGTTGCTATCATTATCGTGCCGTGTCATCTTTGCTTCATGAGCGTCCCAGATAACCGCGGCTCTGATACCCCGAAAACGGTTGGCAGCCATCGCCATACCCTGACCGCCTCCACAAATCAGAATTGCTCGCGGGTCTTTATCGGTCTCGCCGATTACCTTTGTGGCGGCCATCTGTGCAAAATCAGGAAAGTCATCATTCGGATCTAGCTCACTCCCTCCGACATCTTCAATGTCGTAGCCATGCTTAGCCAGGTAAGCGAATATTTTTTCTTTCATTTGAAACCCCTGATGATCGGCGCCGAGAAAAATCTTCATATGATACAAGTATAAGCGCTATCTCGACCGTTAAGCAAGCGACTTGCCTACGTCGGCAACAAGCTCGACCAACCGGTTAGAATATCCCCATTCATTGTCATACCATGCGCAAACCTTGACTAAGTTGCCGCCTACGACCCGAGTCAGTGCGAGATCAACGGTTCCCGAAAAGCTGTTACCGATATAGTCACGCGATACCAGCGGTTCGTCCGACACGCCCAGTATACCCTGGAAAAATGGTTGCTTCGAGGCTTTCACAAAAGCTTCGTTCACCTCTTCTACTGTCACATCCTTGGAAAGCAAGGCAGTCACATCACTGATGGAGACGACAGATGTCGGCACACGCATCGAAATACCATCGAACTTTCCGGCAAGCTGAGGAAGCACTTTGGTAACCGCGATAGCGGCACCGGTACTCGTAGGGACGATATTTTCTGAGGCATTACGTCCCTCTCGTAGATCCTTCTTCGGGGCATCTTGCAGCGCCTGGCTGGCCGTATAACTATGAACCGTCGTAAGCATGGATTTTTCAACGCCGAATTCCGCCTCGAGCACGGCCATGACGGCACCGAGGGAGTTGGTGGTGCAACTGGCGTTGGAAATGACTTCAGTCGAACCATCAACCTTATCATCGTTCGCGCCAAGTACGATCGTATCGACGCCATCGGATTTCGTGGGGCCAGAGATGACGACTCGTTTGGCACCCGCTTGGATGTGTTTCGAGGCACCTTCTTTGTCGGTAAAGAAGCCGGTTGATTCGATTACCAAATCAATGCCGAGGTCTTTCCAGGGCAGCAAGGCTGGATCCTTTTCGGCAAGGACCTTGATTTCGCGGCCATCGACGACGATACCATCGTCCTTGGCAGTGACTTCATGGTTCCATATGCCATAGTTACTGTCGTATTTCAACAGGTAGGCGAGCGTTTTGTTATCGGTCAAATCATTGATGGCAACGATTTCCAGATCACTCCGATCAAAGGCGATCTTAAAGGCATTTCTTCCAATCCGGCCAAACCCGTTGATGGCGATTTTCGTTTTACTCATCTCGTTCCCACTCCTTGGTTAGATACATTTGCAGTATATTGCTTATGATTATACATAAAAAGGATAATGGCGGGCAGACTGTTACACAGGAAGCGCACCGTCTGCCCGCCGCGGGTGATGGTCAGGCGTCGTCGAACTCTTCGTTCAGTGCGATGAGTTCGGCTCCGTTGAGCTTGATACCCATAAGGTCTACCTCCTCTCATCCGTGGATAAAGTATACTATAGCTATGAATAAGCGTGGCGTTATCGACGCGGCCAGGCCGCACTATACGGAGGACCAGCTCCTCGAGCTCGAGCATGCCATCGACGTCGCCACCAAGGCCCATACCGGTCAAAGGCGTAAAAGTGGCGAACCGTACATCTCTCATCCACTTCACGTCGCCAAAATACTGATCGAATGGGAGATGGATATCGATTCGATTTTGGCAGGCGTCCTGCATGACACCGTCGAAGATACCGATTTGACACTCGATACCATCGAGAACCTTTTTGGGCGGGATGTCGCATTCCTCGTTGACGGCGTCACCAAAGTCTCCCGGGCACGGAGCGGTATGCGCGATCTAGGAAGTTATCTGCCAGCCACCAAGGATAATCTGACCAAATTGATGATAGCCGTCGGTCAAGACGTCAGGGTCTTGATAATCAAGTTAGCCGACCGGCTTCATAACATGCGAACACTCGAGCATATGCCGCCCGAAAAACGCAAAAAGATCGCCCGTGAAACCATGGAAGTGTTCGCACCGCTTGCCGACCGCCTGAACATGGGACGCACGCGTGTGCAGCTTGAAGAGCTCAGTTTCCGCCATATGATGCCGAAGGACTTCACTCGGACCAAAACCATGATGGACGCCCGCTTAAAACGTAGCCAGAAGAAACTCGAGAAGGTACGCCGTGAAATTACCAAGCGTCTCAATGATGAAAAGATTGTTTTCCAGATGGATGGGCGAGTAAAAAGTGTTTATAGCCTCTTTAAAAAACTGGACCGGGTCGATCATGATATCGACCGGGTACACGACCTGATTGCCCTCCGCATC
>Ga0265293_10014369_pt1 | contig 10064 bp, 9 predicted proteins | sample Munlanlewell138R_FD_192505 | JGI IMG/M metagenome (GOLD analysis project Ga0265293, IMG submission 192505) | Leachate microbial communities from a municipal landfill in Southern Ontario, Canada - Leachate well 138R | ecosystem: Engineered > Solid waste > Landfill > Unclassified | place: Canada...
TTATTGATGGGCGCATAGAAATCAGTCTCACACCAGTTACTTGAAGTTTTAGGTTTTCATTCACACTGGCTGCCGTAATGCAGCAACTCAACTCAGGAGAATAACGATGAACTATCAACTGCAAGGTATGAACGTAATTATCACGGGCGGCAGTCGGGGTATTGGTCGTGCTACAGCAGAGCTGTTTGCCTCGGAAGGCGCGAATATTGGCTTTTTTTCCCGTGATCAAGCACAGGTGGATGAGGCGGCCGCCTCGCTGCGTGCGAAAGGTGTCAATGTGGTGGCTCAGGCTCTGGATATGACCGATGCTGAGGCCTATAAAAAGTGGTTAGCCAGCACTGCGGAAGCACTGGGTGGTGTCGACATCTTTGTTCACAACGCTAGTGCAGCTGGCGGCGTTGGTAGCGATGAGCACTGGTACAACTGCTTAGAGCTGGACCTGCTTGGCGCTGTCCGTGGCTGCGAAACCCTCGAGCCCTGGCTTGAAAAATCTTCGGCTCCAGCAGTGGTATTCCTTGGCAGTACTGCAGCAACAGAAACGTTCCTGGCCCCTCAGGCCTTCAATGCGATGAAAGCGGCGCTGATCACCTACGGTAAACAGCTGGGCCAACACTGGGCTGACAAGCGCATCCGGGTTAATTGTGTATCGCCAGGGCCGACTTATTTTGAGGGTGGCAATTGGAACGTAGTGGAAACCCACATGAAACCCCTTTACGACAATATCCTTGAGCAGCAACCCTTTGGCCGTTATGGCAAGCCTGAAGAAATAGCTAATGCCATTGTGTTTCTCGCCAGTTCCGCCTCAAGCTACACTACCGGCACCAACCTGGTGGTAGATGGCGGCTTTACCAAGCGTGTCCAGTATTGATTGCTAGGCCTACGCCCGATAACCAATCACTCTGTATACCAGTGTGGAGATTATAACGATGACTGCCAAACCATGGTCCTTTTATCAGGATCTGATTGCCACTGATACCCGTATACCTCCAGAAGATATACGTGAGCCGATCGATTCCGATCTGGGTCTAGCAGACAGCCCCAGGTCCCTTTACACCAGTCCAGAGATCCATAATCTCGAGATGGCGCGGTTGTGGCCGCGTATTTGGCAGTTCGCCTGCCGTGAGGAACAAATAGCCGAGCCTGGCGATATTCATGTGTACGAAGTCGGTGATTACTCGATACTGGTGGTGCGTACCGACGAGGGTATCAAAGCCTATTACAACTCCTGTACCCATCGCGCGACCAAGTTGTGCAGCAGTGATACTCACTTGCAACAGCTCCGCTGTCCCTTCCACGGTTTTACTTGGGACTTGCACGGTACATTGACGTCAATGCCTTGCCGCTGGGACTTCCCTCAAATCACTGATGACAGCCACAATCTGGATGAAGTAAAAGTGGGGTTGTGGGGCGGTTTTGTTTTTATTAATTTTGATCCTGATGCAAACCCCCTGGAAGACTATCTCGATGTGTTGCCGGACCACTTGGCCGAACGCCGCTTTGAGGATATGTATATCGTCGGCAACTACCGTAAGATCCTGCCTTCCAACTGGAAAGCCTCTATAGAGGCTTTCTTGGAGTCCATGCACGTTACTGAAACTCATTGGCAGACAATGACTTTTTCAGACGACGTGAATACTCAGTACGATCTTTATGGTGAGAATATAAGCCGCTTCCTTACTGCTATTGGTGTAGCAAACTCTGCTATGGAGGATAAACCCAGCGAGCAGCAGGTTCTGGATGCTTTATTTGCTGAAACAGTACGCCCGCCCATGGATGCCCCCAAATTACCCGAAGGCATGAGTGCCAGGGCGTTTGCGGTTGCAGGGATGCGAGAGCAATTGGGAGAAGCTGTGTCGAACCTTTCCGATGCAGAGCTGATCGATGCCATGCAGTATTCCGTGTTCCCCAATATGGTGTTGTTCCGCAGTATTGGCTTTCCGGCAGTCTATCGCTTCTTGCCCAATGGCAATGATCCCGATACTTCTATATTTGACATGCTTATCCTGCAGCACGTCCCGCCGGGGCAAGATCGGCCCGAACCGGCCGAGCGGGTTGATCTGGGCGACAGACCATTTGCCGATGTTGTCGAGTTACCGGACTGGCTACGACTTATATACGACCAGGATGTCGGCAATCTGGCGCTGCAACAAAAGGGTTTTAAGGCCAGCGGACGCACCGGTGTCACTCTGTCACGTTACCATGAGAGTCGCATACGCCACTATCACCAGACACTACAATCTTATCTGGAGCGTCCATGAGCAGCACTGCTAAGCCTTACGGCCCCATTATGCAGATCGCCTATGTGGTTGATGATTTGCATGCCGCCATTGATTACTGGACAGAGGTTATGGGGGTTGGCCCTTTCCTGATTCTGGATAACTTGGTGTTCGAAAATGGTTATTACCTGAGTAAGCCGCTCGACCTAAATATGACGGCGGCCATGTCCTTTTCCGCTGGCCTTCAGATCGAGTTGATCTACCAGCACGATAATACTCCTAGCATTTTTACCGAGCGCCGCTCAAAGGAAGGAAGTATCCACCACCTGGCAGCCTTTACTGAGGATCTTGACGCTAGCATTGCTTGGTTGGAGGCTCGTGGCGGGGAAAACTTGCAGGGCGCTGATGTTCCTGGGGGTAGTCGCGTCGCCTACGTGGATATGGGTAGTGCGGGTATCCTGGAGCTGGCTCAACTACAGCCTGAAGTGCACCAGCTGTTTGAGATGGTCCGTAGTACTGCGGCTCAGTGGGATGGTCAGCAGAAAATCCTGTCGCTGCCGGGTTGAGAGTATGGAGGGGACTGTTGCAGTTGAGCCGTGCCGGTTTATTACTTCTGCGGATGATTTAGTCTGGGATAATGCAGCCGACCTGGTGATTGTCGGTTTTGGCGGGGCCGGAGTTGTTGCCGCTTTGGAAGGGTTGGAGCGCGGTGCTACGGTGATTGCACTTGACCGTTTTGATGGCGGCGGCGCAACGGCACTATCCGGAGGCATTGTCTATGCTGGTGGTACTGAGCAACAAAAAGAGGCGGGCTACAATGATTGTGCAGAGGCTATGCGCCGCTATCTGGAGTTGGAAAATGTGCCGGTTAGCAGTGAAACCTTGCAGCATTTTTGTGACAGCAGTGCCGCCAATCTGGCGTGGCTGACAAGTCAGGGGGTTGAATTTGATAGTAGCCTATACACAGGAAAGGCTACTTATCCTCCAGAAGGTAAGTTTCTCTATTTCTGTGGTAATGAAAAACTTCCAACTTATGCAGCTATAGCGAAGCCTGCCCCCCGTGGCCATCGCACTGTGGGCAAGGGTTTTACCGGCCGTATTTATTTTGATGCACTTCGTCGATCGGCTTTGACCAAAGGTGCAAAGCTCATCAGCCACGCTCCGGTAAGACGGTTGATAGTAGATCAGAGTGGAGCGGTGGTAGGACTGGAGGCCGACTTGCTTCCAGAAGAAAGGGTAAAAGAGCACCAAAAGCTCTATCGTAAAGTAAATCCAATTTTGCCCCTCAATGGCAAGCGTGCTGAACGAGCGATCGCTCAATGCCGGATGCTTGAAGAAAGCTCCGGCGCTAAGCGGATACGTGTTCGTGCTACTCGCGGTGTCGTACTTGCCACAGGTGGGTTCATCTATGGAATGGAGCACCTGACGCGCCATCGCCCGGACTTGGCAGCTGTGTATCCGGCCCTAATGCGAATGGGGTCAATGGGGTGTGACGGTAGTGGTATTGCGCTAGGTACAACTGCAGGTGGGGCTACTGCTTTGATGGAAAACACCTTTATCGGTCGCTCACTGTCGCCGCCAGAGGCTTTCCTGCACGGCCTACTGATCAATCGTGAGGGTAAGCGCTTTGTTAACGAGGATGCCTATATTGGCACAGTTGGCAATGCCATTATTCGACAGTCTGACAGCGGCTCTGCTTGGCTGATAACAGATAAAAGAACTTTTTGGCAGGGTATCAAAGATGCCTTCTCTCTCGGGTTCGGCATGTTTTTCTATTGGGGCTTACCTGCCTTGATCAATATTACTTTGGGCAAAACTCGTCGAGCCGCTACCTTAGAGAAGCTCGCCGAAAAATGTGGCATTGATTCTCATCAACTGAAATGCACGATGGCGCAATACAATGAGGATATTACTGAAAATCGCGCTGATTCTCTGGGGAAGCAACCAGCAAACTGTGCTGTACTCGGTGACACCGGTTGGTACGCTATCAATGTGTCGACCCATAATCGATTTGGTGCCACTTCAGCATTTACACTGGGAGGACTGAGTGTCGACGAGGGAACCGGTGCAGTAAAGCGTACTGATGGTTCGTGCATTGAAGGACTTTATGCTGCTGGCCGCGCGGCAGTAGGGTTGTGCTCAACGGCATATATGAGTGGCTTGTCCCTAGCTGATACTGTCTTCTCTGGTCGCCGTGCGGCGGCTAGTGCTACAACCAAAACAACTGAATATACAAATTAATAATAGCCAATGCAGTACGCCGAGGTATCAATAAGGAGAAATCAACAATGTGGGATCATAGTGTCGATGTGCTTGTGGTTGGCAGTGGATTGGGGGGCTTAACAGCTGCTTTGTCTGCGCACCAAATGGGTGCTGGAGATGTCTTATTAATTGAAAAAGGTGAAAAGTTTGGCGGTACCAGTGCTCTATCTGGTGGGGTGGTTTGGATTCCTTGCAACCGCTATGCACGAGCCCTTGGCCAGGATGACTCCATTGAAGAGGCTCACGCTTATCTACGGAGGACAGTGCCAGATGAGATTCGTCGCGATGATATGATCCGCACTTATCTTGAAAACGGGCCAAGGATGATCGACTTTCTCCACGAGCATTCACACGCTCGGTATATGTCTTTGTCGATGTACCCGGACTATCACGCCAACGTCCCTGGTGCCAGGATTGGCAACAGAGCTCTTGAGTCTGAACCTTTCGATTCCACTCTTCTAGGGGATGACAACGACCTGGTTAGCCACAGCCACCCGCTCTGGTATTTAGCCAACCGTATCCCCCTAACGCTCAAAGAAGCTAATGCCATCACAGTCAAGCTCAAGGGGTGGCAAGGTACTTTGTTGAAAGTACTGTTAGGTTATGCTTTGGATATTCCTTGGCGCCTGCGCTCACGCTATGATCGTACACGCAAGGTCGGAGGGGCAGGGGTGGCCCGCCTCTATTTGTCGCTTAAGGAGCGTGGCGTACCCATGTGGTTGAAAGCGCCACTGACTGAGCTGGTAGAGGAAAATGGCCGGGTGGTCGGTGCCGTGATTATGCGTGACGGCAAGGTGTGTCGGGTTGAAGCCCGCAAAGGAGTGATCCTGACAGCTGGAGGCTTTGAACACAACCAACCCATGCGCGAGCAGTATCTGCCCAAGCCTACGAGCAATGCCTGGAGTGCAGGTGTTAAGACTAATACGGGTGACGCTCTCAATGCAGCCATGAAGTTGGGGGCTGCTACCGACCTGATGGGCAAGGGCTGGTGGTGCATGACCGCTAGCGTTCCCGGCGAAGAAATTCCGCGGCTGATCATCATGGAAAAGTCCTTTCCTGGTTCGTGCCTTGTCAACAGCAATGGTAAACGACTTGTCAATGAGTCTGAGAACTATATGACCATGCAAGACAAGCTCTACGCAGCGCACCAAGACGACAACCCCTGCGCACCCACCTGGCTAGTGTTTGATGCGAGAGTACGGCGTAAATATATTGTTGGCCCTTTGCTTACTGCGCGCACTCGCCCAGATTGGAGTTGGCCCAAAGCCTGGACTCGCAATGGGTTTGTGACTCGGGCTAATTCAATTAAAGAGCTGGCCGTGAAAGCTGGTATCCACGCCGACAATTTGACCGCTACTATTGAACGTCTCAATGGCTATGCGGCAACTGGTACTGATGAGGAGTTTCATCGTGGCGAAAGTGCCTATGACCGTTATTACGGTGATCCGGACATTAAGCCCAATCCCAACCTGGCTCCCCTGGTTGAGGCACCATTCTATGCCTTGCGAGTAGATCCAGGCGATATTGGTACTCAGGGTGGTCTGGTCATTAATGATCACGGCCAGGTTCTGAAAGCTAACGGAAAACCGCTCGAGGGGCTGTATGCGTCAGGTAACTGTACGGCGGCGATTATGCCCACTTATCCAGGGCCGGGAGCTACCCTTGGTCCTGCCATGGTTTTTGCTTGGTTGGCGGCAAAACATATCAGCGGCTACAACGGCGACTGATAGCTGCATACTCAAATACGTATGATACCTGTGCCCACGCTCGGAGGTGGTGGCGGTTATCAAGCGCGTTGATTGATCTACACGAAGATGGGGCTAAGTCATGAATGATGTAGAAAAATTAGTGGCTATTGAAGAAATCAAACAGCTCAAGGCACGCTACTTTCGTGCTATGGATTTCAAGGATTGGACGCAACTACGCAGCGTATTTACCACTGATGCCGTATTTGACATACGGGCGGCTTTTAATGGCCCTGAGGTGGATCCCATGCATAGTGAGCCACCGCTCCAAGGAGTGGATGCTATTGTGGCCTATGCCAGCGAAGGTCTGGCCAATATGGTGAGCATGCATTATGGCCATAGCCCACTGATTGAATTGCAAGGGCCTGAGCTAGCAACGGGGTTGTGGCCTATGGAAGATTGGCTATATACCCCCGCAGGCTGCTTTCATGGCCAAGGACACTATCACGAAACATACATTAAACAGGATGGGCAGTGGCGCATAGAGCATTTGCGTATTACCCGGCAGCATGTGACATCTGATTTTGATCCAACATCGACTATAGAGCAGTAAAAACTTCACATCAGTGAGTATAAAGAAGACAGGAGTAGTGTTATGGGTACATTAAGCGGTAAGGTCGCGATTGTTTACGGTGCGGCAGGCAAGAACAATATGGGTCAAGCTATTGCTCGGCGTTTGATTGCCGAGGGTGCGACAGTAATGATTACAGGCCGTCACGAAGACGTCATGAAGGAATTTGTGGCTCAGCACGGTGGTGGTTATCACTTGGTGGATATCAGCAACCGTGATCAGGTTTTTGCCTCGGCAGCGGCTGCAAGAGAGCAGTTCGGTAAGCTGGATATCGGTGTTAATGCCACGGGTTGGGGACTGCTCAAACCTTTCGAGGACAATACGGAAGAAGACCTTGATCGAATGGTAGCGACCCAATTCAAAGGCCCCTTCTTTTTTCTGCAGGCCATGGTCAAGCATATGACAGGGGGCGGCTCCATCATTCAGATATCATCGGCAACGGCCACTATTCAGTTGGAGCAACACGCTGCTTACATGGGAACCAAAGCCGGTATTGACCATGTGGTACGCACCGTTGCCAATGAGTTTGGACACCGAGGAATTCGTGCCAACTCCATTTCGCCTGGACTGACCGAAACCCCAATGGCCGGCGATGCCTTTAGCATCCCGGAGTTTATTGAGGCTTTCCGAAAAGAGTACCCTCTGGGTCGGGTTGGTACAGTGGAAGACATTGCTGCGGCAGCGGCTTGGCTGGCCAATGACGAATGCTTCATGAGCGGGCAAAATCTCCAGGTCAATGGTGGACTGACCTTGCGTCGTAACCCTAGTCTTGCCGAGCTCGCAGAAATTGCTGAAAAGGCCACAGCTCATCTTAAAGAGTAGCTTTGATGCCATTGTAGTCATCGCAGCCTATCTTTATTGAAGAAGAGGCTGTGAGACAGCTCGGCTGATTTGGTGGTACGGTTGATGCCAGTCTGATGAAATAAAGAGGATAAAAATATGTCCCAGTCGAGATCGCCACTTTCTCCATTGCTGATGGGCGAGCGTTATACCTCAGCAGCTTTTATGGAAGCAGAGTGGGAAAATGTTTGGACTACAAGCTGGCTGATTACGGTGCGGGCAGAGGATATGCCCGCACCGGGTGACTACTTTGTCGAGGATATTGGTCGGGAATCGATTCTGATTGTGCGCCAGGATGATGGCACTATCAAAGCGTTCTACAATGTTTGCCAGCACCGCGGCAATAAACTGATGATTGAGTCTGAAGGCAGCCTGCCCGCTTTTACCTGTCCGTATCACAGCTGGCGTTTTGAGCTGGATGGCACTTGCAGTTACGCTCAAGATCCCGAGGACTTTGCCGGAGGTAATCCCTGCTCGAGGGCTTCCTTGGTAGAGGTGTCATGCGATGTATTTGCCGGGTTTGTGTGGGTCAATATGGATCCGCAGTGTGCCTCACTGCGTGAGTTCCTGGGTGAGATTTTTGATGAATGGCAGGCTTACCCTCTTGAACATATGAACCGGGTACAGGCTACCTCGGTGCATATGCCGTGTAACTGGAAGCTGTTGCTGGATAATTTTCACGAAACCTATCATGTTCCCACAGCTCATCCAGAAGGCATTGAGTATGCTGAAGATAGCTACCGGGAAACCCGCATTGAACTATTCAAAAATGGTCATGCTCTGGGGCAGACTAAATGTTGTATCCCCTCCCGGCGTCTGCCCGCTCACAAACCTTTGATGACTGAGCCTATTGCAGCCGAACTACAGCGCTGGGATCTCGACCCGGATGATTTCCGGGGGCGGGAATACGAGACCCGCCAAGCGGTACAGCAACAAAAACGAAAACTGGGTGTTGAGCGAGGGTTTATCCATTACGAAAAACTCTCCGATGATCAGCTCACCGATACTTTCCACTACACTGTGTTTCCCAACTTTGCTACGTCTCTGAACCCCGATGGCATGTTGTTTCTACGTGCTTTGCCCGATGCAAAGGACCCTGAAAAATGTATTTTCGACTGTTGGTATTATAGCTTTGGTGCCGACAACTCTTTTGACTCTCTGTTGACCTTGGAGGGGGCAACAGGTGTCGAACGAGTAGAGCGGGAGTTTGTCAATTATGGTGAAAAGAGCCTTGGTGTTGTGCTTGACGGGGATGCTTGGGTGATGGTCGGGCAGCAGAAAGCCATGCACTCACGCGGCTATCGAGGTGCTATTCTTGCCAATCAGGAGCGAAGGGTTGCTCAGTACCACGATATGATTGATCGGTACATCGCCGGGTATCGGCCCGATCGAGGCAATTGACAATAAAGCCATAACAGCAGATGAGATGTCTACTAGAAGGACTTTGGCATGTTGAATGTTATCCAGGTAGGAATGAACACAGCAGATATAGCAGGTAGTTTGAGACTATATTCAGAAGTGTTCGGCTTTAGAAATGCAGGTTCCCAAGCCCTCTGGGGTGAAGCGATCAAGATCCAGAACCTTGGTAATGATGCCCGTACCCTGATTTGGTGGATGGTGGGCGCCCAGCCATTGTTTCAGTTGGAGTTTTTTCACCACAGTATACCGGCGCAGAGACCGCTGCACGCTGACTGGCAGCCCTGTGACCATGGCTGGGTTAGGCTGGGTATTGTCGTTGCTTCCCTGGAGGCATCGCTAACGGCGCTGGCTCGCAATGGTATAACTCCTTTGGGAGAAGTAATCACGGATAGTAAGGGTAAGCGAGTGGCATTTCGCGATCCCTTTGTAGGCAATATTGTCGAGATTATTGAAGAGACTGCTAGTCCAGGTGACAGTATTGATACCTTATACCCGCGTCTGCTGTACGCTACCAGCTCCGTAGCCAGTCTAGATGAAGCCTTGGTGTTTTATAGAGATATCGTTGGCTTGTCACCAACATCGGACAATAGCCTTCATCAGCCCAGCCATGAGGCTCTATGGGGGCTAGCGGGAGCCGAAGCTGAGAGTCTTATCATTCCCGTTGGGAGTGTCTATCTGGAAGTTGTTGAATACACCAGTCCACTCGGGCGTCCACGCCCAACAGACTACCGTACCTCTGACCAAGGCATTGTGAACGTTGCGCTTGGCTCACGCGAGGTAGAGGAGGTGGCAGCTGTAATCGAGAGGCTCCATGGTGCCGGGTACACTCGAAACCATGTTCTCCGGGAGGAAGGGGTCATTGCCACCTACGCTACCGACCCTGGTAGGGAGCTGGAGCTGGTGGCCTTCCCTTCATCATTTGACGCGTATTTGGGCTTCCTCCCCGGTGCACCCTTTATGGCAGAAAGATAACGCTGGGCAAATCAAAGGCAGCCCTTCTAGCTTCTAGAG
>Ga0265293_10014370_pt1 | contig 10064 bp, 7 predicted proteins | sample Munlanlewell138R_FD_192505 | JGI IMG/M metagenome (GOLD analysis project Ga0265293, IMG submission 192505) | Leachate microbial communities from a municipal landfill in Southern Ontario, Canada - Leachate well 138R | ecosystem: Engineered > Solid waste > Landfill > Unclassified | place: Canada...
CGATAAAAAAGCACTCCATTGCAACGCTGTATTTGGTGCCCAGCTTAAAAATGTGCCCGACTTCTATGGACTTGTCTATATTGGCGTTCGCGCCGCACTTAGGGCACGGATCGCCTTGCTCTATCATGCGTATGTCGCATACATCGTTTGTATTAAAGTCTCGCCGGTAGTTAACTCCAATGAAGTGGTAATCCGTTTCGTTCGCGCCTACAAGAAAATTGCGCATGCACGGCACTTCTTTATCAACAATAAGCCTGTCCGCAACTAAACCGACAGGTCCCGCAAACCCAACCTTCGCGCCGGTTGCCTTAAATACTTCCCCGGGCCCCGCAAGCTCTAAGTTCGCGCAGCCAATATAATTTTTCAGCTTAGTTTCATTTATTTCGCGGTCGCCGCGCACCATGGCCGCCACTGTTTTTCCGTCCGCGATGTAAAGCAGCGTTTTGGCGAATTTGTCGGGCGTTTCTCCGAAAAAGCCTACAAGCTCTTCAATAGTTCCGGCGTTTGGCGTATGCACTTTTTCCATGGCTTTCATATCTTCTTCGGTAACGGCGGCATCGGGGCACGCGGCTAACTCCGCGTTTGCCGCAAAGCCGCATTTAGGGCACGATACGATTATATCATCGCCTATATCGGATATTATCATAAACTCCTGGGAGCCCGAGCCGCCCATGGCGCCGCTGTCCGCGTGTACGACAACATAATCTAACCCGCAGCGGTCAAAAATTTTACAGTACGCGTCGTACATATTGTTGTAAGACTTATCAAGGCCTGCTTCGTCAACGTCAAACGAGTAAGCGTCCTTCATAACAAATTCGCGGCAGCGTATCATGCCAAAGCGCGGACGGCGCTCGTCGCGGTATTTATTTTGTATCTGATATATGGTTTTAGGCATGGCCTTGTAGGACTGCAGCTCCTGCCGCAGCACATATGCGAATATTTCCTCATGAGTTGGTCCTAAGCAGAAGTCGCGCCCGTTTCTGTCCTGAAACTTTATCATCTCGGTGCCGAAAACATCCCACCGGCCGGACTGCTGATAGTATTCGGCCGGCAGCAGCGCCGACATAACAAGCTCCTGCGCGCCGGCGGCGTTCATCTCCTCGCGTATTATTTTCTCTATCTTTTTAAAAACGCGAAACCCGAGCGGCATAAGCGCGTACACTCCCGTTGCCAGGCGGCGAATCATGCCCGCCTTAAGAAGCAGCACATGGCTTTGCGCTTCCGCCTCCGCGGGCGCCTCGCGCCGTGTTGAAAACAGCATCTGCGACATTCTCATCAGCCTAAATAACTCCTTTGACTAAGCTACTAAAATACCCGCACAGTATAACATAATCGCGGATTGTGTTCAATGAAAAAGGCGCGAATGAAAAGAAGGTGTTGTTTAGCGTCAAACCCTGGTTGCGCTATGTTGCCAAGGGCAGGGCGGTATTTTTTAAAGGAAATCTTAGACTTGTCCTTGACATCGTGGAAACGTTCGTATTTTGTACTTGAATTACATGGACAAATCATTTATAATTGGTTTTCGTAACAGTACATAAGGCTGTTCGCGGGGACAGATATGGCCAATCCGCGGAGGAGTATCGAAGCGGTCATAACGGGGCGCACTCGAAATGCGTTTGTCGGGGAACCGGCACGTGGGTTCGAATCCCACCTCCTCCGCCACTACAGCATATCGGTTTAAACCGGCTCAAGGCAGTTTACTATGTGCCGGACGTAATATATGGGGCATTGGCTCAGCTGGTAGAGCGCTGCGTTCGCAATGCAGAGGTCAGCGGTTCGATCCCGCTATGCTCCACCATGTCGCCGCGGACTGCGCTAATTTCGCGGCGGTTTTTCTTTGAAAAGCCGCCTGCGGCGGCGTTAAGTGTGCCTGCGTTATTTCTCTTACGTCTTCTGTTCACCCGTGCTACAATATTACAAAATGTTACATTAAATACATATACTTTAATAACTCTTATCAGGAGAATGGTAATGAAAAAGCTGTTATCGATTATTTTAGCCGCGCTTATGCTGCTTTCCTTCGCGTTCTGCGGCACACCCGCCGCGCAAACCACGCCCGCGTCTTCACCAGTACGGACGCCCGTTGCCACTCCCGAACCGACGCCGGAGCTGACGCCGACGCCGTTTGGCTATGAAAACGTGTTTAGCGAAATATTCAGCGACACAGCTTTGTCGGAATTATACCCTGATGTTGTGGATTTTGAAAAGGAAAGAACGAGAATCAGCGGCAACATATCACGGATAGAAGACTTTGAGTTTTACGAACTGACTGATGAAGAACAAGAATTCATCAAGCTGGCGCAGCAGGGTAACACAGACGAGAGCGGCGCAGAAGAATTAAGCGAAGTATTGGCTAAAATATACGAAAAAGACCCGCATGTATTTGATGATGTGGATAATGAGGTTAAAGTAGATAATAGAATTAATAATCTTATTCCAGATTTAAAAAAAGTGAATGTTGATACTTCTGATCCGAGATATTATGAATCTACTAAAGGGGTTTTATTAGCATGTAACTGTGGTAATATTGAAAATATAAGTGCCGAAACAGCCAATATAACCGCTGGTACAAATATAAATAAAAATTATTTTTATACTACTATTGTACCGGATTATAAGAATAAAAGTTGGAAGGGAAATTATAATGTTTTCGATTTTTATAAATTATTTTTAGACGGCAGTGAAGGTCAGAAAATTGCCAGAAAACTCTTTGAAGCCAATGTAAAATTCTTTAGCGGCGAAAAAGAAAACCTTGATAAAGGTTTGAAAGAGTTAGTTGAAGAATATTTGCATACTTTTCTTATTAATGATGCGCTGCAAAAACCAGGCGGAATTAGCGGTGTGGATTCAAAGGTACATTACTGTGTATTATACCAGTATTGCTTATATATTTTTTATTCAGTTGCGGGTGAATTGAAGCAAAGTAATATATATATAGTTCCCGATGAATATGCGGAAAGTATAGGATTATTAACCACTGAATTAGCTTTAAGTGATATACAGCTTATTATTAGAAAAGTCTTTGACTCCGAAGAATCAATAGATTTTAGCGCATTCGATGAACTTGAACGAGCGCAGCTTGAGAAATACGGCAACACGGTACATATACAAAGGCAAGAACAGTCAAAAGGCAAATAAGACTTCTTGCGGGCGCCCTTGGCGTTTCCTGAATCGAGCGGGCGCAATCCGCATGATGCTTCGCTGCCTTCGTTAATAATTATTAATCGCTTCATTAACTGCATCATACCGTTCGTGCAGCTTTTTATAATTTTTGCTGTATTCGTCTTGGTCCATCTCGCTTAACTGTTCCAAAATAGCTTTCTTTTCAGCTATCGCGCGTTTCAATTGCGTACTGCTTTTTATCGTGTCTGATTTACCGTATGTCCATTCCGAAGCTTCAAGGTTGCGGTTGTTCGTACACATGGCAAACAAGCCTGCGATCACAATAAAACACGCTATTCCGGTTATAGCCTTTTTAACCATTATAAAATCCTCCGGCGTTTAATTTGCCAGTATTGAATTACAGATGCAATACATATGCAATACAAAATTAATTGTACCAACAATACGAAAAAAACATACATTGCTTGAGATAAGTCTTATCATATTAAATAATCGCTGTGTAAATACATGTAGCATAACCACTAATATTGATTGTTCATGGAATGTTTTGTCTCATTTGTTGAAAGTTCAAAACGAAATTATTATATTTCAATATGTAAACAGTATAGCAAAGGGCAAACCCGTTGAAAAGCGGTGACGCAAAGCTTTCGAGTCTAAGACCTGTTGGTTATGACAGTCGGTTGCATGCAAACAAATATCATGCGGCTTTTTTATTTTAGCTTTTGCCGGCGCAGGAATGTCTATTTTGTATGGAGGTGTCTATGAATTTAAAAATTGAAGCTCAGGCCAATTCCGCAGTAAACGCTAACGCCGATTCGGAATTGAAAGTTACCGATGCCGCCGAGCGTTATACATGGTGGCAAACATCCATTGCCGCGGTGCTCGTGCTTATATTCTTATTCGTCCTTTGGGCATTCGTAGGATTAGCCGTGGATAACCCGTTATATAAAATGTATTACATAACGAGCGGCAGCATGTCGCCTTCCATTAACCCGGGGGACGTGATTTGCCTTGAACCAATAAAAGAAGATACCGTTCTTTGTGTCGGAGACATTATTACTTTTAAATACAAAAACAGCCGCACCACCCATCGTATTGCGGAAATAACACCGGATGGCCGTATTTTTACCAAGGGTGACACCAATAACACAACGGATACTTATGAAGATAACTGGGTGCTCACAAAAAATAATGTTATAGGGCGTTATGTTATGAGCGTGCCGTTAATCGGTTATGCCGTATCGCTCATCAAAGATGTTTTTGGCAGCGGAGCTTATTTGTCGGATAGTATTAGCGTTGATGGTAACGCGTTGTCTCTCGTCGCGCCTTTGCCCGAGGCAACGCCATTGGATAACGAGTTAAGCGACATGGCAAAGCAGCCGTTGATGCCCGACGAAAGCGATATTTTTACGGAAAGCGGGTTCGAACAATTATCAGATTTAAAAGGCTCTCCCGACCCGGAAGAAACGCCGTTCGATATATTCCTTCCGCTTCCAAGCAATGAATAACGGTATATATTTTGGGCATAATTACGAAACCCTTTACGAGTATTCTCGTAAAAGATAAATAGGAGGATTAAAAAATGAAAAAAAGAACCCTTAGAATCGTCTTAGTGGCAGTCCTTACCATGGCTACAATGATAACCACGGCGCTGGCCGCCGGCGGCAGCGGAGCTTACTTTGACGACTCGAATGAAATTCCAAACAACACCATACTCGTCGGGACGCTTGATATATCCGTAAACCCGACATCGGGAGTAATCCGGTTTTCTAATCTCTACCCGGGGTGGGGATATCAAGACGCCAGTCATTGGGGTTATCTTGATGGCGGCCGCAAAGACATAAGGATTACAAATGAAGGTACTCTGGCCGTTAAATACCGCATGAAAGCGGCAGCTGTAGGCGGCAGCTACAATGACGAACTTCTCGATTCAATGCTTTGCAGCGTTGATCTGGAAACGGGTACAGCCGCGGGCATAAAAAACGTATTCAAGGGCAAGCTTAGAGACCTGTTTAATTGGCATGTCATTGAAACAAACTTCGGAACGTCGGGGCACAGCGGTTGGTATGGAAATGGTCAGAACATACGAATCGGTATGGCCATACCCCCAACGGTCGGCAACGAAATTGAAGGGCAAGATATACAGTTTAAACTGATACTTGAGGCCACGCAAATTCAAAACCCCGCTTTTTAATTAGCGAGAAGACAAGGCTGTCAAAGGGTAACTATCTTTTTGACGGCCTGTTTTTATTTATACGGTTTTGTGTTCCTTTATACTAACGTTTCGTCATAAATTCCGTCGCATAAGATAACCCGTGCCGCCATACACTTCAAAAGAGGTGAGTTATTCTGAGAAGAAGAAAGCGGCACGGATTAACGCCGCGCGGCGCGGTTTTTTTTGCGGTTATATCGCTGTTACTGCCGGTTATACTGCTGCCCGTTATTTTCCCGTCCAAACCGCGGGACGATAACCGGTCGGCGCCCCCCGCCGGTGAAATTGAAATAATAATATCGGAAGCCGGCAAAGGGTCGGAACAAATAGCCGTCTGGCTCGGCGGCTCTGTCGTATCGATGCCTCTTGAAGAATACCTTGTAGGCGTAGTCGCGGCGGAAATGCCCGCGTCGTTTGAGCTTGAGGCGCTAAAAGCGCAGGCCGTCGCCGCCCGTACATATACGGTCTACAAATCGCTTCACGGCGGCTGCTTAGCACATAAGGGAGCGGATATCTGCACCGACAGCTCTCACTGCCAGGCTTATCTTACCGCGGAGAAGATGGCGTCGCGCTGGAACGACGATATGAATAAATATCTTAATAAAATAATAGAAGCCGTTTTATCAACGCGGGGTGAAATGATTTATTACGAAGACGAGCAGATACAGGTTTTCTATCACGCTTCCTCGGGCGGGCGCACCGAAAACAGCGAAAACGTGTATTCAAAAGCTCTGCCTTACCTTGTAAGCGTTAAAAGCGAAGGCGAGGAAAACTCGTCCAATTACTACGGAACCGTAACGGTGACAGCCGACGAGTTTAAATCTCGCATGAGGGCCTTTTCGCCCGGCATAAGCTTCAAAAACTTATCATTAGTAGGTAAGATAACGCGGTATGACAGCGGCCGTGTAAACACAATACAAATCGGCAGCGAAACATTCACGGGCAGAGAGATAAGAGGCGTTTTCTCGTTAAATTCGGCCAATTTTCGCGTCGATGTTTCCGGCGGCGTTACATTTTCCACGGTAGGCTTTGGCCACGGCGTGGGGTTAAGCCAAACGGGCGCCAACGCGATGGCTAAGCAAGGCTCCGATTATATCGATATACTAACCCACTATTTTTCCGGTGTAACGGTTAAATAATTCTTTTTTACCGCCTTCATATAACCCGTACATTTTCTTATTATGGTATTTTTTTTGCTAAATGGGGAAAGATTTTAGCGTGGAGGTGTAAGCTATGAATTTTAAGAATTTTCGGAATAAATTTTCCGAGAAATTAACCAAAAGTAACGTCAAAACATTTTTTCGTAAGCAGGGGCTTTATGTGCTTATTTTCCTATGCGTGGCGGCGGCGGGAGTTACCGCTCTCCTTACATGGCCAAAGGAGCCCCCCGCGCCTGAAAATAATACGGGGGCGGCAATAATTGAAGGGCCCAACCTTGAAGACGAAATCGCCGCGCGCACGCCCGTGCCAAGCCCGCAGCCAACGCCCGATAATACGCCTGCGATTACGCCCGCGAATACGTCTAAGCCCGTTTTAAGCAGCGGCGGTATAAAGCTTAAAAAGCCGGTGGACGGCCAGATAATAAAACCGTTTTCGGGCGATAAGTTCGAATTCTTTCCTTCGCTTAATATGTGGAAAACGCATAACGGCGTGGACATTAAGGCGGATAAGGACGCAATAGTTGTGGCCGCTCTTGCCGGCACGGTTACCGAGGTTTACGCCAATGAAGCGGACGGAGGCGTAATAATTATTTCGCATTCCGATAAATCTAAAACGCTTTACGCGGGCCTTGGCGAAATGCTTGTTGAGGAAGGCGACAAGGTTAACGCGGGGCAGCAAATTGGCAAGATAGGCGAGATGCCAAAGGAGCTTGACCTTTCGTATCATCTGCATTTTGAATACATTGTAAACGGCGCGTATAAAGACCCCGAGAAATATTTTAAATAGACAAAGAGGAGCCTAAAAGAAAATACTTAACGATTTGCCAAAGCCGATAAATTTTTAACCGGCTCCATACAAGTTAAGGGAAAAGTAAAGACCGCGCCGAAGTATAAAAAGCTTTGACGCGGTCTTTCCGTTAAGCCTTTGCAACCTCTTATATCTAACGCGCCTGCTCGTGTATAACGTCAGTTTTTAAAGCTTTTCGCAGCGCCGAGGGCACGTCAACGCCGCCGTCGGCACGCTGGTAATTTTCAAGTATTGCCGCCACCGTTCTCCCTACGGCAAGTCCGCTGCCGTTTAATGTGTGTATGTATTCGGGCTTAGCGTCCGCGGAGTATTTGAATTTAATATTCGCTCGGCGCGCCTGAAAGTCCCGGTAGTTTGAGCAAGAGGATATTTCGACATATCGGCCGTAGCTTGGCATCCAAACCTCAATATCGTAAGTTTTCGCGGAAGAAAAGCCGAGGTCTCCGGTGCAAAGCTGCACCACGCGGTATGGCAATCGCAGCTCCCGCAGAACCTTTTCGGCGTCTGCCAGCAGCTCCAAAAGCTCTGTCTCCGAATCTTTAGGGTCAACAAATTTTACAAGCTCAACCTTGTTAAACTGGTGCAGTCTTATCAGCCCGCGCGTATCACGTCCGGCGCTGCCCGCCTCCGCCCTAAAACATGCGCTGTATGCCGTATGGCAGATGGGGAGCTTCTCCAACACACAATCGCGGTACATATTGGTAACCGGAACTTCCGCGGTGGGTATAAGAAAATAATCGGTATCCGCAAGCCTGAAAGCGTCTTCCTCGAACTTTGGCAGCTGGCCTGTTCCCGTCATTGACGCCCTGTTAACAATAAACGGGGGGAACACCTCGGTGTATTTTTCCGTATGCATATCAAGCATAAAGTTTATCAGCGCCCGCTCCAGCCGGCTGCCTAATCCTTTATACATCGCAAAACGGGCGCCCGTAAGCTTAGCCGCCGTCTCAAAATCAAGTATATCAAGCGCTGTGCCGATATCCCAATGCGCGCGCGGCGGGGAATCGAAGCTGCGCGGCTCGCCCCATTTTCTCACCTCAACATTGTCCGCGTCGCTTTGCCCCGAAGGAACGTCTGCGTACGGCTCGTTCGGGGTTGACAGCAAGACAGCGTTAAGCTTCGTTTCAACTTTAGAGAGCTTGGCGTCAAGCTCCTTAATATCGTCTGAAACCCGCTTTAATTCGGCAAACAACGCCTCAACATTTTCGCCTGTTTTTTTTCTTTGGGGAATCTGCTTTGAAGCTTCGTTCCGGCGGTTTTTCAGCGCCTCTGTTTTTACTATAATTTCCCGGCGCCGCTTATCAAGCTTGGTTATTTGCTCAACAACGCCTGTTATTCCGCGCCTTTCAAGCGCCGCTTTCACCTCATCGGGTACGGTACGTATTCTTTTGATATCGAGCATAAGCTTACCTCTAAAAATATATCTTTATGTTTGTTTTGCGGATTTTTAACGTCACATGCTTTCCGGCGCGCCTACCCCTATAAGCGAAAGTCCGGTGTGTATAACCTGTTTGACACATGCCGAAAGCAAAAGCCTCGCGGATGTATTCGCCTTGTTGCCGTCTATTATACGGTGTTCGTAATAAAACCGGTTAAATGCTTTCGCGAGCTCCAAAGTATACCGCGTTATAAGGTACGGTTCATTTTTATCGCATGACTTTCGCACCGTTTCGGGAAAAGAATACAGCAGTTTGGCGACGGCAAAAGCCTGTTCGTTATCGAGCGCGGTAATGTCAGTTTGTTCCCGCCGCCAATCAAAGCCCGCCTTTTTAAGAAGGCTTGCGCACCGCGCGTGCGTATACTGCACGTAAGGGCCGGTCTCGCCGTCAAAATTAAGCACGCGGTCGAAAGAGAAGGATATATCCTTTATTCTCGCCGATAAAAGCGTGTCGAAAACAACCGCCCCAACGCCTACGGTTTTCGCAACCTCGTCTTTGTTTTCAAGGTCGGGCGATTTTTCCTCTATAATTGCGCGCGTTTTTTCTATTGCGCGCTCAAGCACATACTGCAGGAAAACGACTTTGCCTTTTCGGGTAGACAGCGTACCGTCCTCCAGCGAAACCATTCCGAAAGCAACGTGCTCCAAATCTTTCGCCCAGCCGTAGCCCATGTTTTCAATAACTTTGAAAATCTGCTTAAAATGCAGGTTCTGCTGATATGCGACAACGTACAAACACTTGTGAAAGCCGTATGTCTGTTTGCGATAAAACGCCGCGGCCAAATCCCTTGTTGAATAAAGCGTTGCCCCGTCGGATTTAAGCACAATGCACGGCGGAAACTGCTCGCCGAGCCGCACAATGTAAGCGCCCTCTGAAAGCTCAAGCATATCTTTTTGTTTAAGCTCGTCAATTATGGGCTGCATTTTATTGTTGTAGAAGCTTTCGCCCGCGTAGCTGTCGAAGCTTATGCCAAGCATATCGTATATAACGCCAGCTTCTTTTAACGTAAGCTCTTTAAACCATTCGAATATTTCAAGCGCCTGCTTGTCTTTGTCTTCAATCATTTTAAACCAGGCGCGTCCCTGCTCATTTAGGCTCTCGTCTTTTTCCGCTTCATCATGAAAGCGTACATACAGCTCAAGCATAGCGGACACCGCGTTTTTTTCAATATCTTCTTTACTGCCCCATTTTTTGTACGCGGCGATAAGCTTTCCAAACTGTGTGCCCCAGTCTCCCAAGTGGTTAATACCAATCGGTTTGTAACCCAAAAATCCGTATATACGGTAAAGCGCGCCTCCTATTACCGTTGAGGAAAGATGCCC
>Ga0265293_10014371_pt1 | contig 10064 bp, 12 predicted proteins | sample Munlanlewell138R_FD_192505 | JGI IMG/M metagenome (GOLD analysis project Ga0265293, IMG submission 192505) | Leachate microbial communities from a municipal landfill in Southern Ontario, Canada - Leachate well 138R | ecosystem: Engineered > Solid waste > Landfill > Unclassified | place: Canada...
TCCATAAGCACCAGGGTCAGCTCGCGCTCCACGGCGCCCAGTTCCGCCAGCAGCGCCCCTAAGACGCGGGTCAGGCGCTCAGCGTGCGGGTACTGGCTCGTCTCGTCCAGCAGCTCTATCTGCGGCATCTCTGTCAGTTGCATCGCCTGTGGCGGCCTCGTCGGCCTGCGCCTCCTTCCTGGGTGGTGGTGCCGGGCTCTCGGAGGCAGGAGCGCTGTAGGCGTCCGACTGAGCGGCGCGGACCCGCTTGAGGCCGCGCACCTCCTCGGCGCTGGGGTACGAGATGCGGCGGTGCAAAATGGCCGTCAGCATGCGCTCGAACGTGTTGGCGATAACCTCAAGGTCCTGGAACGTGAGGGGCGCCTCGTCGAGCTGGCCGTCCTGCTGCCGCTGTTGGATGAGCCTGTCGACCAGCGAGCGGATGCTGGAAGGGGAGGGGTCCGACAGCGTGCGCGAGGCGGACTCCGCCGCGTCGGCCAGCATGAGGATGGCGCTCTCCTTGCTGCGCGGCCTGGGTCCCGGGTAGCGGAAGTTGAGCTCCTCCACCTGGCCGCTCTCCAGCGCGCGCTTGTAGAAGTAGCTGAGGACGGTAGTGCCGTGGTGCTCCGCGACGTACGGCTCGAGCTCCTCGGGCATGTGGTTCGAACGCAGCAGCTCCAGCCCGTCGCGCACGTGGCTGGTGATGATGAGGTACGAGAGGTGGGGGCTGATCCGGTCGTGCGGGTTCTCGCCCGTGAACTGATTCTCGACGAAGAAGTGCGGCCTGCGCATCTTGCCGATGTCGTGGTACAGCGCCCCAACGCGGGCCAGCAGGGCGTTGCCGCCCACGTTCTTGACCGCCTGCTCGACCAGGTTGGAGATTATGAGGCTGTGCTGGTACGTGCCTGGCGCCTCGGCGATGAGCCGCTGCAGTAACGGATGGGTGGGGCTCGAGAGCTCGATGAGGCGGAAGTCGGTGAGGAACCCGAAGCCGGATTCGGCTACGGGCAGCAGGCCGAGCGTGAGGATGCCGGCCAGCAAGCCGCCGGCCACGAGCAGCAGCCCACCCGAGACCGCAGCGGCGGGCGTCATGCCGCCACCCACCAGCACCAGCGCGATGAGCGAGAGCCCGGCGCTCACCCCGCCAATCACGCCAGCCAGTATGAGCCACAGGCGGTTGCGTGAGATGACCGCTACCAGCGCGGCGCTGGTGGAGCCCACGATGGTGGCGACAAGCGCCAGCACCCCCGAGGCGGGCACGAGGATCCCCGTGGCCAGCCCTATCCACGCGCCCAGCATGATGCCGGCGCGCGAACCGAGCAGGGCCGCCACCACCATCGGCGCCATCATGGCGAACAGGAAGTGCGGCGACACGAAGACTGCGAGGCGCTGCAGCAGCAGGTCGATGAGGGTGAGGACGACCAGGAACGCTAGCTTCCGGAAGGTGAGCCTGGCGAGGATGGCGTGGCGCATGAACACGAGCGGCGCCACCAGCAGCAGCGTGAGTATGACCACGCCAGCCACGATCCACGCGGTTTGGGAGATCGCTTCCGCCCGGGCGCTGTAGAGTCCCAGCTGGTCGAGCACCCGGAGGCGGTCCTCGCTGAGCAGGTCGCCCTCCTCCACGATGACCTGCCCCGCCTCCAGCGATTGCAGCACTGGCGCGACCGCGTTGAACGCGGCGTCGCGCGCCGCCTGCGTGAGGCGGTCGTTAGGCACGGAGGTGGCCAGCAGGCGCCGCTCGAGCACGAGGCGCGTCTCGCGCTGCCGGTCAGGTGGCGCCAGGGCCACCATCTCTTCGATGAGCCCAGGGATGGCGTCGGCGCGGATGCCGGCAGGTTCGCGGTAGCGGCTCACCACCTCGTCGACCACCGCCGGCGGCAGGCCGGAGGTGGTGACGCTGGCGGTCACCAGGGCCGTCATCTGCGGGTCGGAGGAGTACACGGTCTCGATCTGCTCACGGGCGGCCAGCCGCTCGCGCTGCGTGGCGATGCGGTCCTCCACCTGTGTGGCGACGGGCGCCACGAACGTCTGCGGGCTCGGTAGCCCCACGCGCAGCGGCGTGCGCTGCCGCGCGCCGTAGACGCTGTACATGAGCAGTCCCAGGCTCACCGCGGTGAGCAGTACCAGGAGCCAGTAGCGCCTGGTGGCTGGTCTGTGAGGTTGGCTAGCCGTGTTGCTCATAGGCGAGAACGATCTGGGCCACCAGCGGGTGGCGCACGACGTCGGCCTTGGAGAAGGTCTGGAACGAGATGCCCTCGATGCCCTGCAGTATCTTCTGCGCCACCTGGAGGCCGCTCTGCACGCTGCCTGGCAGGTCGGTCTGGGTGGTGTCGCCCGTCACGACCACGCGGCTGTTGAAGCCCATGCGCGTGAGGAACATCTTCATCTGTTCGGGCGTGGTGTTCTGCGCTTCGTCGAGGATGATGAAGGCGTCGTTGAGGGTGCGGCCGCGCATGAACGCCAGCGGGGCCACCTCTATGGTGCCCTGTTCTATAAGGCGCTCCACCTTCTCGGCTGGCAGCATGTCCTGCAGCGCGTCGTAGAGGGGCCTGAGGTACGGGTCGATCTTGGCCTGCAAGTCGCCCGGCAGGAAGCCAAGCCGCTCGCCGGCCTCCACGGCTGGCCGCGTCAGAACAATGCGCTTGACCCGGTTGGCGACCAGCGCCTCGACGGCCATGGCGACCGCCAGGTAGGTCTTGCCGGTGCCGGCCGGCCCGAGGCCGAACGTGATCGGGTTGTTGGCGATGGCGTGCACGTAGCGCCGCTGGCCCGCGGTCTTGGGCCGGGTGCGGCCCGGCAGTCGCAGCGCTGTGGCGCCCGGGTCGGTCAGGCCGCTCTGGGGCGCCGCTGGCGCGCCGCTAGCGTCCTGGGAGCCTTCCTCCCCGGTTGCTGGCAGGTCGCCGTAAGCTATCTCCGCCAGGGTGATCTCGCCGCCCTGGCGGATGGTCTTGAGCAGGTTGCTGAAGGTCCGCTCGGCCTGCGCGACCTGCGCGGGCTCGCCGGTTAGGTACACCTCGTCGCCGCGCGCGACGACCTTGGCGTCCAGGCGACTACGCAGCAGTTTGAGGTTCTCGTCGTTCTGACCGAAGAGAGACAGCGCCTCCGCTGGGCTGCGGAGCTTGAGCGTCATCGATGTAGCGATCGCGTCCTCCTGAGCCGCCGTCTGGCGGCAGGTTCGGAAAGTATCTCGTGCCAGATCATGCCTTTGACCAGCGAAGCCCGGTCGGTGGCCAGCACGGGCGCGCTCAGTCTAGCGGCTGGCGCGGCTCCGCGCGGTAGCCCGTCAGGTGCGCGCTGCGTGGGAGCGACCTCATCGGTGATCTCGGCGCTGCCGCGCCGGGCCCTATGAGCGCCACGCCGCCGCACCTCCAGCGGCGCGGAGGGGCCGCCCGCCTGAGGCTGCCGGGCGCCGCGCTGCGCGGCCGGGGCAGGCGCCCCCTCGCGACCCAGAGCGCTGCTCGGTTGCGTTGTGCCCGTCTGGCCTATGCGGCGCGCCTCGCCTGACACGAGCCCGCCACCGCCCGGATCGCTGGGCACAAGTCGTCCGGCGCGCGGCGCCGTTTGCGCCTTCGCGCTTTGGGGCTGCGTGGCGGCCTGCGGCGCAGCGGCGCCGCGCCTGGAGTCTTCCTGCAGCTGCGCTTCGCGGACGCGGGCGCGGATCTCTTCGAGCGCTTCCTCGATCGAGCCAGCCGAAAGCGGCCCGCCCTTCCTGGCCTGCTGCGGCTGCGCGGGCCGAGCCGCCGTGCTCGCCTGCGGCTGCGCCTGCGGTCCCCGTACAGGCTGTCCGGCCGGAACGGCGGGCCGCGCGGGCGCCTTGCCGTCGCCCGCCGAGCCGGGGGGCGGCTTGGGAGCCTCCTCCTCGTCCTGGTGTCCCTTCTTCCGGCTCAGGGCTGGCAGCACGAAGAAGACGATGAAGAAGATGATCCCCAGGATCGTCTCGAAGCTCAGGTTCACTCTTACCCTTCGTCTTGCCCGGCCGCGCGGCCGATGTTGCCGCGCATGCTGGTATCGGACTTGATGTTCTCCAGCGAGTAGAAGTCCATGATGCCCAGGTTGCCGTCGCGGAACGCCTGCGCGATGGCGCGCGGCACCTCAGCCTCGGCCTCGACCACGCGGGCGCGCATCTCTTCCACGCGGGCGCTGTTCTCCTGCTCGAGGGCGACCGCCATGGCGCGGCGCTCCTCGGCCTTGGCCTGCGCTACGCGCTTGTCGGCTTCGGCCTGGTCGGTCTGCAGCTGGGCACCGATGTTACGGCCCACGCTCACGTCGGCGATGTCGATCGAGAGGATCTCGTACGCCGTGCCCGAGTCGAGGCCCTTGGCGAGCACCGTCTTGGAGATGATGTCGGGGTTCTCGAGCACACCCTTGTGCGACTGCGTGCCACCGATGGAGGAGACCACGCCCTCACCCACGCGGGCGATGATGGTCTCTTCGCCGGCGCCACCCACCAGGCGCTCGAGGTTGGCGCGCACGGTGATTCGGGCGGTGGCGATGAGCTCGATGCCGTCCTTGGCCACCGCGCTGACGTTGGGGGTCTGTATGACGCGCGGGTTGACCGACACCTTCACGGCGTCGAGCACGTCGCGGCCCGCGAGGTCGATGGCGGCGGCCCGGTCGAACGGCAGCGGGATGCGCGCCTTGTCGGCAGCGATGAGGGCGTCGACCACGCGGTCGACGTTACCGCCAGCCAGGAAGTGCGCCTCGAGGCCGTTCTGGTTGACCTCGATGCCGGCCTTGTCGGCCTTGATGAGCGGCAGGATTATCTGGTTGGGCGGCACGCGCCTCAGGCGCATGGCGACCAGCGACGGGAGGCTGACCTTCACGCCTGCAGCGACCGCCGAGATCCAGAGCCCGATGGGGATGAAGTTGAACAGGATGATGAAGAAGAGGAGTACGGCTCCCGCCATGATCAGCAGGGTGATGTCCATTGGGTCAGGCCTCCTTGCGACCCTCTTGGGCCGCGGTCTGGTCGTTGTCCGCACTGGTAGCGGTGTCGCTGAACGGTTCAGTCTTGCGCACGGTGACGCGGCTGCCTTCTACCCGTAACACGGTCAGGCGGCTGCCTACCGAGATGAAGTCGCCCTCGCTGACCACGTCGACCCGGTCGCTGCCGAAGCGCGCCACTCCCGCCGGCCTCAGGTCGGTGAGGGCGGTGCCGCTGGCGCCCAGCAGCTCGACCCGGTCGATCTGGGGCACGGTGCCGGCCGTGCCGCCACCGGAGCTCAGCCGGTCGGTGAGGCGCAAAGCGGCCGCCAGTTGCGAGTTGGGGAGCATCCATAGCAGCACTCCCAGAAGCACGCCTCCGAACAGCACGCCGTAGCCCAGCACGGCCAGCGTGCCCTCCTCGAAGATGCGTATGAGCGCCACGACGATGGCAGCCAGACCCAGTACGCCCGCCACCCCGAAGCCGGGGAGCACGAACACCTCCAGCGCCAGCAGGACCACGCCCGCGACGAGGATGCCGATGTCGAGCAGACCCGCCGGATTGGCGAAGTAGGCAGCAGCAGCGAAGATGCCGAGCGCCACGATACCGATGGCGCCGGGGATGCCGAAGCCGGGTGAGAACAGCTCTATGAGCAGCCCGCCCACACCGACCACCAGCAGCAGAGCAGCCACGAGGGGCCGTGACAGCAGCCCCGCCAGACGCTCGGCCAGGCCGGGCTCTAACCGCGTGACGCGGGCCCCGGCGTAACCGAAGGCGGCCAGCGCGGCCTCCAGGTTGGCGGCCTCGGTATCGGCGATGCCGTGCTCAACAGCCTGACGCGCGGTGAGGGTCACCAGCTCGGCGCTGGTCGAGAGGCCGGGAATCTCGATGCGCTCGTCTACCATGCCTTCGGCCACGCGGGCGTTGCGGCCTCGCGCCTCGGCCACGCTGCGGAACTCGCCCCGCAGGGCCGAGGAGAACTTCTCGTCGACCGGCGCGACGCCGGTCGGGGTCTGGATGATGGGAAGCGCCGCTCCGATGCTGGAGCCCGGCAGCATGGCGAGGTGCTCAGCGCTCATGGCTATGAGCGCGCCAGCGCTGAACGCGTTCTGCACCACGGCGATGGTGGGCACCCGGGCGTCGTGCAGGATGACCCCCACGATGTCCTGCATGGCGGTCACTGCGCCGCCAGGGGTGTCGATGTACAGGACCAGCGCCAGCGGCTGCTCCTGGTTGGCCCGGCTGACCCGGCTGCGCACGAACGCGGTGGTGCCTGAGTTGATCTCGGTGTCTATGGGCAGCAGCCAAACCTCGTTGGCGGCGCCACTGGCCTGAGCCCAAGCGGAACTGGAGACCAGCGCTAAGACCCCCAGCGCGCCGGCCAGCGCCAGCAGCAACAGCCACGGGATAAGCCCGCCTCTGGCCTCCTTACGGTGCGCCTTCACGCGCAGAGGATACCATTACGAGGCGACGCGCCGTTAAGCGTGACCTCGTGCCGTAAGCGCTTGCGTTGCAGCCCGCGCGCCAGGGTTGCTATACTCCTTCTTCGGTCGCATGCCCCGCCTGGGGGTATAGCTCAGTTGGTAGAGCGGCGGTCTCCAAAACCGTAGGTCGCGGGTTCAAGTCCTGCTGCCCCCGCCAGGTCCAGGACGGCGTTTCTAGAGTTTAGAAGCGCCGTCCACTTCTATTGGTACGACCGATGTTACGACCGATCTCCTGTGACAACCTCGTAAGCGCCCGCCAAGTAACCTGCGACCAATAGGAGGGGGCAATGAGACGATTCGTATTCCTACTGGGGTTCCTGATAGCAGGAGCTACCTTCGCGCAAGGAATCATCCCAAGAGCCTTGGCATTAGCTAACGCGGATGAAAGCATCATCCTCGCCACCGCTGAGAACGCCTTCCGCGTGCCCTTCGTCGAGGTTGACCGCGAAATACCCAACGCCGAGTTCGTGATGCGCCTGGGCATCCTCGAAGAGGAGCGCACGCGTTTTGTGCTGATAACCCCGACCACTATCCATGTCGTTGAGCGCTCTGGAGACGAGGTCACTTACTCGACGCCTGAGTGGGATGACCGGGTGTTCACCAGCCAAGCGTCCCGCTTCTACCGGATGACCGTGACGGGCGAGGGGGAGGGCGCGACCCTGAAGCCGAAACCGTACGTGCCGGGTCCGAATTACCGAGCAGGGCCGAGTTCATTCCGCTCTAGCTATTCCTCATCGCGAAGCTCGACGTACTCGTGCACGATGAGCAGCAGCAGCACCTCGAGCACGATGACGTGCAGAACGAACGGCAGGATCACAAGCACGAACACCTGCCGGCTAACGGGGTACGGGAACACACGAACGATGACGTGCACTAGCAACCGGTACTAGGCACCCCTCCCGTTACCCGGACCCGCTAACCTACACATGGGTTGTGAGACCCACCCCCTTGCCCCGCCTGCCTAGCGGGGCACTTCCTATTCAGGCATCCTCCAAGGCTTCCCGCCGAGGTCAATAATCTGGCTCGTCAAGATCTCATTGTGGCGCCGTAGCTTCGCGTTCTCGCGCTTCAGCGACTCCACTTCGGTCTCCAGCTCCGCCAACCGGCCGTGCATTCGCTGCACGTCTTCCGACAGTTGCGTTGCCCACCGCAGCACCACGCTGCTGAGAGCCTGCGGGTCAGCAGTGGTTTCGCCACGCCTTCTCGTGGGTTCGGTAGCTGTCGCCGTGGCGCCCTTCTCAATGCGGGCCTTAGCGACGATGACGCCCACTGGCCCCACCAAGCCCGTGATGAAGGCGATGAGGAGCTTCACGATCTCCGGGATTAGGTCAGTCGTCATGAGGCCGGAGCGTCTCCATCAGGTCAGCTTCGAGTTGCTTAGCGACGGCTTCCCGCCGTTCATCCCGCCTGAGTTCGAGCATGCGGGTGAGGGCTGGGGTCAGGAGCGCCAAGCTCACTACAGCGCGTAGGCCGCGCACGTGGTCGTCGTTGCCGGTGATCAGCACGATGGCGTAAGTGACGGCGATGGCCGCGGCGACGAGCGCTACGATGCCGTTCATCACAGCGAGGCCAGGGCTGTTGCGTGTGGCCCACTTCGCGGCCCACAGGGCGTACACGCTCGCTGCGGTGGTGCCGGCGAGGATGTTCAGGACGATCAGAAACACGGCCTCTCCTCTCACGAGAAACGTCGGCTTAGTTGGATATTTGGTAGTGAAAATACAAGGGCCGCGCGTGGCGGCCCAAAGAGTGGGACTTTACAGATCCGTGATGCCGTCGCGGGCGGCGAGCGCGCGGAGGGCGTCCATCTTGCCCTGCAGCACGCCAGCCTCGAAGACGGCCTGCAAGTACGCTCCGGTGGCGTCGTCAAGCTCGCCGACGGCCTTCTCGGCCTCGTCGCGCCGCGTTATCACCGCGTCGAGCTCCGCCGTCCAGTCACGCAGCTGGTCCTCATACACGCGCTTCAGGACTTCGCGGTCCTCCGGACTGGTGTTCTTGGGCACGTCAGTTCCCTTCCTTACATGGCCAGAGCCGGTAACTACCTACGCCAAGGTCAGGGTCGGTGAACCCGAATGCGCTGCAGTAGACGGTTCCCGGGTCGCCGGTGACCACGACTGTGGTGGTAGTGCCCGCCTCAAGCGTGCCGAGCACGCAGCCGACGTCGGTGGTGTTTATGACGACGCAGCGCTCGTCGACGGACTGCGCGTTCAGCACGGAGAGGGTCACGGAGTAGAGCGTCTGTTCCGGCTCTAGCGTGATGATGACCTCGGCGCCATCACGCTCCGGTGTCGGTTCGAGCACGGGCACGCAGGCAGCGGCCAAGAGGACGAGCAGGAGAAGGGAAGACAGGAGCTTCTTCATATGCCACTTCCTGGGGTTAGTTCGACGATCGCGCGCAAGGCGCGGTTCTCGATAACGAGGCGGGCGCGTTCCTGAGCGGTGGCGTCCAGCTTCATTGCTTCGCCAATGTCCCTGAGGAGTTCGGCGACTATGCCAGCCACGCGCTCGGTGCGCGGGTCGGAGGCTGGGAAGTTGAACATGTTCAGGAGGCCCTGAATCATGCGCACGAGCCCGGCCCACTTCTCGGGGAGGAGTCCGGCGACAAGGCCGAGCGCAGCCTTGAGGGCTTCCAGCACAGCGTTCGTCACGGCTTCGCCTGCTTCTGGGCCATGCTGTTCGCGGCTCGGTTCGCTGCTGGGTTGGCGGTGACGTCAACTACGGCTTGCACTCCGCCTGGCGCGGCTTTCACGCGAGTGAGGGTGTCCCACCCGCCTGAGGACGCCATGAAGGCTGTCACGCCGAACGAGAGGAGTTCCGGCAGGGTGCCTTCCAGGCTGACGCCTAGGAAAGCTAGCGCACCTGTACCGGCTAGGAGTGCACCGCCCACGCTCAGGAGTGCCGAGACGATGATGGTGCCGGCGCCGTGCAGTCCCTTAAAGACATTGGCTTTGAGGAAGTTGACGATGAGGATGACCATGCCGCCCCAGCCTGCTGCCGTGATGAACCACGTGGCGGGCTTACCGGGGTCGACGTCGGGCGGTAGGGCTTGAGCGAGGGCTACCCCAACCCATGCTAGGAGTGCTAGCGCCAGGGCTACCAGGAGTGTCTTCGTTCTAAACCGCACTTCGTACCTCCATTGAGAAGCCCCGGCCGTTGGTCGGCCGAGGGGTTGTGTTATTCCGTGGCCTATTCGTCTGTTTCGTGTCTAATTGCGCCCCGCTTTGGGCTGCGGGGCGCTGTTCCTCGAAAGCGATGAGGTCGCCTGTCGCTGCAGGCCCTATCACCCCCTCTCAACGCCGTGGAATTCGTCGCATCAATCGGCGCTGCAGCCAGCGTTGATGTTTGGCCGTCACGTTTGAACGAGCTGCACGGCTTCAGCGTTCTCGATCAACGCGTCAGCGAAGAGGTGCTCTATGTGGACGTATTCGAGCGGCGCCAGCGTGGTCAGGCCGTACGGCGCGAGCGGCACGGCTTGGTACAAGTGCTGCCAGCTGCTTATCTCCCAGATTGCCTGGCCGGTTGAGCGGCGGATCATCGCGATGTCCACAGCGAGTCCCCAGCGGTGCTTGCTGTCCATCGTCCAGGTGACGCGCGGGGCACCGAGGTACGGCGCCTCGCGGCCCTGGGCGTACAACCACGCCTGGCGTTCCCTCATGCGCCTCGTCTCGGTGACTCGA
>Ga0265293_10014372_pt1 | contig 10064 bp, 9 predicted proteins | sample Munlanlewell138R_FD_192505 | JGI IMG/M metagenome (GOLD analysis project Ga0265293, IMG submission 192505) | Leachate microbial communities from a municipal landfill in Southern Ontario, Canada - Leachate well 138R | ecosystem: Engineered > Solid waste > Landfill > Unclassified | place: Canada...
CGCCCGAGACCGTGGCCCGCAAGATGGCGCGCGCCGTACGCGACTTGGGCGTTGGCCGCTTCGACCTCATCTACACCACCGGCGGCGCCGTGCCGACCAGCGCGCGCCTGCGCGCCGTGGAGCTGTTCGGCACCGAGGTCATACCCATGGTGCGGGAGCTGCTCGCCGAGGAGCGCACTGCGGAGCCGGTGAGCCAGTGAGCGCGCCCGACTCACCGGCGTCACACGCGCCGAACCCAGGGACCACCCCGGGCACCCTCGGCATCCTGGGCGTCGGCAAGCTGGGCACCGTGCTAGCGCGCCTGGCCCTGGCGGCTGGTTACGAGGTGCTCATCTCGGGCTCCGGCGACCCGGCCGAAATCGCCCTCACCACCGAAATCCTCACCCCGGGCGCCCAGCCGCTGACCAGCGCGGAGGTCGTCCGGCGCGCCGACGTGGTGGTGCTGGCGCTGCCCCTCGGTAAGTACCACACCGTTCCCGCAGAGGAACTGCGCGGCAAGTTGGTGATAGACGCCATGAACTACTGGTGGGAAACCGACGGCGTGAGGGCAGACCTGAACGATCCGAGCACGACCAGTAGCGAGATAGTCCAGCGCCACCTGGCAGGAGCGAGCGTGGTGAAGGCTCTGAACCACATGGGCTACCACGACCTGGAGGACGGCGCCCGGCCGCGCGGGGCAGCGGGCCGCAAGGCCATCGCTCTAGCTGCAGACTCCGAGGAGGACGCTGCGCAGGTGGCCGAACTCGTGGACCGGCTCGGCTTCGACCCGCTGCCTATCGGTGACCTGGCGGCCGGTCGGCGCCTGCAGCCCGGTTACCCCGCCTTCGGGGCCAACATGGACGCTGGCAACCTGCGCAGAGTCATCGACAGTAGCCCCAGCATGCCGTCCCTCAGCGGTAGCACCAGCGACGCCCGCGGCGGTTACGCGGACTGAGGCAAGACTGACGCGAGGCTGAAGGTTCGCAGCTCGCAGTAGCGACGCCGGCTTGAGAGTGCAAGTTGGCGTCGCTACTGCGCCGAACCAGCGCCTGGCGTGGTGAGCGTCGTGATTGGCGCGTTCACCCTGCGCGTCATGGGCATCGCGACCACGAGGCCACCGCCTCCATGAACGCCCATATATTGACTTCCACCGATATACGGTTTACATTGCGCACTTAATTCAATATGCGAGGTGCCGCAGATGGTCACACGAGACCAGGAAGTCGCACAACTAGACCTCGAAACGGAGAGCGTGGACGGCGCGCAACGCAACCGCTACGTCATCAACTCCGCGCTACGCACCCTTGACCTGTTGAAGGCGTTCGCGCAGAAGCCCAACCGCTTCTCGCTCGCCGAACTCTCGCAGGTAACCTCCATAGAGAAGAACCAGCTCTACCGCTCCGTGAAGACGCTCGAGGTGGCCGGGTTCCTGGAACTCGGTGCCGACGGGCGCTACCGCCTGACAGAGCTACTCCACCTGCTCAGCAGTCACGCCGCCACGCCCCGCACGCGGTCCCTGCCGCTTATAGCTGCGGAACACATGGACCAGCTTGCCAGCCAGACCGAAGAGTCTGTAAACCTGTTCGTGCTGCACGGCGATTTCGCCGTTTGCGTCGACAGGCGCGACTCGACGCACATGGTGAGGCTTGCCTCCGTGCTGGGGGTAACCGTGCCGCTACACGCCGGCGCGGTCCCTAAAGCCATGCTCGCTTTCCTTCCCGAGGCCCGTCAGGAGCGCATCCTGGCTGGCCTCGCTGACTTGCCCGCCTACACGGACCGCACCGTTCTGAGTGCGGAGTCGTTGCGGCGGGAACTCGCCGAGATCCGCGAACGCGGCTACTCGGTAAGCGACGAGGACTACGACTCCTCAGCGCGCGGCGTGGGGGCGCCCATCTTCGACGACATGGGGAACGTCGTCGCAGGCATCAGTGTCGGAGGTCCCTCCTTCCGTGTTGGAAGGGAGACCTTGAGCGTATTCGGCGCACTCGTCACCCAACAAGCCAGGGAGATAACCCTGCGGCTAGGGCAGGCGGGATGACACCACCCCGGAGGTAAGTGTGAACAGGTTCCCCCGACTCCTCACCGCCCTTCTGATCGCGTTGATCGCAGCAGTCCCGTCTGCGGCCCTCGCGCAGGACCACGACCCCAACGCCGTCGTCAACCTGGCGACCAACGCCGACCCCACCATGAACCCGTGGGCGCCCGGCGCCGTCATCGAATCCAACCTGATAAACACCATCCTCTTCGAGCAGCTCACCCGCTACTCCCCCGAGGACCTGACCCCCTCCCCCGCCCTGGCCACCAGCTGGGAGGCCTCTGAAGACGCGCTCGTGTGGACCTTCAAGCTGCGCGAGGACGTGGCCTGGTCGGACGGCGACCCGTTCGACGCCGCCGACGTAGCGTTCACCTTCAACGACGTGGTCAAGAACCCGGACCTGGGCGCCCAGAGCGCTAACCAGTTCGCCGCCGTCGACCGCGTGGAAGTGGTGGACGACTACACCGTGCAGTTCATCCTCAACACGCCCTTCTCGGCGCTGCCGTACTACCTCGCCTCCTACGCGGGCATACTGCCGTCTCACCGGCTCGGCAACGTAGAGAACCCCCTCACGGACGCGAGCTTCAACAAGCAGTCGCCCGTGAGCACCGGCCCCTACAAGGTCGCCGAGTACGTCTCCGGCTCGTACGTGCGCATGATCCCTAACGCCCTCTACTACGGCGAGAAGCCCAAGCTCGCCGGTCTCGTGTTCCGGATCATCCCCGACACCAACACGCAGGTAGCCCAGCTGCTCGCTGGTCAGCTCGACCTGGTCGGCCGCCTGAACCCGAACGCGTTAGCCGGCGTGGAACGCAACCCGAACCTCGACATCCTGCGCCAGAGCCAGAACATCTTCTACTTCGTAGCCCTGAACATGGACGACGAGCGCTTCGCCGACGTGCGCGTGCGCCAGGCCCTCCTCACCGCCATCGACCGTCAGGCGCTGATAGACGCCCTCATTCAGGGCTACGGCAGCGTCGCCACCGGCGCTATCGCCCCGCTGCTGGCCGCCCTTCACAACGCGGACGTCGAACAGCACGCTTACGACCCGGAACGCGCGCGTGAGCTGTTCGCCGAAGCCGGTTGGACCCCCGGCGCCGACGGCGTGCTCCAGAAGGACGGCGAGCGCTTCGTGCTCGCCATGCCCACCGCCTCGTACGCCGAACTGACCCCGGCCTCGCTCCTCATCCAGCAGTTCTGGGCCGACATCGGCGTTGAGGCCGAGATCGAGACCATCGAGTGGAACGCCTACATCCAGCGCGTCATCCTGCAGCGCGACTACGAAGCCTCCGTGGCTTGGTGGAGCATGCCGCCCACCCCGGACGTGACCCCGTACGTGTCGTGCTCCGCCGCCCACACGGGTAACAACATCCCCAACTACTGCGACCCGGCCCTAGACGACCTCCTGGCCGCCGGCCGCCGCGCCCTCACCCCCGAAGCGCAGCAGCAGGCCTACTACGAGCTCCAGGAGTACATGGCCATTAACCTGCCGTACCTGTACCTCTGGCACCCCGACATCATCAGCGTCAAGCGCAACACGCTCCAGGGCATGCCCGAGATCAACGCCGCCACCGCCTTCCAGCACTCGGAGCAGTGGTACGTAGTCCGCTGACCGCGGATCACCGGTCTCGCCGCGCAGCACCACGGCGCGGCGAGACCGTCCGCCCCACCGGAACCAACGCACCGCGCTAGTAAGCAGCACCGAGGGCCACAGATGACCTACTACACACTCAACCGCTTGTTGCAGGGCGTCCTGGTCCTATTCCTCATCTCCCTTGTGACGTTCTTCCTCATCAACCTCGCTCCCGGCGGGCCCTCTTCGCTCATCAACATGGAGAGCACCGCCGCTGAACGCGAGGCGCGCATGCGGCAGTACGGCCTCGACGCTCCCGCCCCAGTGCGTTACGTGCGCTGGCTGGCGGGCGCCGTGCAGGGCGACCTGGGGAACTCCATCAACCAGGGCCTCCCGGTAACCAGGCTCCTCTCGCAACGCATGGGCGTCACGCTGCAGCTCGCCGGCTACGCCATGCTCCTCACCACGCTCTTCGGCGTGTTCCTCGGCGTAGTAGCAGCCATGAACCACAACCGCTGGCCCGACCACGTGGTCAGCTTCGTCTCCACCATCGGTATGTCGGTGCCCAATTTCTGGCTCGGCATCGTCATGATCATCCTCTTCGCTGTCACGCTCGGGTGGTTACCTGCGGCGGGCAGCTCCACGTTGGGGCGCGGCTTCGACATCGTGGACCGCTTGCGCCACGCGGCGCTGCCGGCTGGCGTGCTGGCTTTCAGCCTCATGCCGAACGTGGTGCGCGTGACGCGCTCCGCTCTCCTGGAGGTGCTGGCGTCGGACTTCGTGCGCACCGCGCGCGCGAAGGGACTGCACCAGCGCGCCATAGTCTGGAAGCACACCTTCAAGAACGCTCTCGTGCCCGTCATCTCCATCCTGGGGCTCATAACCACCGTGCTGCTCTCCGGCTCGGTCGTTATAGAGAGCGTGTTCGGCTGGGCCGGTTTGGGCCGCCTAGCTATCGACGCCGCCAGCGGCCGCGATTACCCCGTCATCCTCGGCGTTACCGTGCTGGTGGGCGCCCTGACGGTGCTAGTCAACCTACTCGTCGACCTGCTTTACGCCGCCGCCGACCCGAGGATCCGCTATGGCTGACGCCGCTGCCGTCAGCGCCCGGGCTAACCGCCGCAAGTCGCGGTCGCGACTCTGGAACAAGATCCTGCGGCAACCCGTCGGCATAGCCGCCCTTGTCGGCATCCTGCTGCTCATAGCGCTCGTCACCTTCGGGCCGGAGCTCTACCCTCACTCCGCGCACCGCACGGCGCCGCTCGCCACCCTCAAACCACCGTCTGCGGAACACTGGCTCGGTACCGACGAACTGGGCCGCGACGTGTTCGCCCGGGTCATGGCCGGCGGGCGTGTGTCGCTGGCGGTGGGCCTCGTGTCCATGCTCGTGGGCCTCACCATCGGCTCGTTGGCGGGCGGTGCAGCCGGCTACTTCGGCGGCCTGACGGAGAGCATCATCATGCGCCTAGTCGACGTCTTCATGGCTATACCCGCCTTCTTCCTGATCCTGGTCATCGTCACCAGCTTCGGTAACCACCCGCTCATGGTCATACTCACCGTCGGCTTCTCGTTCTGGCCGCAGATGGCCAGGCCCGTGTACGCGGAGTTCAAGAAGTTCCGCAACTCCGAGTTCGTCGAGGCCTCCCACGCCCTCGGCGGCGGGCACCTGCGCGTCATGCTCAAGCACATCTTCCCGCAAGTGCTGCCGCAGGCCATAGTGCTCGCCACGCTTGGGGTTGGCTGGGCCATCCTCTCCGAAGCGGGCCTCTCCTACCTGGGCCTAGGCATCCAGCCGCCCCTGGCCTCGTGGGGGAACATGCTTCAGAACGCCCAGGCTTACCTGTGGCTCAACCCCGTCCTCGCCATCTACCCCGGACTGTTCATCGCAGTCACGGTTCTGCTGTTCAACGTGCTCGGTAACGCCTTGCGCGACGTGCTCGACCCGCGCGGTTGACGAGCGCCCAACCTCACCCTTAGACCCGTCCGCCTGTCCGCTTATGCGGACCAAGGCAATTACAAGGAGAATTACGTGAACCCGAAACGCTACGACGGCTACAAGTCGTTCCAGTACCTAGAAGCGGGCGTCGACTACAAGGAGTTCGCCCTCGCCAAGCAGCATGACCGCGTGCAGAGCCGCACCGTTGAGGTAACGGCCGAGCAGGAAGCGCGCGCCGCGAAGCTCATGACGGAGAACCTCGTCATCTCCATGCATGACCACTGCTTCATTGCGCCCGAGGACCTGAGCGAGTTCCTGGAGTTCAGGCGCTGGGGGCGCGACTTCACCGGTTACGAGGGCCTGGCCTTAAGCGGCATGGACGCGGTGTTCGACAACATGATGGACGGCACCGCCATGATCACGTCCCGCGCCGGCTGGAAGTGGGACGACGTCATCTTCGACCTGGGCATGCGGCTCTCAGACATAGCCCACCAGGACATGCTCGTGCTGGCCACCCGCACCAAGCACATCCGCGACGCCAAGAAGAACGGCCAGATAGCCTTCGTGGTCTCTATCGAGGGCGCCGCCATGATCGAGAACGAGCTCGACCGCATTGACGTGCTCTACGGCCTCGGAGTGCGTTGTTTGGGGATTGCCTACAGCGAGGGCAATGCGCTTGGCGCGGGCCTCAAGGAGCCGCGCGACGGCGGCCTCACCGTGTTCGGCCGCCGCGCTGTGGAGCGCATGAACAAGCTCGGCATCGCCATCGACATCTCGCACTCCGGCGACCAGACCTCCCTGGACACCATCGAGGCCAGCAAGCACCCCGTCTTAATCACTCACGCCGGCGCCCGCGCGCTGTGGGACACCCCGCGGCTCAAGCCCGACGAGGTCATCAAGGCGTGTGCGGAGAAGGGCGGCGTCATCGGCATCGAGGCAGCGCCGCATACGACCATCACCAAGAACCGCCTGCGTCACGATATCGACTCCTTCATGGAGCACTTCGAGTACTGCGTGGACCTAGTGGGCATAGACCACGTGTCGTTCGGGCCCGACACCCTCTACGGCGATCACGTGGGTCTGCACGACGCCCTGCGTGAGGCGCTCAGCCTGTCGGCCTCCAAGGGCACCAACCCGTACCCGAAAGTGGAGTTTGTGGACGGCATCGAGAACCCCACCGAGGCGTTCCCGAACATCGTGCGCTGGCTCGTGAAGAACGGTTACAGCGACGAGGACATCATCAAGGTCATCGGCGGCAACACCATGCGCGTGCTGGACGAGGTGTGGGTGTGAGCGGCTACCTCGAGATCAACGGGGCCCGCCTGGCGTACGACGACACCGGCGACGCTTCCAAGACGGCCATAGTCACGCTGCACGGCGCGCCGGGCATGGGTAGCCGCGCGAACGACTGGACGGTGTGGACGAACCTCCAGGACCGATACCGCATCATCTCCTACGACCAGCGCGGTAGCGGCGCCAGTTCGGACACCCCGCCTTTCACGCACGAGCAGTTCTGCGCGGACTTAGAGGCCATACGTCAGCACCTCAACCTGGGCAAGATCATCCTGACCGGCGGTTCTTACGGCGGCATGATCGCGCAGGAGTACGTTCTCAGGCATCAGGAGAACGTTCACGCCCTCGTGCTGCGCGACACCAGCGCCTCGAACCGTTTCCGCGGCGACTCGGCGGGCCGGGCGCTGGCGAGCGGCTACCCCATGGACGAGGAGGGGCTAACGCGCCTCTTCTCCGGACACACCACCAGTAACGACGACTTCCGCGAACTCATCCGCATGATCATGCCGCTCTACACGGTGACGCCCGATCCGGAGGGCGACGCCGCCAAGGTGGCCGCCATGCCGCTGCATTTCGCCACGCACAACTTCGCGTTCAGCCAGAACCAGCCTAGTTACGACATCAGCGCGCGGTTGGGCGAGATACAGATCCCCGTACTAGTCACCGTCGGGCGCCATGACTGGATCACGCCGCTCGAGGCCTCCGAGGAGATAGCCGGCGGCATTCCGAACGCGGAACTGGTGGTGTTCGAGAATAGCGGCCACGGACCCCAGAACGAGGAGCGCGACCTGTGGCTGCAGACCGTGCGTGAGTTCCTGGCGCGCGTGGTGCCCGCAACTCGGGAGAACGGTTCGGCGTGAGCCTATCTGGCCAGTGGCGTCCCAGCCGCAGCGACCTAGCGCCAGCTACACCCATCTCGCCCGAGGAGCGCGCCGAGCGCGCGGTGCGGGTGTTCGACTTCGTTCCAGGGGGCCTGGACGCCCTAGTGCTGTTCGACGCTCAGTACGTGCAGTACTACACGGGCTTCATCTTCTCCGCCACCGAGCGGCCCATAGGCCTGATCATCACGCGTGGTGGCGAGCGCACATTGTTCGTGCCCAGGCTCGAGGTCGAGCACGCCGAACAGACCTCGGTGGCCGACGTGGTGCTCAGCTACCCGGAGTACCCGGGCGAGCGGCACCCCATCCTGCTGCTGGCGGAGCACCTGCGCGGGTTAGGCGTGCGCCGCGTGGGCGTTGATCACGACGGCTACCCGGTGATCGCCGGCTACCAGCCGTTCCCGCTCAGCAAGGAACTGGCGGTCGAGTTCGTCTCGCCCCAGATCGACCTGCAACTGGCGTTGAAGAGCGAGCAGGAGCTGGCGCTCATACGCGAAAGCATCTACTGGGGCGACGTAGCCCACGAGCTGCTTCAGCGCTACACCCGCGTGGGCCTCACCGAGACCGAAGTGGTGGGGCGCGCCTGCCGCGAAGCCACGGAGCGCATGAAGGAAGCGCGGGGCGGCTACTACCGTCAGGAGAACGCCTGGATCAGCGGTGCCCTGGCCATCTACCGCGGGCAGATCGGCCCGAACAGTGCGCTGCCGCACGCGTTAACCAACGACGCGCGCTTCGAGCCCGGCTTCACACTGGTCACGGGCGCCGGCGCCGATGTGTTCGGGTACCTGAGCGAGCTGGAGCGCACCATGTTCATCGGCGAGCCCAGCGCACAGCAGCGCCATTACTTCCAGCACATGCTGAACCTGCAGGAGGTGGCGTTCGAGGCGATCCGCCCGGGCGAGCCAAGCTCAGCGGTAGATGTTGCCGTGCGCGCGTACTACGAGAGCGAGGGCCTGTGGGAGCACTGGCGCCACCACGTGGGCCATAGCCTGGGCCAGCGCATTCACGAGAGCCCGTTCCTGGACATCGGGGACCACACGCCCATGCAGCCAGGCATGGTCTTCTCCATAGAGCCCGGCCTGTACGTACCGGGCCTGGGCGGCTTCCGGCATTCGGACACCGTGCTAGTGACGGAAACCGGGGTAGAGATCATGACGTACTACCCCCGGCAGTTAGAGGACCTGATTATCCCCGTGGACGCTTAGGAACCCGGCTGCCCACCGCTGTAGCTGCACGCTGGGTGCGTTTTGTGCGCACCCAGCGGCGCCGTCCTCAGTCGGTTGAGCGTGGGTTGCTGACGAGGTCCGGATACTCTTTACCTTCGGCGATGCTCCAGACGGCAGAGACCAACGGATGGCCGACGAAATCCGTTAACGGAGTGCTGCCCGAGAAACTCACCGCGTACGATTCCTGCACGGCTCCGCCCTCCGTCAGCTGGCCGATCAGGCCGCCCACCCTGAGCTCGCGGGTGCTGATCAGCATGGGTTCGCCGTCAGCTGAGTCCTGCAGGCTATAGGAACGGTTCACGTTCCCCCCACTACTGCCCACCAGGCCCCCGACGTCGCTCCGGCCCGTTACCGAGGCGAGGCTATAAGAGGAATCGATCTGACCGCGGCTCCGACCAACGAGGCCGCCAACTAACGCCTCAGTTCCCACGATCTGGCCGCGAGCCGATGCTCCGGTCACGCTCCCGTTGGGCAACACGACTCCCGCTAACCCGCCTACGTGACCGCCTCCGTCGACACGGCCCTCGACGTGAGAACGGACGATGGCGCCCTGCGCCTCACCCACCAGCATGCCCACGTAAGACCCGCCCGAGACCCTGGCGGAGGCAAGGCGAACGTCTCGAACCTGGCTGCCCTCTAAGGTGTTTGCGAACAAGCCGACGTTGTTATCGCCGGGTCGGTTGATGTACAGGCCGCTGATCGCGTTGCCGCGGCCGTCGAAGGTACCGGCGAAGGCGCGTATCGGTTGGAAACCAGCGCCATCGTTCCAGCCCTCGGTAGCGCTGGCGTCTATGGCCGAGCCAAGCGCGTAATGCCCCTCTGGCCCGTCGTCAAGCCGCTGAAGTTGCTCAACCGTCGTGATGACACAAGGGTCATCAGGGTCGTTCACGTTGCCGCTGTCGCAAGACCCTATAGCCGCCCGGTTTTCGGCGGCCGATCCTGCACTTCCGCTTACCGACGTAGCGGAGCTAGCAGCACCCGTATCTTCACGCTTACCGCCTGCGCATCCCGCCATCACGGCCACTAACAGAAGCCAGACGAACGTCCGGGACGCGATCCTGCAAAACCTCACCTACACCAACTCGCATTCTCCACCTGGCGCTAACCGCGGCCTTGATCCAGGCAGCATCCAGACCTAAACCTC
>Ga0265293_10014374_pt1 | contig 10063 bp, 10 predicted proteins | sample Munlanlewell138R_FD_192505 | JGI IMG/M metagenome (GOLD analysis project Ga0265293, IMG submission 192505) | Leachate microbial communities from a municipal landfill in Southern Ontario, Canada - Leachate well 138R | ecosystem: Engineered > Solid waste > Landfill > Unclassified | place: Canada...
TTGAAAGAATACTGATTTTAAGGATTCTATAGAAAATCAGAAAGTAGAGGCTTGCAAGTATTACTACGCCTATAAACCCAGTTTCTTCTGCTATGGCTGAGAATATAAAATCAGACTTTGGAATAGGGAGAAATCCATACTGAGCTTGAGAACCATTGCCAATTCCTTTACCTAGTAATCCTCCAGAGCCAATGGCTATTCTAGCTTGATCCTTATTCCAATCAGCATCAAGTAAATCTGCTTCGTCTGAAAGAAAATCTGTAATTCTTGCTTTTTGATAATCTGCCATTAAGAAAGTAAAGGCAAAGGCAAAAAGTGTAGCAAAGATAAGAACTAAAGCAATTAAATGTTTTTTTCTTATACCAGATATAATGAGCATAAGGATCCAGATGGAGAGGAATATAATGACAGAGCCAAAGTCAGGTTGAGGAAAAACTAAAATACAAGGGAGCATGGCATAAAAACCAGAAAAAATAATGTTTTTAAAATCATATATTTGATTATGTCTTTTGGCTAAAAAAACCGATAAAAGCAAGATTAAGGTAAGTTTTGTAGGTTCAATTGGTCCAAAATTAAACACCCCTATTTGATACCAAGAAGAAATACCTCTAATGCTTGGCATAAAAAGCACGCCAACTAAAAGCGTCATACAGAGCATATAAAAGATTAAAATTAAATTTGAATTTTCTCTTAATTTCCTATAATCAAAAAAAGAAACAAAGAGCATAATTAAAAAGGCAATAATTAGAAAAGTGATTTGCTTGTAAAAAGCGGAAAAATCTTGGGTAACTAAAGAAGAAGAATAAATAGAGACAAGGCCCATAAAAGATAAGCCAAAAATAGCAATGACAATAATCCAATCAATTTTCTTAAGATGGGTTAATAAGTTCATAAAATTCTTTTTCGTTTAATATTTTAAGACCTAACTGCTTAGCTTTTTCATATTTAGAACCTGGATTCTCGCCAAGAACTACATAATTAGTACTTGGACTAGGGGTAGAGGCAATGCTTCCTCCTAATTTTCTAATACTTTCTTTTGCTTTTTCTCTACCTATGCTTGAAAGTGTTCCCGTTAAAACAAAGGTTAGTCCTTTTAAGGTGTCCTTTTTTTCTTCATACACGATATTTACTCCGTTTTTAAAAAGCTTTTCAATATAATCTAGGTTACTTTTCTCTTTAAAAAAAGAATAAATTGAGCTAGCCACTATTTCCCCTATATCATAAATGTTTTCTAAGTCTTGTTTTTTTGCTTGCATAATATTTTCTAAAGTGTGGAATTTATCAGCTAGAATGTTTGCGGTTTCAGCACCAACATTTTTAATGGAAAGAGCAATTAAAAAGCGAGGAAGTGTGGTCTGCTTGCTGTTTTCAATGGCATTGATTAAATTGTCTGAGGCTTTATCTTTAAAACCCTCAAGCTTAAGTAGGTCTCCTTTTTTAAGCGTGAATAAATCACTAGCATCTACGATTAGCTTACTATTTAGCAAAGTTTTAATAATGTTTGGACCTAAAGAAACAATATCAAAAGCAGGTTTTGAAACAAAATGCACTATTTCCTTGTGTTTTCTTTTGAAGCAATCTTTGTCTTTGCAATACCAGAGAGCCTCTTTTTTAACAAGAGGACCTTTGCATGCAGGGCACTTTTTAGGAAAAACAATATTTTTCTCAGTTCCATTTCTAAGCTCGGTAATGACTTTCATAATTTTAGGAATAACATCGCCTGCTCTTCCTACAATAACAGTATCCCCTATTTTAAGACCTAGTCTTTTAATCTCGTCTTCGTTATGGAGCGTAGCTCTTGATATAGTGACTCCCTCTATAACAACTGGCTTTAGAATAGAAACAGGGGTAACAACTCCTGTTCTCCCCACTTGAAACTCAACATTTTCAAGGATAGTAGTGGCTTGTTTTTGGGGAAATTTGAAGGCGATGGCACTTCTTGGAGCTTTACCAACAATGCCTAGCTTGTTTGCAATTTTATTGTCGTTAATAGAAACAACAATTCCATCTACTTCATAGGGAAGCTTGTCTCTTTTTTTGATAAAGTCTTGGTAGTAATTGTAAACTTCATCTAAGGTTTTACAGACCTTATTATGCTTATTATTTGTTTTAAAGCCTAATACTTCTAGAATAAGGTGCTCCTCCTCGTGTGTTTCTTGACCTAAGTCAGAAACTAGTGAATAAAAGTCAGCATCTAGTTTTCTTTTTCTTGTGATTTTAGGATTTAATTGCCTAATTGACCCAGCTGCTAAGTTTCTTGGATTTCTGAATTCTTCTTTCCTTTTTTTTCTTCTTTCTTCATTTATTCTTTTGAATTCTGCTTTAGTTAAGATGGCTTCACCCCTGACTACAATTTCCCTGTAATCAATTTCTCTTTTAAGCTCTTTTTCAATGTCTAGCTTGCTTCTTAATTTTAGGGGAATAGATTCAATTGTTTTTAAATTTTGGGTTACATTTTCGCCAATTAAGCCGTCTCCTCTTGTGGCGCCTACTTCTAAAATGCCATCCCTATAAATAAGTTCTACTGCTAGACCATCTAGCTTAGGCTCAACATAGAATTCAATGTTTTGAATTTCTTTTTCAGTTAATAACTTTATATTCCTATTAAGCCAATCTTCAATGTCTTCTTTGGAAAAAGCATCGTTAAAGGAAGTCATTCTTTTAGGGTGCTCAAACTTTTCAAACTTGTCTAAGGGTTTTCCTCCAATTCTTTGAGTGGGAGAATCAGGAGTGATAAGCTCGGGATATTTTTCCTCTAGGTCAAAAAGCTCTTTTTTTAAAGAGTCTACTACTTCGTCTGGTATCTCAGATATATCTTTAACATGATAAAGATACCTATAGTGATTGATTAAATCTCTTAATTTTTTGATGCGTTGCTTTTCCATATTTATTCAAGTTGGATTACTCTTTGAGAGCCGTTATAGGAGCCAATTGCCTTGATGCTTTCAATATTATTCCCATCATCATATTCTACTAAAATAGTACAGCTAGAAATTCCATAGTCATCAAAATCAGCTGAGCAATCTATTTCATATTCAGTTAAAGTTTTTTGTTTTTTTTGATAAAGGGCTTGCTCCATGCCTGAATCTGCAATGTGAAAAGCTCTTAAGGAGTCACCTAGACCTCTGCCTAGATTGGAGCTTGAAACAATGATACCAATAACGCCAACAATAATGGATATTAAAAGACCTACCATTAAAACGGTTAAATAAAGGGAACCTTTTTGTTTAGTGTTTGAATTCATTTTATATTTTTACGTTGGGAAACTGTGGTTTGAAGTAATAAGCCGTCTTTAGTTTCAATTGAAATTGTGATTCTTGGGTTGTCGTTATTATCTGATATAAAAAAGTTTAAGGCTTCAATTTCAATTGCATCTCCTGTTATATCCACCTCTGTATTATCAATACATTCTTTAATCTTGCCATTATCAAGCTTGAATGTCTTGCATACTTCATTGTCTTCCTGATCAAGATGTAAAAAAGTAATAGAACTTCCTTCTATTTTATAACTTCCCTCCTCATCAAAACAACTGCCTGCTTCGTCTTGCGCCATTCTAAGCTCTTTCCCTATTTTATCTATGGCAAAAGATGCTTGTGTTAATGCGTTTTGGGTGGCAACTACATTAACTTGATTTTGTATGGAAACAGAAATGATCTGAGCTAGTGCTGTAGAGATCCCGATAAATATGGCAATAGCAACAAGTGCTTCTATTAATGTAAATCCTTTATTGTTCATTATTCTTTGTAATTGTATAAATATTGTTCTATTAAAAAGTCTTGCTTTCCGTAAGATACTCTTGAACTGACTTTGACTTTGTATTCACCTTCTTTTTTGATGGTGATTTCTCTTGAGAAAATGGTAGGCTCTCCAGCTTCATAACTATAAAAACCATTCGTATCTATATTCAAAGGAAGGTTAGGGTCATCTTTAATGGTGCCATTCATATCAATCCTGCAACCATTTTCACAAGCTGAAAAACCATCATTCCATTTCGCATCTTCTTCTTCACTACTAAAATTAATATCCCTGATGTTTTTAACAAGCTCAATTCCTTCTTCTGCCAAGTAAGTTGCAATAAGTTTGTTCTTTGCTTTTTCAATTGAATTAAAAGAATAACTAACTCCATTATACAATCCTAAGACTGCAACTGTTATAATGAAAACAGATAAGAGAACTTCAATTAATGAAAAGCCTTTGTTTTGCATATTATTCTACTAAGCCTGCTTTATTGACCTTTATAGTATGGCACTTGCTTAGATCTTTTTCTTTACAAACTTCAATTTCACAATCTTCGGGTTCAACGACAGGAGTGGGTGGAATAAAGAAGACTTCTTCACAAGTTGCATTGTATTTAATCCCTCTTGGAAGCTCTATTTTTTCTAAAATAGTGTTATCTGCTCTAATGATAGAATAAACTTTTCCACCTGCATCATTGAATTGAACTCCCACTTTAAAATCTTGCCCCTCTTCTGCTGAGATACCAGCTAATGCCATTTCCTTTGCTTTGTTAATATTAGCTACAATTGTATTTTTTGCATTAAAAAGCTCAATATCAGAGGTGGAAGACCCTGTACCTATAATAATGACACCTGATATAATGGAAATAATAACTGTAACTATTAAAAGCTCAATTAGGGTAACCCCTTTGTTTACATTAAACTTAAATACCATTGAATTATATGATCACCAAAAAACATTGCTATAAACGTTCCTAAAACAAGAAAAGGACCAAAAGGAACTTCTGATTTTATTCCTTTCTTCTTAAAAAGCATTAGAATAATTCCTATTATAGCACCGATAGCAAATGCTATAAACAAGGCTGGAAGAATCTTAGGAAAGCCTAATAAAAGACCTAAGAGGATAACAAGTTTGACGTCGCCAAATCCCATTGCTCTTCCTCCTGAAAAAAAGTAAAGGGCAAAAAAGAAAAGAAAAACAACAAAGGCGGTTATTACTCTTTGAAGTAGTATATCTTGTGATAAAACATCAAAAACAAAAGTTTGACTGAGTAAATAGGTTAGAGTAACTATGATCCCTGTGAAAGTTAAGCCGTCTGGGATAATAAACCACTTGAAGTCAAAGACAAATATCATTACAAAGCAAGTTGTAATGAAGAAATAGAATAATAAATTTAAGAAAGCTAAATTAAAGAAACCTGTTTCTAAAAAGTTAGCTTGCAGAAGATAGGCTACGCTAAAAAAAAGCAGACCTGTCCCTATTTCTACAAGAGGATATTGTATTGATATTTTCTCTTTACAATATCTGCACTTGCCTCCTAAAAAGAGAAAGCTTAGTACTGGAATTAAATCAAGCACTTTGAGCTTATGACCACATTTTGGACATTTAGAACGTCCTTTTAAAAAACTTTCCTTATTATAGACTCTATAAACAACGCAGTTTATAAAGCTTCCTACGAATAAACCTAAAATTAAACTTAAAATATATTCCATCATGTTTTCAATTCTAGCATATTTTTAAATAAAAAAAAACTCCCTTGTGGGAGCCTTTTTAGATTAACCTCTTTTCATTTATGAGTATGCTCATTCTATGCTTTATGGTGTTGGTTCGCATTTGTAGGTGGCCTCCTTGCATTCATATCCTGCTTCTCCAATTCCAGAACTGTCAACACAGAAGAATACTCCATCTTGGTTTAAATTAGAATGTGCACACCATTTGGATGCGTTATCTTCACCACCAGTTGCATCAGAGTAGTAGACAAGCGTACCTCCTTGCTTGCCAATTTCAGTCCTCATTTTATGAATTTGCGAGTCTCTAGTAGCCTCGACATCGTCGTCAAAAGTTGTTTTATTAGGATATAATAAATCCGGATTCTCAACCCTCATACTCTCTACCCTTGTTTTAATTTGGTTCATAGAAGACTTGATGCGCGCATCCTTGGCTTTTTCAGCTTCTTTACTTAGATTTAATAGAATAGCTCCGGCTAAGATACCAATAATAGCAACTACAACCAGCAACTCTACTAATGTAAAACCTTTTCTATTGTTTATATTCATAATTTTGTTTTTATTATTGATTAATAACTATTTTGGGGCACATTTAAAATCACCGTCGCATTCATAGGTGCCTTTGTTTGCCCCATCTTCTACGGCTCCTGTGCTATCAACACACAAACATCTTCCTGTTGGGGTATCTACTACTGCACACCACGCATTAGTTGTATCTTTTAACTCGTAACCTGTTCCTCCGTTTTTTTCAATTTCTGATTTGATAGCTAATGCCTCGCTATCACTAGCTAATCCAGAAAACTTGTATTCGTGGTTGTTATAATAAATTTGTGCTACAGACCTTAATTGTCCCATAGCAGACCTAACTTTTGCGTCCTTGGCCTGATCTGTAGATTTATTTAAAGAAACAATAATTATACCTACTAGAATACCAATTATCGCAATTACGACCATTAATTCTATTAATGTAAAACCTTTTTTATTATTTATATTCATATTATTATTAAAATTATTCTTAAGACGACCTTTAAAATAATTTTGCTTTATTATATCAAACATATTTTTTAAAGTCAACTTAATTTAATTACTTATTATTGTATTGTATCTCCGATCTGATACAGCGGTAAAAACACTGCCGCAACAAGTATTCCTACCATGCCTGCTAATCCTAATATTAGCACAGGCTCAATAAGATCGGAAATGGAATCTACAAAAGTTTCAATTTCTGCTTTATAAAACTTGACAACATTTAATAATGTATCTGAAGTTCTTCCTGTGCTTTCTCCTACTGCTACCATTTGAACGAACAAAGGAGAAATGTATTGGGGATGACTAGCCAGCCCATCACTTATCTTTCGACCTTTAATAACACCTTCTTTTGTATCAAGTATTATTTTTTTATAAACATTATTCCCTATAAGACTAGCTGTTATTTCAAGGGACTCAGTAATTGATTTTCCAGAATAAAGGAGAGTTGCGAGGTTTTCTGCAAAACGGTTCATATAAACATTCTTTTGGAAAGTGCCAAAGATTGGTACTTTAAACACAAACAAGTCTATTATCTCCTTTCCTTCTTTTGTTTTTGGGAAATAAACTAAAAAAGAAACAAGTCCTGAGACTGCTAATAGAGCTAGCCACCAATAATCTATGAAAAAATCAGACACTCCAATAACAATTTTTGTAACAAGGGGAAGCTCTGCACCAGCGTCTTGTAAGACTTCTGTTAATCCAGGAATAATAAAGATAACAATGACAATAAAGATTATTGTGAAAACTATTAAAATAACAACTGGATAAACCATGGCACCCATGGTCTTTGTTCTAATGTATTGCTCATTTTCAAGATGTTCTGCTATTTTATTAAAAACTTCTGGTAGTGTTCCTGAGGCTTCTCCAGATCTTACCATACTTACATAAAAAGTTGAAAATATTTTTGGATATTTTGAAAGTGCTTTTGAAAGTGGTACTCCCTCTCTAATATCTTCTGCTATTTTAAACACCTTTTCTTTAAAGGTTGCATTGGTCATTTGTTCTGCTAATGCCTCGAATGTTTTTGCTGGGGGGACATTACTTTCAATCATAATAGCTACTTCTCTTGTAAAGATAACAACCTCTTTTGTGGGTACTCTTCTTAATATTTTGAGTTCTGAGAAAATACCATTTTTTGCTTCTTGCTTAACAGAAGTTGGATAAAGCCCACTTTTGTGAAGCATTTCAATAGCAGACACTTTTGATGTTGCCTCTATTTCTCCTTTTTTGACTTCTCCTGATTGTGTTCTTGCTTGATATTTAAACTTCATATTAATTTAACAAGTTCGCTCGGGTTAGTTGAATAATTCATAGCTGTTTCAATATGCACAACGCCTGTTCTTACAAGTTCTGCTAGAGATCTATTAAGTGAAACCATATCTTGATCATATGATGTTTCTATAACAGTTGGTATTTCAAAGACTTTGCTTTGCCTGATTAAATTAGCTACTGCATCATTATTAAATAGTATTTCACAAGCAGGAACAACTCCTCCGTTTACTCTTGGTACTAATCTTTGTGATATAATTCCAGCAAGGGATTTTGACAATTGTGATTTTACTTGATTTTGCTGATCACCTGGAAACGAATCTAGTATTCTGTAAAGGGTTTGCGCTGCTGAGTTTGTGTGGAGAGTGGCAAAAACTAAATGCCCTGTTTCAGCTGCGGTTATGGCGGTTTCAATGGTTTCTTTGTCTCTCATTTCCCCTACCATAATTACATCAGGGTCTTCTCTTAGGGTTGCTCTTAAGGCGCCACTAAAAGACATTGTGTCTTTATAAAGCTCTCGTTGGGAAACTATACATTTATTTTGCTCGAATAAATATTCTACTGGGTCTTCAATTGTAATGATGTGCTTGGCATAAGTATTATTAATTTGATTGATAATAGCGGCTAGGGTTGTACTTTTACCATGGGAGGCAGGTCCAGTTACTAAAACAAATCCTTGGGAGAGATTACAAAACTTTAAAAGAGTTTCTGGAAGGTTTAATTCGTTGATGGTTCTAATTTTACTTGGAATTAGTCTAAATACAACGCTAACATAGCCTTTTTGCATAAAAACATTCACTCTAAATCTGGCTTCCTCATCAAAGTTATAAGAAAAATCAATTTGCTTGTCTTTAAAAAACTTTTCTCTTTGTTCTAATGACATTAAAGCAAAAGCTAACTCTCTTGTATCATTTTCTGTAAAAATACTTTCTTTTTCAAGAGCAATGAGCTTTCTACTTACTCTGATTACAGGGGGCTTTCCAACAGAAATATGAAAATCAGAAGCTTTTTTTTCAAGAGCAACTTCTAAAAGTTCTTTTAAATATAGTTTATAGTCTAGTGTCATGCTTGTTCTTCAGTAACTCTTAATACTTCTTCAATTGAAACTCTGCCCTCAAGAGCCTTTATAATGGCATCTTGTCTCATTGTGATCATACCTTGATTTATTGCTTCCGTCAAAAAGGCTGCTTCGGTTGGATTTTCAATAATTATTTTTTCAAGGTCTTTAGTCATTCTTAATATTTCGAATATACCAATTCTTCCTTTTTCTCCTTTGTTATTGCACTTTGGACATCCTTTAGACTTGTATGTATATATTTTGCTTGGAAGTTTTAATTTATCTCTTACGTTTTTCTTAATAGTGCTTAATTCTGATGTGATTAACTTTTCTATTTTAGGTAATGGTTTAACTTTCTCAACGCAAAAAGGGCATAATCTTCTTGCAAGTCTTTGTCCAATTGAAATATTTAAGGAGGTTGGGATTAAAAAAGGTCTAATCTTTAAATCAATTAACCTAGCTAATGTTCCAATAGCATTGTTTGTGTGAACAGTGGAAAGTACAATATGACCAGTTAAGGCAGCGTGAGTGGCTAAATTAGCAGATTCTTCATCTCTAATCTCTCCCACCATGATAATATCTGGGTCTTGCCTAACTACAGTTCTTAAACCTTTTGTGAATGTATAGCCTATTTCAGGTCTTATTTGCGATTGATTTATGCCAGGAACAAAGTACTCAATAGGGTCTTCTAGTGTAATTATATTCACGCCTGGCTTGTTGATTTCTTGTAAAATAGCGTAGAGCGTGGTGGTTTTACCAGAGCCAGTAGGTCCAGTTGATAATATCATTCCATATGGTTTTCTAATTTGTTTTCTTAGAATCTCTAAATTATTCTCTGATAAACCAATTTCTTTATAGGTTTTAAGCCCCTCGCTTGGGTCTAAAATCCTAATAGCAATTTTTTCTCCTAATTTAGTAGGGAAAGTTGAAACCCTAAAATCAATTTGCTTGCCACCAATTTTAGTAGAAAACCTTCCATCTTGAGGCATTCTTGCCTCATCAATTCTTAGTCTTGATAAGATTTTAATCCTTGCCACAATTGCGCCGTGTATGCCTAGAGGGATTTTTAAAGTATCATAAAGTATTCCGTCAACTCTTACCCTTACCCTTACTTCGTTTTCTACTGGTTCAATATGTACATCAGATGCTTTTTCTTCAATGCCATGTCTTAAGATAGCAGACACCATTTTAATAACTGGAGCTTGATCTTCAAGTATTGCAGAAACATCAGTACTTTCGTCGT
>Ga0265293_10014376_pt1 | contig 10063 bp, 7 predicted proteins | sample Munlanlewell138R_FD_192505 | JGI IMG/M metagenome (GOLD analysis project Ga0265293, IMG submission 192505) | Leachate microbial communities from a municipal landfill in Southern Ontario, Canada - Leachate well 138R | ecosystem: Engineered > Solid waste > Landfill > Unclassified | place: Canada...
AACTTCCTCATAAAAAAAAAATCTTGTCAAATACTTTCTATCCAAGTTATGCCTGACATAAATCAATTACATATTGAAGTCAAATTTTTCATTAAGTGAAATATCATAGCGTCGGTGTATTATGAAAAACTCTTCCGACGCTATCATGATTTAATATCAAAAGTATAATTAAAAACTCAATACGGCTGAATTTCAATCAGTAATTGACTTTTTGCAACCTTGTTTCCGGTTTTTACATGTATATGCTTGACGACACCATCAGCAGGGGATGTAACAAGATTTTTCATTTTCATAGCTTCAAGAATCAACAGCTTATCACCTGTATTAACCTTATCTCCTGTGTTTACACTTACCTCTCTAATGATTCCGGGGATAAACGCTTTTACTGAGGATTTATCGAACCCTTTGAAAATTTTCCTCATCGAAAACTTTCTGGTAAAAGTAGTCCGATAAACAGTATCATCGAGTACAAAGTCTGTGAATTGCTCGCTCATTTTTTCTCCTTAAAATGGTGGGATACCGTGTTTTTTAAATGGTCTGTTTTCTTTTTTATCAGTAGCAATATGCAGAGAATGCAATACCTGGTCTCTAAGTTCATCTTCAGTAACAACAGCGTCAATATAACCCGCCGACGCAGCCTTATAAGGATTCGCAAATTTGGCGGTATATTCTTCTACTTTCACTCGCCTCATAGCATCGGGGTCATTAGCTTCAGAAATTTCTTTTTTGAAAATTATATTTGCAGCACCTTCCGGACCCATTACAGCAATTTCAGCTGTCGGCAAAGAGAAAACAAAATCAGCACCAAGATGTTTCGAGCACATGGCAATATATCCGCCACCGTATGCTTTTCTCAATACCACAGTAATCTTTGGTACTGTAGCTTCACTGTAAGCATAAAGAATTTTTGCCCCGTGTCTTATAACTCCGGCATGTTCCTGATCTACGCCCGGTAAATATCCGGGTAAATCCACCAAAGTCAATAAAGGAATGCTGAAAGAATCACAAAAACGAATAAATCTTGCTGCTTTATCTGATGAATCAACATCCAGCACACCGGCAAGAACCATTGGTTGATTACCTATGATTCCTACTGTATCACCATTCAACCTTGCAAATCCAATAACTATGTTTGCAGCAAAATGTGCCTGTACTTCGAGGAAGTCGGAGTCATCGCTCAATGCTCTTATAATATCACGAACATCATAAGGTGTCGTGGATTCTTTAGGAATTATTTGTGAAATCTGATAATCGGGTTTAGGCGGTTTCGGCTCGAATTTTTCGGCTTTTTTATTGTTATTCCAAGGAATAAAGGACACGAGTCTTTTGATTTGTTCAAAGCATTCAATTTCACTCTCAGCAAAGAAATGTGCATTTCCTGATATTTCTGCATGGACTTTTGCACCACCCAAATCTTCCATGCTTATTTCTTCACCCAATACTGTTTTAATTACTTCAGGTCCTGTGATGAACATTTTGGAAATTTTATCAACCACAAAAACAAAATCAGTAAGTGCAGGCGAGTAAACTGCACCGCCGGCACAAGGTCCGAGAATGACAGATATTTGAGGAATTACACCGCTTGCGAGAGTATTTCTATAGAAAATTTCACCATATCCTGCAAGGGAATTGACACCCTCTTGGATTCTCGCACCACCGGAGTCATTTATGCCAATCAATGGTATTCCGAGTTTTATGGCATGGTCCATTATTTTTGTTATTTTCCTTGCGTGAGCAAGTCCGAGTGAGCCTCCTGCAATTGTAAAATCCTGTGCATAAATACAAATAGGATGTCCGACAATATCACCGGTGCCGGTTATAACACCGTCACGCGGAAGAAACTTTTTATCCATTCCGAAATCTTCGGCTTTATGCTCGACAAATAAATCGTACTCATGAAATGAATTTTCATCTAATATAGCTTCGATACGGTCACGAGCAGTCATTTTTCCTAACTTCTGCTGTTTTACCTTTGAAAGTGCGTCGGTATCATCGGCAATAGTCTTCTTTTTAGTAAAGAAATCAACTAATCTTGTGGCTAAAGACATTGTTATCACCTTAGCGTTTATAAAAAATAATTTATGTACTTTCATACATATTGCAAAAATGCAATGATTTAAGTTAATAAAAAAGTAATATTTTACTCTTGATTGCAGATGGATTGCGAATTTGTTCCGCCTCTGAATTATGAATCATAATTTTTTGTAAGTCTTGTTTATTAAACCACACTGATGCAAACGAGATTTCTATCATCACATAGGAATTGAAATCTCAATTTGATTCCTAAAACAATTTTTGAGTAATTTAGTATTAATATTGTGGATTATTCGTTTCTATGTTAGATGAGAAATGATTTTCTTAGAAACTATGAGATATCGAAATTTATATATCATAAACTGTGTTCTACTCGGCTTATTAATAAGCAGTTATGAGTTATTGTCCGAAGACGAAACAGAAAAACAGATTGAAAAAATTAATCAAGTCATTAAAGCTGCAAGCGGAAGTCATGTGGATAATGTAGAATCCAAAAAACTTGTGGATGCTGCAATTAGGGGGTTATTAAAAGAACTCGACCCGTATTCATATTATTTTACTGCTGATGAAGTTGAGGAAATCAGTAACAGGCGGACCGGGAGTTACTACGGCGTAGGTTTTCATTCTCTATGGATGAATGACACTTTGCAAATAGTCGGTGTTACACATAATTCTCCAGCAGAAATTTCCGGTATTAAAATTGGAGATAAAGTTATAAGGATTAATGGGACTAAAATAGTCGGAATGGACAAGGAAAAGGTGGAGTCTATGTTTAGGGCTGATAAATCAATTCCTATGACCTTCGATATACTGAAACCCAATCAGAAAGAATTACGAAATATTAAGTTGAGAAAAGTTAAACTGCCCCTGAACAGTGTTGATGCAGCTTATATTGTAGATGGTACTGATGTCGGCTACATTGCTGTAAACAGATTTATGAACTCTACTTATTATGAGGTACTGGATTCTCTTACGGCTCTTAATGAACAAGGTATGAAAAGTCTGATAATTGACTTGCGGAATAACCCCGGCGGATTGATTGACCAAACCTATATGATAGCCGATGAATTTATTACTGATGGTGATGATATAATAATTACAAAGGGTAAAGACCCACAATATAATATACGTTACAAGTCGTCTCCAAGCGGTAAATATGAGGAACTACCGATTGTTGTTTTGATAGACAGTACGACCATATCAGCTCCCGAAATATTTGCGGGTGCTATTCAGGACCTTGACAGAGGTATAATAGTAGGTCAGACCTCTTACGGAAAAGGTGTAGTTCAAAATCCGATTAAGTTGACTGACGGTTCAGAATTATGGTTGACAGTAGCAAAATACTTTACTCCATCCGGCAGGAGTATTCATAAGGATACTTTAGAGTCTAAGAAGAATCAGAACGTCATCGAAGACAGATTCATTCTAAAAGACGGTATGATTTTTTCACAAAATGTTGAAGTTGAGACAGGTTACAGCTATAATGATTCAGTGCCGGTTTATATGAGTAAATATGGAAGACATATCTACGGTGGTGGTGGTATAACACCAGATTATTACGTGGAAGAGTGTGTTTTCAATGAGTTATCGGTAAAGTTGATTGAAAAAAATGTTCCGATTAAGGCGGCTATTGATTTCATGGTGGCTCATGGGGATTCTATTGCTAACCTATACTTTGAAAATTATAAAGACTTCTATGATAATTTCCAAATTAATGATTCTATTCTGGAAAATTTGAAAGTGTTGGCTGCTAAAAATTATATTGATTGGGATGAACAGAAGTTTAAAGAAGATGAGGATTTATTGAAGATTTCAATAAAATCAATGATCGCCGGAATGATTTGGACTAATAATGAGAAGTACAGAGTATTTAATTCATTCTCCAATCAAATTAAAAAAGCACTCGATATTATGCCGGTTGCAGAAAAGATTCTCGATGTCAGGAAAAATTAATTCTTTAATCGGATTTCTTTTACAATTATTTCTTTGTCAATATTATTTCGATAATATCTTATATACTAAACATATCATGATGTGTTTTCTATAAACCATCTCCTATGAGTCAATTCCCTGTATTAAATTAAACAGTCAAATGAGTAATGATAGTATTAATAATCTCGCTTAATGCTCAAGTATCGAATCATATCAATATCACAAATCAGTAACTTAAAGTACCTGAAAGTATGTTTAATTCTGTTTCGCTGTGTTTTGCATCTATCAATGATTCATTAATTCTCATCTTGGCACGACTCAGGTTCAATTGTGCTTCACGTAATTCCACTGATGAAATTTGTCCTGATTCATATAAATCTTTAGATTTTCGATAGTTAGACTCAGCAGCCTCCAAGTTTGCAATATCCATATCAAGTATTTTCTTTTTTTCAGAAAATGCTTCATAATTATTTATCACAGCCATATCAATTTGCGACCTAAGCATCTCAATAGTAATTGAGTTAATCTCACTTGAAATTTTATTGTTCTGGGATTGAATATTGGTTTTCAAACCATCAAAAATATTCCATGATAAATTTAATCCGGTTGCTAAACCGATGTTTTGGTTTATAAGGAGAAATCCGGCATCCGCATCCGAACGTTGGTAAGAGTACGAAGCTGTGAAGTTCAGTTTAGGCATGTAATTTGTTTGAAGAAGCTCATGTTCCAATTCCGTAATTTCTTTGTTTTTAACAGCTTGCAAAATGCTTGCATTTGATTTGCGAGCCGAATTTCTGTATTCTTCCAAACTCTTGAAATTGATGAAATTGATATTGGTATCCGGTGTAATTTGCATATCTGAACTTACACCCATGAGAAATTTTAACATTCTGAGAGAATTTCTGTAATTTAATTCTGTACGCATGAAGTTAGCACTGTCAGTATTAAGGTCAACTCTTGCTTTAAGAATTTCAACAGAATTTGAAACACCGTAATCTAATCTATCTTCAATACGTTTCAATCTGTGTCGGCTCAGCTCAATACTCTCTTGAAGTACTTCAAGGTTTCTTTTTAGTAATAAAGCATTAAGGAAAGTATTTGAAATATCTTTAACAGTATTCTCGACTGATATTTTTAATTCAATGTCACTCTTTGATTTAAGGCTCTTCAATCGCTCATAAGAAATAAACATACCCATATCATCCAGCAAAGTCCATGACAACTGAACAGCGGCATTTACAGACTTAGCAATATTGCCTGCTTGCTCGATTCTCTGTCCTGTCATCATAACAATATAAATATCTTGGTTAGTGTAGTTATATCCACCGACAATATCAATCTTCGGCAACATACCGGCGTTGCCCGGAGATACATTATTATCAGCAATCTTATTTGATTCCTTAGCTATTCTTATTGAATAATTATTAAGTAGTGCTTTTTCGACAGCAGCTTTAAAATTTATGATTTCCTGTCCCCAAGCTATATTGTACGATATTAGCAAAATTATAATATTAAGTATATATTTCATTTTATTAATCCATGTAATGCTTTATTTTCAATTCTTCTTTTATTGCAGGCTCCAGTTGTTCACGAAGCGGTTTTTGACCTGTCCACGTCCATGTTGCCAGCCTTTTCATATCATTGAGCAACACGAGGAGTACCGGAAGAAATACAAGTACGAAAAATGAGCCAATCATCAAACCATAAGCAACAGAAACAGCCATTGGAATAAGGAATTTCGCTTGCAGACTTTTTTCAGCCAAAAGTGGAAGAAGTCCTAATACAGTAGTACCGGTAGTAAGTAAAATGGGTCTGAACCGGTTTATACCGGAGTCTATCAATGCTTCAAAAAAGCTCTTTCCGTCTCTCAGATAACCATTAAATGTATTTATATATACAATGGAATTATTCACAACTACACCCACAAGGGCTATCATCCCATAAACAGACATTATGTTTACAGGCATGTTCTGGAAATAGTGCCCCCAAAGTGCTCCAATAATACCTAAGGGAAGTAAAGCGAAAACTATAAATGCCTGTGTAAATGACCTAAAGCTTAAAACTACCAAGAAAAACATAATTACAAACGCAACAAATAAACCGGTTCTTGCAGTATTAGCCATCTTCATGACTTCGCGTTTTTGTCCGGATTCTGCAAGTGACACACTTGGATATCTATCAAAAATCGGTTCGATTAGTTCAGTGTTTATTTTATCGAGGATAGGGGGTACCTCTGCATTTTGATCAAGCAAATCAGCTTCAATTGTAATTTCCCTTTTCCCGTCAATATGGTTTATAACAGTCTTTCCGCGTTTGATTTGATATTCAGCAATTTCATTCAAAGGATAGCTGCCGCCACCTTGGACTCTTATCCTCATATCCTCCCAATTTCTGACGCTTTCTCTGTCTTCTTGCGAATACTTCACCCATACCTTTATTTCGTTGTTACCTCTTTGCAACCTTTGTACTTCGTCTCCAAAATATCCTTGTCTGATTTGTCTCGCTACTTCTAAATTACTCAAACCAAGCAGATATGCCTTGTCCTTAAGTCTAATGTCAATTTCGCGTAGCCCGATATTATCGTTGTCGGTGACATTTCCGATTTCAGTCATTTCAATCAATTTTTCTTTCAAAAAATCTTTTACGGCGTCCAGGTCATCAAAACTCTGGCTGACCAAAGACAATGATACAGGTTTACCAAAAATCGTACCTCCTCCGTAGAGCAAGGTTTCCGCTTCGTAAATTGGTCCCACTTTATCTCTTATCATATTCGAAATTTTAAACGATTCGAGATTTCTGTCTTCACCGTTCATTAAGATAACTTTAATTGTGGCATCATTGGAGTTGCCTATGTCGCTTGCGGCACCCATAGGACCACGAAAATTAGTCGGTCCGGTACCTATATTTTTGACAACGAGCTTGACAACATCCCTTTTATCGCTCCGTTTTGATTTAAGATCTTCATTTACTTCGATAACAGCTTTTTCAATTTTTGATGCATAATTTTCTGTGATGGCTTCTCTTGTTCCGGCAGGTAGTGATAGCTTTATTTCAAATGAATCATTATCAATAAACGGGAAAAAAGTAAACTTAATATGACCACCTGCAAATCCTCCGATTGTTATTAGGGTTAATGCAAACATTATTGATAAGGCAATGAGTTTATGCTCTAAAAAAAATAAGAGTGATCGTTTATATAAAAAGTCTCTCGGATAAGCAAGCAGTTTATCAATGAACACTCTTATCTTATTATCTTTTTTACTGTGTAATGCTTTGGAATGAGCTAAGTGAGCCGGTAACAGTAAAGCTGCCTCAAGCAGTGAAAAGAGAAGAGCAAATATCACAACAAATCCAAGATCCTTCATTCCGGCACCTGAGCGTCCGTCCATAAAGAAAAAGGGAGTAAACATCACAATAGTTGTCAGAACCGAAAATACTACAGAAGGTAAAACTTCCATAGTACCGCTGACCGCCGCTTTAAATGGTTTCATGCCTTTTTCGTAATTCTGGTAAATCTGTTCAGATATAACCACTCCGTCATCAACAAGAATACCAACAACCACTATACAACCAAATAATGATATTACATTTATGGTAACACCCCATAAATAACCTGCAAGAAACATTCCCATGAATGAAAAAGGGATACTTAGAGCCACCCACAATGAAAGCCTGATGTTCAGGAATAAGGCAAGTCCGAGTATAACCAGAGCAGCTCCTTGACTGCCATTACTTAATAATGTGTCTATTCTTTGGGTTAAAGTATCAGTGAAATCATCAATTATTACTGCTTTATATACTTGATTATTATTATTAAACTCATCAACATAATTCTTGACAGAACTTGTGATATCGAGAATATTTTCGCCTTTGATTTTATTAATGTTAAAAATTACCGCACGTTTACCGTTAATATAGCTCTTATTCGGAGTTTCTTCCCAAGAATTTTCTATTCTTGCCACATCTTTGAGTCTCACAAGTCTGCCGTCCGGCATAGATTTGATTACTATATCCAACAATCCTTCTGCGAAGTATTGCTTCTGTTTCATTCGAATCAAAATTTCTTCGTCTTTTGTTTTAATTGAGCCGGCTGTCAATTCAATATTTGAATTTCTCAAAGCTCTCGAAATATCGTCGAAACTGAGTTCATAAGTAAGTAAGGAAACTTCATTTACATAAGCAGTTATATTCTCCGGCGGATAACCGCTGATTGAAACCTGTGACAAGCCTTTGATTGCTCTCAAATCATTTTCCACTTTCTCGGCTACTGATTTCAGTGAATTCAGGTCGTCAGAACCGTAAATACCGAAACTGACAGCAAATTCAACAGCAGGTGCTTTTGCAACAACCGGAGGTTCCATTCCGGTAGGAAAAGAGTTTATTCGGTCAACGGCATTCTTAACATCTAATAATACGTCATCAGTATTAAAACTTCTGAACACCTCAATCCCCATCGAACCAATATTTTCCATCGAGTTACTTGAATAACGGTCAATACCCTGTATTCCTTTGAGATTATCCTCGATTTTTTGTATTACCCCTTGTTCAATTTCTTCAGGGGATGCACCCGGGTAGATGATGCTTACACTAATCATATTGCTATCAAGCTCTGAAAAGAATGAAGCCTTCATATTCATCAATGATAAAAATCCAAAAAACAAGATGAGTATTTTGATAACGATTGCCCAAATCGGGTGCTTTATAAAATAGGTAATAAGTGCATTCATAATTTAATTCTGTATTAGTTCGAGTTTCATCCCTATGGTTGGATTGGTGAGTTGCTCTGAAATAATCTTTGTTCCTTCGGCAGGACCCGTTATATAAGCAGTTTCAGAGCCGAGAGCAAGTATTGCGATTTCTTGCCTTCCGAGCCTTCCCTCCTCATACGTAAACACATATCTGTTGTTTACTATAGCCTTCCTGGGGATTACCATCGAGTTTGGAATGTGATTTCCTGTTATTTCTACTTTTAAATACATCCCATCACTCAGATTTTGCCCTGATACTCTGACAAAAACTTTGACAGTCTGTGTTGCAGCATCAATTTGATTGGACATTCTGATAATTTTTCCGATAGTTTCAACATCACCATTGAAAATTCTAACAGGACTGCCTGTATTAATTAATTCTACATCTGAAGGATTTATTGCAATTTCAAGTTCAAACCCATCTGTGCCTGTTAGCTCTCCTAATTTCTGTCCGGGTCTTACTAAGGTACCGGATTCAATTAAGGAATTAGAAACGGTTCCGTTAAACGGAGCTCTTATAAGATATTTGCTCAACTTCAGCTCGGAATTTTTAATATTATAATATGTTCCCAGTATTTTCTTTGCTGCAATGAAGAACTTTTCCTTACCATTGTCATATTTTGGGAAATCGGGCAGGGGCTTATTAATATCAATATTTTGAACAAAGAGAGACCATTTATTGAACTCGTCAGGGAAATCATTTTTTATGTCCGGCATTGCGTTTGCAAGAATATTCAGATAATCACTTTTCATCGAGGCTAATTGGAGTCTTGCTTCTTCATCGTCAATATTTATCATGCTATCGCCTTTGGAATAATAATGACCGACCTTAAATCCGGAAGATTCCTGCTTCATTATTCCTTGTACTTCGGAATATATTTCTATAGAATTAGCGGCATTGAGCCTTCCGTTTCCACTTAGGACGAACTGGTTATTCGCATAATTAACCTCTATAGTTTTCACGTATTTAGTTGTTTCTATAGTTCGGATTGATGCTTTGTTGGCTTTTTTGCCGCTCATAGCTTTGAAAAGAACGATGGACAATCCGACAATTATAATTGAGCCTATTAAGCTTATAATTAATTTTCTGTTCATATATTTCAAATAATTTAATCGAAAAATAATGTATATACAATCCAAGCCTTCTTTTAGTGTCTTAAAATTTATAACAAATTAATCTTTCCACAGCCTATGTTGAAAATTAATAGTGTAAATGTGAACTATATATGCACGATTATTTGCACTTTTACACTAAGTAATGATTACAATATTAATAATTAAATTCTATTATGGCAACAAGAAGCAACAAAAAAAAATATAATATAAACGGTTCAGATTTTAATATTCAA
>Ga0265293_10014377_pt1 | contig 10063 bp, 8 predicted proteins | sample Munlanlewell138R_FD_192505 | JGI IMG/M metagenome (GOLD analysis project Ga0265293, IMG submission 192505) | Leachate microbial communities from a municipal landfill in Southern Ontario, Canada - Leachate well 138R | ecosystem: Engineered > Solid waste > Landfill > Unclassified | place: Canada...
CTGCGCATAGGTTGGGCCTCGAAACAGAGCGGCCAGCATCCGCGATACGCCGGCTCTAAAGGGACGCACGGCAAGGCAGGTCAGTTCCTTCAGTATCTTGTCATGGCGCTGGTGCCCGTCACAGGCTTGCTGTACATGGTCGGCAACCGCCATGGTCCGACCGTTTTCGGCGCGCAACCGATCGCCGGCCGCGACGGCTCGCTGGCATGCATGGCGATGTTTTCCTTCAAGTACTGACATTTCGGTATCGTTCCCCGGCCACCCGGGGAGGCGGGCACGATTTCGTCCCCGCGCTCGGGTAAACACTGAGTGCGAAAAAACAAGAAAAAGATCAAAATTCTGTTATCAGATTATATATTCTGATATCGGAAAATAATGAGCAGTGAAGGAGGGTTTTGCATGAAGGACGTGGTGCGCGTCGGGTGCGGTTCGGGTTTTTGGGGCGATACGCCGGAAGGAGCTCGGCAGTTGATAAAAGGCGAGGAGCTGGACTACCTGATCCTGGACTATTTGGCGGAAGTCACCATGTCGATCCTGGCGCGAATGAAGAGCAGGAATCCCGCCCTGGGCTATGTCCCGGATTTCATCGATCAAATCATCAAGCCTTATGCCAAGGACATAGCCCGGCGCAGGTTGAAGGTCATCGTGAACGCCGGCGGCGTCAATCCGCGCGGTTGCGCCGATGCGGTATGCGCTGAATTGGCGTCTCAAGGCGTGGATCTGAAAGTCGCCGCCATCCTCGGCGATGATGTGATGGGGAAACAGGACCGGCTTATGGCGGACAAGGTCACCGAGATGTTCTCGGGGGAGACGATTCCAGACGACATCGTGTCCGCCAATGCCTACATCGGGGCCTTTCCCATTGCGCGTGCGCTCCGGGAAGGCGCTGACATCGTCGTGACCGGCAGATGTGTGGACAGCGCTTTGGGATTGGGTCCCCTTATCCATGAATTCGGATGGCGCGGCACGGATTGGGACCAGTTGTCCGCGGGATCCTTGTTGGGGCACGTGCTCGAATGCGGTCCGCAAGTCACCGGCGGCTTTGAAACCGACTGGGAGAAAGCGAAGGACACATGGGCGTCGATAGGCTTTCCCGTTGCGGAATGCCGGCGCGATGGGACCTTTGTCGTGACCAAGCCCTTGAATACCGGAGGGGCGGTCACGCTTCAGGGGGTGGCGGAACAAATCACCTATGAGACCGGGGATCCGGCGGCCTATGTCCTGCCCGATGTGGTATGCGACTGGCGCAACGTGGGCGTGCGCCAGGTTGGTGTCGATCGCGTGATGGTGGAAGGCGCCGTCGGTAGGCCGGCTACGGGAACGTACAAAGTATGCGCCACGTACCAGGACGGATTTCGATGCATCGCTACGTTGCTGGTGCGAGGCCGGGACGCCGTCGCCAAATCCAGGGCCATAGCGCATGCGATTTTGCAGCGCACGAGAAACGTATTCGAGCGCGAAGGGTTGAAGGATTATGCAGAGACATCCATCGAATGCATAGGTTCCGAGGAAGTTTACGGCGCATCGGCAAGAACCTCGGGAACCCGGGAGGTCATGCTGAAGATTGGCGCGCGGCATGGTCAGAAAGAAGCGCTAGAGATATTCTCCCGCGAGATCTATCCTGCTTCCACGGGGACGGTCCAGGGCATCGCAGGCGTGTTCGGAGGACGTCCAAAGATACAGCCCGTCGTGAGGCTGTTTTCGTTCTTGCTGGATAAGCGCGAAGTGGATCTTTCCATCTTGACGAACGACAAAAAGATAGACCTGGACAGACAGGCCGTCCTTGCCGGCCCGGGTGCCGTCGTCCATCGAAACGAAGAAGCGGGGGACCGGGAAATCGATGCGGATGACGGTCTTCTTCCGGACCAGGAGGTTCCGCTTCTGTCTCTTGCGTATGCGCGCAGCGGCGACAAGGGCGATCGATCGAACATCGCCGTCCTGGCGCGGCGCCCCGATTATCTGCCGTTGCTTCGTAGGCAGCTCACGGAAGAACGGGTAAAGGACTATATGGCGCATCTGGTGCGAGGCGAGGTCAGGCGATATGAATGGCCTGGCTTGCATGGATTCAATTTTCTGATGGATGAGGCTCTGGGCGGAGGAGGCGTGGCGTCATTGCGCTACGATCCTCAAGGAAAAGCCCATGCTCAGATTCTTCTGGACTTTCCGATAAGGGTGCCGCGGAGCTGGGTTGTCGATGGCATGGTGGAGGCGATATGAGCGCCGACTCCGTCCGGGACGTCGCCGCGGGGCCCCTCAGCGGCGTGAAGATCGTCGACGTGTCATCGGTTCTCATGGGGCCGTACGCGACTCAGCTGCTCGGAGAAATGGGCGCCGATATCATCAAAGTGGAGGCGCCGAAGGGCGATGTGGTCCGTTTGATCGGACCGTCCCGCCATGACGGCATGGGTCCGATATTCTTGAACACCAATCGTAGCAAGCGCAGCATCAGCCTGGATCTGAAGAAGGAGTCCGGTCGCGAGACGTTGCTGCGGCTGATCGAAACCGCCGATGTGTTTTTCTACAACGTCCGTCCCCAGGCGATGGCCAGGCTGGGACTGGCGTATGAAGAACTCGCGGCAATCAATCCCGGATTGATCTACGTAGGCGTGTTTGGATACGGACAAGACGGACCGTATGCGGCCAAGCCCGCTTATGATGACTTGATGCAAGGCGCGACCGGCGTCGCCTCCTTTGTCGCACGGTCCACGGGCGGTCCGCCCAGGTATGTTCCGCTCGCCATGGTGGACCGCATCACGGGCATGGCGGCGGTCAACGCCACGCTTGCGGCCCTGTACGAGCGCTCGGCAAGCGGAAAAGGTCAGCGCATAGACGTTCCCATGTTCGAGACCATGGTCGGCTTCGTGTTTTCCGACCATCTCGGCGGCTTGACCTTCGACCCTCCACTGGATGACGGCGGATATGCGCGCCTGCTTTCTCCTGCGCGCAGGCCCTACAAGACTCTGGACGGCTACATATGCGCCGTGGTCTATACGGATCAGCAGTGGCGCAGCTTCTACAAGCTTCTGGGGCGGGAAGACGAGCTCGATACGGATCCGAGGTTGGCCAGTTTGAAGACCCGGTCTGAATACGTGGACGAGATCTATTCCGAGCTTGAGGCCATTCTATTCACGAGGACGACGTCCGAGTGGATGGACCTGTTGAGCGCGGTGGATATCCCCGTCACTCCGGTACATGATTCCGTATCGATTTTCGAGGATGAGCATTTGGCGGCGGTCAAGTACTTCGGCTACGAGGATCATCCCAGCGAGGGACGCCTGAGGACTTTTCGGCATCCGCAGACATGGTCCCGGACGCCGCCGCGGCATGGCAGGACGGTGCCGTTGCAAGGTCAGCATGGGATCGAAATATTGAAAGAGCACGGATTCTCGGATCGGGAAATTTCCGACCTGGCGCAGAGCGGGGCATTGATACTGAAGGATAGCGGGACGAAAAAAACATGACTATGCAATTTGAAATGCCGGAAGAACACGCGGCCATCAAGAATGCCGCGCTGCAGACATGCGCGCCTTTCACAGAAGATTACTGGCTGCAGCGGGATGCGGACGGTGAGTTTCCCGATGATTTCTACAAAGCGGTGGCGCAGGCCGGTTGGCTGGGCATTGCGATTCCGGAACAATACGGCGGCTCGGGCCTGGGAGTGACCGAAGCTGCGATTTTGATGCAGACCGTCGCCGAGACCGGCGCATGCATGGCCGGCTGCGCGACGTTCCATATCAATCTATTCGGGCTTATGCCCATTGTCGTATTCGGGACGGAAGAGCAGAAACACAGGTGGCTGCTCCCTTCGGTGCAGGGAAGGGTGAAGTCCTGCTTCGGCGTCACCGAGCCCAATACCGGCTTGAACACGACGCAGTTGAAGACACGTGCCGTGCTCAACGGCGGCCGGTATGTCGTCAGCGGGCAGAAGGTGTGGATTTCCACGGCTCAGGTTGCAGACAAGATTCTGTTGCTGGCCCGTACTACGCCTATCGAGGAATGCAAAAGCCACACCGATGGATTGACGCTGTTCTATACGGACCTCGATCGCGAGAGGATCAGCGTGCGGCGGATAGAAAAAATGGGCCGCAAGGCCGTGGATTCCAACGAACTGTTCATCGACAACCTGGAAATTCCCGTCGAGGATCGCATCGGCGAAGAGGGCAAGGGTTTTCGATACATACTTCATGGCATGAATCCCGAACGGGTGCTGCTGGCGGCCGAGGCTATCGGTATCGGTCGTATTGCGTTGAAGAAAGCGGCCGCTTATGCGGCTGAACGCAAGGTTTTCGGCAGGCCCATAGGTATGAATCAGGGAATACAGCATCCATTGGCGGTCAACTGGATGGAGCTGGAGGCGGCAAACCTGATGATGCTGAAGGCCGGTGCCTTATACGACGCGGGACAGAGCTGCGGCGCGGAAGCGAACGCGGCGAAATATCTTGCCGCCGAGGCCGGCTACAAGGCGTGTGAGCAATCGATCTTGACTCATGGAGGGTTTGGATATGCAAAGGAATATCACGTGGAGCGCTATCTGCGTGAAATCATGATCGCCCGGATTGCGCCGGTCAGTCGCGAGATGATTCTTTCGTATATAGCAGAGAAAGTTCTTTCTCTGCCGAAATCATACTGAGTAATTACACACCACATACATAGATAATGGAGACAACATGAGACTGAAAAAACTATTCGGCATGTGCGGTTCCGCGCTTTCGGCGACGATTCTGAGTGGCGCGATGCTGGCGATGGCGCCGTTGCCGGGCGAGGCGCAAACGGAGTGGCCGTCGCGGGCGGTGCATCTGATCATGCCAGCCGGTTCGGGCGGCAGTTCCGATCCTCTGGCGAGAATGGTGGCTACGGAACTTGGCAAGGAGCTCGGCCAGAGCTTCGTGGTGGAGAACAAGCCTGGCGCCAATGGGAACATCGGCGCGGCGATGGTCGCGGCAGCCAAGCCTGATGGATATACATTGTTATTTTCATGGACGGGAACGTTGGTATCCGCAGTGACGATGTACGGTTCCAAGCCGTTCGATCCGGTCAGGGATTTCGAACCGATCGCACTCATCGCGTCGATTCCCAACGTGGTGGCGGTCACGTCGGACCTGCCCGTGAGCAGCCTGGACGAGCTGACGGCGTATTCTAAGTCCAACCCCGACAAGCTGAGCTTCGGATCGACGGGCAGCGGCAGTTCGTGGCATTTGGCGGGCGAGTTGTACAAAAAAATATTTGGGGCCTCCTTGCTGCATGTGCCGTATACGGCGCCTGGCACGGTAGTCACGGACTTGGTGTCCGGGCGTTTGCAGGCGGCGTTTCCTCAACCTATAGCAGTGGCGTCCTTGGTGCAGGAAGGCAGGCTCAAGGCCTTGGCGGTGATGGCGGACGAACGTTCCCAAAGCCTGCCCGACACGCCTACGACGAAGGAACTGGGATATCCGGATCTCGTCGCTTCGACGTGGTTTGCCTTGCTGGCTCCCAAGGGCACCCCCAAAGAGGTAGTGGACAAGATCAATCATGCTTTGAATTCGGCCTTGAAGAAAGACGAATTCAGAAAGGAGCTGCTGGGGAAAGGATACACTCCTCTTGGAGGAACCGATGCGGAGTTCGCGGCTTATATGCGTGACGAGATAAGCCGTTGGGATGAAATCGTCAAATTCGCAGGAGCCAAAATTGATTGATTCGGCAGTTGGTGCAATCGTGGGGGAGCACTGCGGCGGAGAGGTCGTGGTCGAGCTGCGGACGAATGTCCTGTGGATTACGATCAATCGCTCTCACAGGCGCAATGCCCTCAATGCCGCGGTGGTCGAGGCGGTCGGCAAGGCGGTCGACGGCGCGGAATGCCTGGACGGATGCCGTGCGATCGTCCTGACCGGCGCGGGAGACGATGCGTTCTGCGCGGGGGCGGATTTGCAGAAGCAGACGGAAGGGTTTGCTTTTACGGTCGACTATTCCGACCCGACGCATTATTTGGTGGGCCTTTTCAGAAGCATGCTGTCATGCCGCTTGCCCATCATTGCCCGAGTTAACGGACATGCGATGGCGGGAGGGTTCGGTCTGTTGTGCGCGTGCGATATGGCTGTCGCGAGCGAACATGCCTTGATAGGTACTCCCGAGACCAGGATAGGATTGATCCCCATGATGATCTATCCGTTGATGCAGCGTGTCGTGCCTGCTCGCAAGCTCATGGAAATGTGCATTACGGGCGAGCCTTTCACGGCGCGGGAAGCGTTGGAGATCGGCATCGTCAATTATGTCGTCGAAAAGCCGGAGCTGGACGACAAAACGGCATGGCTGCTGAACAGGATCCTGAGCAAATCCCCGACTGCCATCAGGCTTGGAAAGCAGGCCTTCAAGGCCATGCAGGACATGAGCATCGAGCAGGGACTGGAGTTCGCCCAAGCCATGGTGCCTTCCATGGCCAGCACTTTGGATGCCAAGGAGGGGTTGGCGGCATTTCGAGAAAAGCGCGCGCCGGTCTGGACTGGCAAGTAAACCCGGCGCGACAGGCATTTCGTTGAAACTCCCTGTCGCTTCTTTATGTCACGACGGCTCGTCCGCCGTCAACTCGCCGAGGGTGGGAGGATAGTCTTTGTCGAAGCCCAGGATGCTCGACATTCTTGCCGCCGTTTCCAGCAGTAGTTCCGTGTACCGGGCTTCGTTTCGCCGTATTTTCGTGGATACGCCTGCAAGTCCGACCGCTCCACGCAGGTTGCGATGAGCATCGAATATCGGCGCGGACATGCCGGTGGCGCCTTCCACCGAGCCGTCGCTTACCGCGATGCAGTGATCCGCAATATGTTTTAGCGCTGCCGCAAGTTTTCTCTTGGAGGTGATGGTCGTGGGCGTGATCGGCTCGAGATCGATCGACTGTATGTACTTTTCCTGTATCTGCCGGGGCGCGAATGCGAGCAAGGCCAAGCCGGGAGACGTGCAATAGAGCGGGCGGCGCGCTCCGACGTTGGCGCGAAACCTGAGGGAACTGTTCGCCTCGATGACGTCCAGGTAAATGAACTCTTTCCACGACTCGGAGGGTATGCCTATGCTGACGGTTTCTCCGCACGCTTGATGCAATTTGATCAGCTCCGGGCGCAGACAATCGGGAAACGGGCTTCTTTTCGAGATAATGGTGGCGAGATGATGGGTTTCCGCCCCAAGGTTGTAGAGCCCGTTCGTGGCGCTGACGTAGCCGCCTTGATTGAGCGACTTCAGCAAGCTGAAAAGACTGGTCTTGGGCATGCCCAGGGCATCGCTCATCTGCGTCAAGGACAAGCCTTCCTGATGCTTGGCGAGTATGCCCAGCACGCTCATGGCGCGCAAGGGAGCCATGGTCGTGGAGGGGGCATTGTCGGGTGGCGAGGGCGGGGTCGCGGGTCGGTTGTTCTTGCTCGATACGGCCATGTCAACGGTTCACGTTCAGTAGCGTTGGGATAGTGAATTGCAAGTTTCAGTGGTATGGAATGTTGCGTTACCGCTAACGCCTGAAATCCCCGAGTGTGTCGGTGGATCGGATTTTATCGCTACGGCATCATAGTAAATACGGGGTAATCCCTTAAGGCTATACACTACTGCGCCTCAGGCTCGATCTGGAAAATGCCGCCGGCCTGCCGCGCGTAGGCCAAAGCATAATCCAGCATGGCATAAGTTTGGGCATGCAGATGCAGCAAGGGTTCGCCGACGTCGATGGGATCGCCCAGGCGCGGCCGTCGTCAATGGTGCGCAAAGCCAGTGCGCCGCCTTCGCCCACCGTCAGCTTTTCCATCGTACCGGCGGTGTCCGCGGGTGCAGTGATGGCGCGCGAGGAGGTCGTTGGCATCACCAAGCTATTGGCGGTGGCGATGGCTACTACGATCGGCGTCGTGCGATTGTCGGGCAGGCTGCCGACGCAGTGTTTGTCGACCACCAGGGCGGAGCGCCATTTCATGCGGCCGTCGACATCGACTATGACTGTAGTCAAATCTACGATCTCTCGATCATCTAGAGGCAGGGTGGACGTTGAGCCCGCGACCAAGCCGAGCAGGTCGCCCTCGTTGGACTGTTGTGCAACGATACGCGGCTGCACGGCGGGGACGGCGATTGGCGCGTGGCTGGCGATCCAGCGTGCGCTACCTGCATGGACGTTCGTTTACCTGGCAAGGCTTGCGCGGCACGCCGGCGGTGCTGGCCGCGGTCGCGGCCGTGGTCGCCGCTCAACTTGCCTTCACCTATTTGCCGATGATGCAGAGGATCTTCGACACGCGCGCGCTGGGCCCGGTCGAAGGGTTGGTGGTGGTGCTGGTGGGTCCGGTCCTGATGCTGGTACTCGAGATCGAGAAGTGGTTGCTGCAGAAGCTGGATTGGTTCGAAGAGCTTGGCCCCACTCAGGCAGCGTGAAGCACATGCCGAATATGGTTGTCCCAGGCCGAGTCATGCCGGGCGGCGCGCCGTTCGATGTCGTGTGTCTGGTGCAGGGGGGCGGCCTCCGAGTCGTCGCGCTTGACGCCGGGCACCGGTCGATACCGGACCAGCATGCCGTGTCCCGAGCTTAGCAAGAAGCCCTCGTTTCCATGAGGTGCGATCCCGCATACGTCCGGCAATGTCACCGCGTCGATCAGACTGCCACTGGCGGTATTCCAGAACAGCACGTGTCCGCCCAGCGGGCTGGAGGTCGCCACGATAGTGCCGGGGGCGTTGGCGGTGACCGAGCCGACGTAATTGCGCATCGCCCGTAATTGCTCCGGCGGACAGGCCGGCGCGCACAAATCCCGGCCACGCTCATGGCGAAGCACCAGCGCAGGGCGTCTGCCGTCCGGGCTGACGTATTGGCAGCCGGCCCAGACTTGCCCGCCACCGTCGACGGCCAGGTGGCGAATGGATAATTGATGCCATTCATGCGCCATGGCGCGCAGTTCCAGCAGTTTGCCGTTTCGCCTGTTCAGATAGGCCAGCGAAGACTGCATGGTCGCGGCATTGAGGATGCTTTTCCCGTAATCGGGATGAGTCTCCATGCCGCCGTTGGCCACGCAAAGGGTCTCGCCGTCTGGCATCAGCAATAATTCGTGCGGACCTATTCCGCCTGTTTCGAATTCGCCCACGCGCTGATAGCCTTGTCCAGGGCGGGCATCGTAAATACCGACCACGCCCCGTCCGCGACGATAGTCGTTTTCGGTGGCGTATAAATAGTCGCCGTCGGGCGCGAATGCGCCGTGACCGTAGAAGTGGTGGCCCGTGGGCAAGGGCAGCTCTTGCGCCCGTAGTCTATCTGCACCGTCGAGCCCGAAGGCCTTGGCAAAGAAGCCGGGCTGACGGCCGAATACGACGGCTCGGCCGCGCGCGCCGTCGATGGCGAAGCTGTGGCCGCGCTTGGGCAGGGGCAGCATGGCCTTGACTTGGCCCTGGGCATCGCACCAGACGCATTCATCGCGGCCATTGCGGCGGCGCGAGCTCAAATAGGTTTCAGTCTCCATCGAGCGCATTGAATCCCAGCCTCGCGCCGAGTGCCGGCGCCAAGTCTTCATCCACCATGCGGCGCGCATTGTCCAGCTTCAATGCCACCAGCGTCAGTTCGCGATAGAGATCTTCGTCTTCGACCATCCGCAGCGCCTGGCCTTTGCGGGCGCGCAGTATATCGGCGCTTTGGCGCAGCTCCCGGTCCAGGTTGAGCGCCAGCCAGTCCGGTTCTTGCGGGAAACGGGCGGCCTCGTGAAAAGCAGCCAGGCCCAGCACCGCTTCGGCTTGCGCCAGGAATGCCGATCCGCTGCGCCAGAACGGCAAGACTTTGGGACGTGCTTTGCCTTGCTGCGCGCCCAGCGCGGCGCGCAGCTTGACGTCGGCCTCGAAGCGCAAGCCCGCCGACAAGGCCTTGAGCGTTTCCGTCAGCACTTCGTTATCGTTGCGATAATAGGTGTTGTCTCTGCCGGGCAGAGAGAAATCGCGCGCGTAACCGCCCTGGGGTTGCCACGCCTGTAGCAATGCATCGGCGATGCCGGTCATGTTGTCCGCGATCGCCGCAGCGTAACGGCGGACAGTCTCGTTTTCTTCCGGGCGGCCCGCGGCCAGCAAGCCTTTCTCGGCGTACAGGACGTACTCCAGC
>Ga0265293_10014378_pt1 | contig 10063 bp, 18 predicted proteins | sample Munlanlewell138R_FD_192505 | JGI IMG/M metagenome (GOLD analysis project Ga0265293, IMG submission 192505) | Leachate microbial communities from a municipal landfill in Southern Ontario, Canada - Leachate well 138R | ecosystem: Engineered > Solid waste > Landfill > Unclassified | place: Canada...
CTCACAGACCTGATCGCGCGGGGCACGTTCCGCTCGCAGCGACTCGTGCTGTCGCAATAATCTGTCGGCCAGCTCTTGCATCGCGGTCGTCAATCCCCCAGCCGGGTTTTGCCCTGATCGTCCAAGGGCGACACCAGCAAGGTACTCTCGCGGCCCTGCAGCCGAGAAATGCGCCGGCGCTCCCTGTCGTACGCGGCCCGCACCTCATCGTCCTCTTCGGTCACTGGAGGCGCCGGAGGCGGTGGATCCGGCAATGCCGGCGATCTGGAACTACTGCCACCCATCACAACACCTTTCGCCACACGGTCGGCTGGACGTTCTCAAACCCCAACAGGCGCGCCAACCGCGCCACCTGCGGCCTGTCCGTGGGTATATACGCCTCGACCCCGGTCAACCGTGCCGACAGGGTGTTGAAGATCTTCCGCGCTCCGGCCCGGATCAGGAACGGCCCCACCCACGGCAGCACCCCAAAATGGATTTCGCCCCACCCGTCGGCGATATTGGAAACCATGACATACCCACCAAACCGCCGCCCCTCGAACATCGGGAAAAACCAGCTACGCTGCGCGTACGCGATCCAGCGGCACTTTTGCCAGCTCGTGCGGAACGGCAGCAGCCACTCCCACCGTTGCGCCTCGCGCATGAGCCCCCAGATCTCTGCCAGTACCTCTTCGCGCTCCTCGCGCCAACAGTGCACACCCATCTGCTTGCTCCTCTAGGCTCTGACGCGGCGCGTCAGCGCAGTGCGGGGCTGCGTCCGGCGGCTCCCCCCGGGCCGATCCCCGCGCAGCTCACCCAATGCCCAATATCGCGCACCGTCCAGCAAGTGATTGAACCGGTCCACGGGCCTGTCCAGCCACGTCCCATCCGCCCGCCGGTCCCACGTGTAGTTTTCCAACTCAATCTGCAGATTGTGACTGCCCCGGAACACCATCAGCCGACGGCCCTGCAGCAGCGAGATACCCGCCTGCACGCTATCCGGCGCCTTGTGTCCCGGCCACACGTTATACCCCGCTAATTGCAGCTCCCGGATCCCCTCCGGGCGGGCCGAGTCGGCGTACACCTTGCGCGCCCGGTCCACCTCCGCCTCCTCCATGCGCTGCTCCAGACTCGGCACCCGCGCATCGCTCACGCTCCGGCTGGTCAACAGCCCGGTTTCGTAGACCAGCTCGCGCATGTACAGCAGATCATTTTGCACCCGGCACTCGATTACCGCAGCCGGATCCGCGGAGAACCCGAAGTCGAGCCCGTACCCGGCCCGCGCGCAATACAGGGCCTCGGGCCAATCGTCGGTCAGCTCGTAGAGCTTGAAGACCGCCCCCTCCGGCCGACCCCGCATCCCCAGCCCGTACACCTGCCACTTCCACGGGTCCGCCGTACCCCTGGCCCTGTTTTCGGGCGTGGGCTCCAGCTTCTCGATTTCCTCTACTTGCGCGCGGGACAAAAACGGGTTGTCGCGATACGTCGAGTGGATATGCAGCACCTCGCTCGCGGCCTGCGTGAGCACCCGCGAAAACACCCAGTGTTGGCTGAAGCTCGGGTTGAAGTCCAGAATGATCTGCTCGGGGGTCCTGATTGCGAGCTGGGTGTACGTGTCTGCGGGAATCTCCATCGCCTCATTGAGCCAGCAAATATCCTGCCCGCGCCCGTGCACTTTCTGCGGGTCTTTGGTGCCCCCGAACTCCCAGACGCTGCCGTTGCCGAACTCGTACCTCTTCCGCTGCTTGTTCCAGCGCCCGGGATCCCAGACCTGCATCTGCTGCATCACCTCCTGGAAGTCGGGGATCACGCTGGTGTCACAGGTGGTGCCGTCGTGCCGGCCGGCGAAGATCCGCCTCGGCTTCTCCAGCGCCCGGCAGATCAAGACCTGGATGATGGCCCAGGTCTTGCCCGACCTGGCAGACCCCTCCAGCACCACGACCCGCTGGCGCGCAGCGAGCAAGGGATCGAATGTCGCCGCCACCACCGGAATTGTGACTTCGACCCGCTCCATTACCTGCCGTGCCTCTCGTACTTCGAGGGGTTCGGAAACGCCCGCTCCAACACCTCCCGCAGTCCGTCGCTGAAGCCCGTCTCGTTGTAGCCCAAAAACCTGACATCCGGCCCCGCTGCCTTGATCTGCTGTCGTACCTCGTGCGGCAGCATGCACAGCACCGAGTCCTCGAATGAGACCTTGAGCTCGCCATACCCCCGAGCGTTGAACCGGTCCTGCTGAGCCTCGTTGAAATACAGCGTATTGACGCAACAGCCTGGCGGCACTCTCCACTCCGGTGCGAACGTCTCCATGACCCGGGCAAAGAGGGTCTTGCTATACAGCACCGGCATGTGCGTATCGAAGTTCCGGGCATCTGCGATGCCTGCCCCGGCCAACGCCCGAACAGTGTTCAGCATCCGCTTGTGCCACCGGTCTTGCAGAAACCACTTCCAGGTGTGCGCGGCCAGCCGCTCCCCTCGCACCGGCAGCAGATCGCCGGCCACCACCGGCGCCCAAAACACCTGATCGTCACTGGCCCGCACAAACTCGCCCGACAACTCCGGCTCCGCGCAGACGCGCAATATCTTCTCGATGAGGTTCGCATCCTTGTTGTCCGCGTGCGCGTCTGGCATCGCGATGTGCCGGGCCTGGGCTGTGTCCAGCCACTCGGGACACTCTCCCACAATCCAGACCTTGCCCAGCGCCGCGAAATGCTTTTCCGCACTCCGCAGCAAATACCGCAGCTCCAGATCCCCGTGCGTGCTGCCGCTGCCCAGCGGTACCACGAGATCGATCGCCTGTCCTGTGCCGTCGTCCATGCGTCACCTCCTCGGGATCATCGGCGAACCCTCAATCCGACTCCATTCCGTGCACCCGTTCCCGGTCCTGCGTTCCACCCAATGCGTCACGCGATCGGGATCCCGCACTGGCCCCGTCAACCCCTCCCCTTGCGCCTGTCGCCGTGTACGCTGGCCATCCGCCTCGCGCACCAGTCGTTGGTACGCGGCGTCAATCCCTCTCCGCCAGTCCGCGGCATCACGTTTCGTCATGCACCGCGTGATCGATTGCGACCCCGTGTCAGCCACTTACCACCTCCATTGCCTTGTACCACTCGTACTTGGTTGCGATATAATCGATTGCGCGCAACTTTCCCCGCTTCGCCCGCCCTGCGTAGTGCACGATGTACGCTTCCGGCCGCGGCAGCCCATACTCCCACTCGTACTGCCGAAGATAATTCCACAGCCCCGGCAACCAGCACACCGACACGTTAGCCCTGGCCACCAGCCAGTTTGTCGTCTGCTGCTCCTTGTGTTGGCCCGGCACCCCCAGCTTGATCTTCCGACGGAGCCAATCATCCACCCGGAACACGTCGCGATGCTGCTTGCTCGCCACGATCACCCCGCTGTTCGCGTAGCCCTCGCGCCAGTGAGCGAGCTTCCCCAGGCCCTGCTCTGCATACGCCTTCTCCGCCAGGGCCTCGCCGAGCAAGGCCGGCGCCTTGTGCAACGAAACGTCCTCCCGCACCAACCCAACGGCATTCTCCGGCACCAGGTCAAACACGTTCGGCGCGTACGAAGTAATCAGGACATCGGCGTCCAGCATCAGCACCCGGTCGTATTCGCCCAGCACATCGAACAGCTGGTACTTCTCGAAGCGGCCGTATTTATACTGACCCGGCCCCGTCATGCAGACCCGCGGCACATCCAACACCACGTGCGCCGCCCCGATCCGCGCCGCGTACAGCGCGGTCGTTTTCCTCGTCGGCTCGGCCAGATCAATCCCCGCCGCACACACCACCACCGCCGTGTGTTTCGTCATTTCCCGTTGCCTCCGCCTGTGCTTCTGGATATGTCCGTGTTGGCGGCCATCTCATCGCGCAACGCTGCTCGCCGACGTTCAGCCAGCACCATCAGCGCGTTGCTTGGTATTCTGCGAGATTGGCACACCGCGCGGTACACGGGATTCTCTGTGCAACCGGTTCCCGCACACCAGGCCAGCCGGTGGGTCGTACCATCTCCATCGGTGTTCTGGACCGTGATGGTGGCTATGTTCCGGTCCAGTTTCCGACCACACCAGCAGCAGTGTGCATTGTGGAGTGTTCGCATCGCATCCATTACCTCCATTTTGCGCGCCCGCATCTCGTCCAGCGTTGTGCCGTAAACGAGCGCGATACGCTTCCATCTTCCGTCTATCAACTCGTCAACTTCGCCGCGGAATAGGCCGGTCAATGTCCTGTCAAGAATGCTCGGAAGGATCGTTCGTCTCCTCATTGTTTACCTGCCAATCCGAGCGCTCGCCGGGCCTCGCCGGCATGGCACCACCACATGCCCGGAGGCATTGGCGGGGTATCGGCGTCGATGACACCCATACCCATCGTATGAGCCGACGCAAAGACGATTTCCGCGCCCACGGGCGGGTTGCCGTCGCGTCGCCATTCGGGCTGCTGGCTGCGGGTGTACTCGTCGAGCATAGCCGCGAGGTGCTCGACAGCGTGCTCCGACCACGTAATCACGCACGGATGGTCCGTGTCTTCCGCGCACTCGGCAGACACATACCCGTGTTCCGCGCAGGCATGCATGAGTTTCCGCGCCGTCTCTTCTGCTGTCATCTCTTTCTCCTTAGCTCGGCAGTAACACAACGCTATGATGCCGACGCCCGCGCCTCAGCGAGATGGACGCACGGGATCCCAACCAACTCCGCACCTCCTCGGCCAATCGCGCCTCGGCCGGCCGCTCCACGTCGTCGATCGCGACCGGCTTGGTCCGGTCCAGCCGGTCCAGCTCATCGAGCAGCCCCAGTCTACTGGTCGGTGCGCCCCGCTGCCCCGGCGGCCCGTCCACCAGCAGCAGATCGTACTGCACCCCCTGCACCGCCTCTCGGAACCCCGCCCGGTCGTACCAGGTCCCGGTGATCGGTACGTGCCGATACTCCACCCCCGGAAACAGCCCGCACCACTCTTCGTCGTGCTCAATCGATACGCACCTCAGCCCGCAATCCACCCACAGCGGCGATACGCGCCCGGAGCCCAGCTCGAGGATTGTTCCGCCCTCCGGCACCAGCCGCAAAATCGCCCCGAACAACTCGACAGTGATCGAACTCGCCCCGAACACCACCCTTCGCCTTGCCATATCACTCCTCCTTCGCCCCGACCGCCACAAACCGGTGAATCAACTCCACCTTCTTCGCCTCTTCCTCGTCCCGGAAGAGGCCCAGCACTTTTGCCAGTGAATCCAGCGCACGCACCTTGTCGTGTAGCTTGACCTCGACCTCGCCGTCTTTGCCGGTCCGTATTTCCCGCACCGCCGCCACCTCTTCCGGCTGCATCTCGGCCAGCCGTTTGGCCCTAACACTCCCATCCTCACCCTGCTCCACCACCTCCCCCAACGTGGAGAAAGCAACCCGCGAATACTCTCGCATCGTCCGCGACACCAGCACCTCGTTCCGCTCGCGCCGGTGCTCCAATTCCTGCTCGATCAACCGCTGAACATCAGGGTCCTTCAGCCACTCGCACGCCGTCGAGTGTGCGCTCCGGGGCGAAGCCCCGGCCCTCACCGCAGCCGCACGCGCGCGGAAGTCCCTCGCGTACTCCAAAGCGAACCGTTTTGCCATGCGCGTGGCCATGTTACCACCCCTGAGGACCGAACTCGACACTCGCATCCACTACAGCAGCCAGACTGCTCCGGCTCCTACGCTCCTCCTCCCATTCCCTCGCCGCAGCCTCCTTTCGCCCGTCACCTCCGTGTGCGTCACCCGCCACGCGCAACACCGCATACCTCACCGCACCGGTGATGAACGCGAACGGGTTTCGCTCCGGGTCGATTCGGCGCCACCGACGAGCCAGAGTCCAATAGACCTCGCTCAGTACCTCGTCCCGCTGGTGGCGATCGAACCCCTGTCCCACTCCCAGCGACATCGACCGCCGCGCGATCTGCCCCGCCAGCTCGCTCACCTCGTCCGTGAGCGCCCCGGCTGCCCGCGCCCGCCTCAGCGCATCCGCCAACGCCTCGGGAGCCACGTAGTTCACCGTTTCCCGCACGTCCGACATCGTCCTGCCTCCGCTATCACCTCTGCCACAGACCGACCAGCCCGTTTCACGCCACCAGCCCGCCCCGTCCGGTCGCTACGCGGACGGGGCAGGCTCGCTCGTGTCTGCCTGCTCTGGGGTATCAGTCGCATATCTAAACCGTACACTTAAACGAACCAAGAAGCAACTATTCAGTTCCTAGTCCAGATTTCCTGACTACTCGCACGATCTCAGCCAGCTCGGAATCTGTGAGCACCAGTCCGTGTTCGTGCAGCATGTGCGCAAAGAGCGAGTAGTATTCCGAACACGGCGAATTGCGCGTGATTCCGGTTCTTGTCGATATGTCCTTGTTATCGTGTTGCACCTTCGCTGCAAACACGCGCTGATACATGTCTGTCGCTCGCTTCATAGCCGACTCTAACAGGTAGCGACGGCCAGCTTCGTTGTAGGTTGCGTAGTTATCGAGATCGTTAGCGGTAGACCGCATGATGTGCTGCGCGATTCGGATGTGTTCTTGGATGCTTTCTGGCATTTGTCATCCTCCATAGTTCCGATAACCAGGCCCATGCACTGGACCTCCTACCGTCGGCCAGTGATGGCCGTGTTCTCCAGCAAATAGTTCCTGTAGCGTCTTCATGGCGATAAGTCCTTGTCGGGGATGGCACAGCCGCACGCACCGCACACGCCGCCATACGGTCCGCGCCGCGTCTGTGCGTCACATTGGCACCCGTCACACAACACCATGTCGTGGCCTCCATTGGGCAGCGCTCTGGTACGAAACTCGGGCGTTCCTAGAATGTGTTCCTTCTTATTTGGCAGACCGTTTACGGTTTCTTGTGTGTAGATTTCCATATCAGTGTTCCTGTTCGACTGCCACCAATCCCGCCCGCCACCGTCGCGCCTCTCCCGCCTCGATCCGCCATTGCCGGCCGACTCGGGCTCCCGATAGCAGCCCCAATCGTAGATGTCGCACCACCAGCGCCCTCGGCACCCCTGCTGCCTCCGCCAACCTCTCGATCGTGACAACTCGGTACTTCACGGCCTGTTTTCTTCCTTTTCCAATTTTGCGCCATACCGCCGGGCCACTGCCCGCACCGCCCCGGCCACCTGCTCGGAGTCGGCCTGCAGATACGCCTCGGTGCTGCGTACGTCACCATGCCCCATGGCCTCTTTCGTGCCGAGTAGTGGATCCACCTTTTCACCTCTGGCGGCCAAGTCCATCAGATAATCGTGCACACCCTTCCCGAAGGTTTTTCTCATGCTGTGTGTGCCCCCCACCCGGCCCCGTAGCCCCAGCCGATTCGCCGCCCGCCTCTGCGCTCGATACAGCGTGTGCCGGCTGATCGCCCCGCCGCTCGCGCGCGCAAACAACCATTCATCTATATGGATCACGCCCGCGCATGCGCGCGGGCGTAGAACCTCCTCGATCACCTCCCGCAGCTCCTCGCTCACCAAGACCGTCCGCGTCCGGCCCCGCTTCGTATGGCGCCGCCACACCGTCACCTCGTCGCGCACCGACCCGTCCGGCTCCACCACGTCCCGGATCCGCACGCTGCAGATCTCTGAGGCGCGATACCCGGTCAGCACCCCGAAGATGAACGCCCCCCGATCCCGCGCACCGAATCGGCCGCGCCCCAGCTCAGCCGCCATGGCCCCCACCTCCGCCTCAGTATAAGGACGTTGCCCGGCCATCTGCTCACTCCCCCCCCGGCCCAAATGCCTCTGGACACAACTCCCGCAGCAGTGCGCTCGTCTCCTCCACCCCTAACACTCTGCGGGATACCCGCGGCCGGCCGGCGGACGTCGCATAGGCCCGTGCCTGCCAGTCCCACTCCCACCTGAAATCCGTAAGACTCGGCAACCGCGCCCAGTCACCGCCACCTAGATCTCGTCGAAACTTTTCCATCACCCGGCGCAAACGCTCCCGGCTCGGTGACTCCCGTAGCCCAGCCAGCCACGAAAACCACCGCTCCAGCGAGCAGGTACCATTCTCCCACGCCTCGCTGTGCCAGTCGTCGTGCACGCGGCCGAAGACCGCCTTCCAATCCGCCAGAAACTCGCGCTCCGGCTCCGTCCACTCCCCGAACTGCCTGCCTACGCCCATCGCTTACGCCCTCCAGCTCCAGACTTCGCACCCACCACGGCCGCCACTCCAGGCACCCCGGCCGCATGCTTCGCCGGGAACACTCCCTGGTACCCGTTGGCCACTGCCTCGCGCAATGTCTCGGCCACCACGGCCTCCTCGTACGGACGCAGCTTCTGCAGCGTCAGCTCCGCGGCAGATCGGCTCAACCACTTCCCCCGCTTCCCCCGCTCGTCACAGAATAACCGCCACAAGAGCTGTGTGGCCTCGCTCCAGCCCCGCACCGGCTCGCAGTTCATCGAGTCCGACACCGCCTGGTCGTGCTCTGCCGACCGGCTCACCCGGCGCCCCGAGCGTCGCGCCACACCATTCGCCGTACCGTTCGTGCCGCCCTTTCCCGGCGGGACTTTTCCGCCTTCCGTCTTCCGTCTTCGGTTTTCCGTGTCATCTCCCCCCGCTCGGCGGGGGGATACAGGGGGGATTTCTTTCTCTTTCTTAATCTCTCTCTTAACACCGGTACAGCTCCGGTACTGTTCCGGTACTGTTCCGGTACTGTTCCGGTACGCCTCCCGGATCGCTCCCCACTTCGCGGGCGTCCGCTTGTGTCGCGCCTGCAGATACGGCCCGGCCACGTCCCACCAGTCCGCCACGCGGAAGTACGGCTCCCGCTCCAGGATACCAGCACCGACCAGTGCAGCGACGAACTCGCCCGGCGTCGCCCCGCCGCCCGACCCGGCAGCAAGAGCGAGGACCGCATCATTCCGGCCCCTCAGATCACCGTCCGGCGCGTGGTCAACACACCACCACCGGAGCAGCATCACATGCCCGATTGCTGCCGCCTTCGACAGGCCCAACACGGCCTGTAGGTGCAGCACGGGAGGCGAGTCCGCCAAAACCTGATCTGCCCGAATCCAGCTCACAGAGCAAACTCCTCCTGCCGGGCGCACACCGGCAACCACCGGCGCTCGCCATCCATCCGCACCGGCCCGATTTGCCCCGCCACGTCTCGCTCGACACGCACTGGCAGATCGAACACCCCCAACCACCCCCGGCACCCAACCGGATGCGAGAGCGCAACCACCTGACCGAACACCCAGCAGTACGGCCCGTACGCCCAGCAATGTTGCCCCACCCACTCCAATTCTCGCGGCACCCGGCCCCGCTGGACGTCGGCCAGGCTAACGCACGCATCTACCAGTGCCAGGGCCACGACAGCCCCGAACGTCATATTCGGCCACCGATTCAGGTCTCCGGGCTGCAGCATCGACCTCCCCTTGCCGGCGTGGATCGCCAGCCAGCCCCGATGCGTCGTGTACCACTCGCGATTCTCGACCCGCTTCTCCCCGCTCCGGATCAACTCCGCGTAGGGCTGCAAAATCGTCAGAGCTTTCATCGCACCACCATCCTCCATACGATCGGCACCCATACGGGCGCCACACATACGCCTGTGATCACAATCGCCAGGAGCACCCCGAGCCACCACGGCGGCCCCTGCGGCCCCGTTTCACCCGTCCACCGCCCGCCCAACAATCGCACATGTGCTGCTTTCACCACGGGAACTCCTTTCGCAGGTCCGGCCCACCCCGGCGCTTGTCGTAGAAGCACGGGGACTCCGCCGACAGCCCTTCGATCCACGCAGCCTCACACTGGCGCGCCTTCGGACCGGTCTCCGGCCCGGCGATCACCCAGCCCGGCAGCGGTCTTACCCCCTCGAACGACACCGGCCCCAGCATCGGCTCCACACTCACGAACTTCAGCGCCCGCAGCCATGCATGGGCCTGCAACCAGCGCCAACGCCACATCTGGGCCTGGCTCTCGATCGTCACGCCGACCCAACACGAGGCCGGCAACGCCCGCAGCCACTTCCCCGGCCTCTTCGTCAGCACGATGTACCGACGATGGTGCGCCGCGGCCATGGCATCGGCGACTGCTTCCAGCCAACCCCCCGATGATGCTGTGGTAGTCCACCCTTGCCCCGACC
>Ga0265293_10014379_pt1 | contig 10062 bp, 11 predicted proteins | sample Munlanlewell138R_FD_192505 | JGI IMG/M metagenome (GOLD analysis project Ga0265293, IMG submission 192505) | Leachate microbial communities from a municipal landfill in Southern Ontario, Canada - Leachate well 138R | ecosystem: Engineered > Solid waste > Landfill > Unclassified | place: Canada...
TATTTGATATTTAAATAGAAAAATCCGCAAAGTCGGGGAAACCTTGCGGATTTTCGTTGGGGTGTTGGGGTATTTATTTTGAAGGAGGAGTTTTACAGGTGTTAATGCCAAAAGGCAGGTAGAGCGGACAGAGACCGATAACTGCGGTGATGATCGGGATCAAGCCCAGCAAGCCCCACCAGCTCCGCAGATAAAGGCCAAGCACGATGACAGCCAGACCTACGATCCAGCGCACTATTTTATCAGTTTTTCCGATATTGCATTTCATAATTATTACCTAATTCTTTCTATTTAAATAACATCCTTTTTGATCGCGCAACGTTTTATTGGTTACAAAAATATTTAATAACCTTCCGGAAGTTTCTGTATCTCCGATTATCTTAAAAATATTTCTAAAATGTTCATTTTTAGTGAGAAATCTCACAACCACAATAGGCGCTATCGCTTATATTACGCTTAAAGTTTATAAAACCTTCCGGAGGTTTCGAACCTTCGGGAGGATTGTTAGCAAAAAGTGTGAGAAATATCATGCACATAATAGCAAAACACTATTATATTACATCGTAAAATTGTAGATACAGGTGATTTGGTTATGAGGGGTAAATGAACATATCGGGTTTTTCACAGATAGTCATGATGGTGGCTAACCTTTTAAATCCGATAGCGCCGCAGGACTATAATGAAGTCGAATATAGACTGAACCCGGACCCAGACACGGTTCAGACCGAGATTATTCAAGCCGCACCGGCGACAGCTCCAATCCAGGAAAAAATCGCGATTGCCGTGATGGAATTAGACGCTAATGGCGTAACTCAAGCGGAAGCGAAGGCTTTGACTGATCGTCTGCGGATCGAGTTGTTCAATGCCAGCGTTTTCCTGGTTATGGAACGTGACAAGATGAACAAAATTCTCGACGAAATGGAATTCCAGATGAGCGGTTGCACTTCCGACGAATGTGTGGTAGAAGTTGGACGAATCGTCGGGGTCAAGAAAATCATTGCCGGATCGGTGAGCAAAGTTGGCGAAATCTATTCGGTCAGCCTTCGGCTGATCGACGTCGAAACCAGCAAGATCGAAGCTACGGCAATTGAAGACTTCGAAGGCACGCTTGGAACGGTTTTGACCGGTGCCGTCCCGTCGGTCGCCCGCCAGATTTCCGGACTGGAAAAACCGACCTATGATGTCAGGGGCAAGAAAACCGCTTTCAAGGTCAATACTCAGCCCTGGGGCGCCTCGGTATTTGTCGATGATCTGTATTATGGCATTGCTCCGCTAGAAATTGAAGTGATTCCCGATTTGACACATAAACTTACCGTAATCGATGAAAATTACGAGAAATGGGAACAGTATTACGATATAAAAAAGAACCAGGTGCTTGAAATCAATGTAGCTCTATCGAAAAAACCGGAGGCGGTTGCAGTTAAACCGGCCGAAAAACCTAAACGTCAGTTCAATAACGGTTTCAAGATTCGTTATGTCGATTTTCAAATTACCGACGATATCAATCGACAAATTCGGATGATCAATGAAGTGATGCAGGAAAAATCAATATTTTCCAGAAGAGCGATCGGTGAACTGAGTTTTGGTGAGATTGATCGATTCGCCGGCATTGAACTTTATAATATGAGACAATTAGGCAATGCGATGGGCTTTGATTTTGGGCTTGGTTTTTATCGCAGTGATTTCACGCAATGGATTAAAAATTTTGACAATACCTACTCCGAACCAACCTTGATTTTCTGGATGCCGACTATCAATCTGAATTTGCGGATAGCGCCTATTCGCTACCCGTTATTTTATCCTTATCTCGATATTGGTCTTGGATATAACGTTTTAATTATCGACGGTGTGGAAGATAATAAATCTATGGGCAGTCCGATATTCCAGAACTGGGGACTAATATATGGAGTCGGGGTCGAAATCCGACCGTTTAAATTCATCGGAATTTCGCTTGAATGGGATCATCGCGTACTTAATTACCGGTTAATGAATGTCGATAATCAGGTTACTGAGCGTTTTAAAAATGCAGATGTCACCGAAATGGATTTATCGGGTAAAAACATCGGTCTGTCGATTAACATTTACTATTAATATTCATTACTATTTATCTTCATGTCGGATGTTTACCGATTGTAATTAACTATTTGATATTTATATTTGCACATGGTTTTATTGATTATTGAAATACTAATCCTGATAATTCTACTGGCGGCGTCGGGTTTCTTTTCGGGAAGCGAGACGGCTCTATTTTCTCTGTCGAAAGTACAGCGTGAAAAATTACTATCGCGCGAGCCGGTTAAAGGCAAGATAATCAATCGTCTCCTTAATACACCGCGGGCTTTGATCATCACGATCCTTTTAGGCAACGAGTTCGTTAATATCTCCTTTTCGTCGCTATTTACCCTCATTGTGATCCAGATCGCCGGGACTTCGGTTCCCTGGGCTAATCTGCTGATTGCCTTGCCGTTAGTGCTTTTATTCGGTGAAATTACTCCAAAGACATTAGCTATTAAAGACAGCGAACGATTTACAGGTTTGATCGCGCGTCCGCTCTCAGCCATAATGTATATTTTAACGCCCCTGCGCTGGATAATTCGCAATATTTCTGACCGAATCGTTGCCCTAATAGTATCCGACGTTGAACAACGGGATAGTATTTTAACAGAAGATGTGATCCGTTCGTTGCTGGAAGACAGCCAGAAGGAGAAGGTCATCGATTCGGCAGAGTATGCGATGATCACCAAAGTATTCGATTTTGGCGATCTTACCGCCGCTGAGGTCATGACGCCGCGCAATAACGTTTTCAGTCTGCCCGTCAGCATGCCTCTCACAGAAATAATTGGCACTATAAAACTTAAACACTTTTCCAAAGTCCCAATATATGAAGATAAACCCGATAACATCATTGGCGTTTTATTCGCCACGGATCTGATCGGTATTTCCGCCAATATGCAATCCGGAAAATCCAAATCAGTCAACCTGCGCAACCTTTTGCGCCCGGCGTTTTTCGTACCCAGGGCTAAAAGGGTAGATGATCTTTTCCACGATTTTCAGTATAAGAGAATTTCCATAGCAATTGTACTGGATGAGTTCGGAGTAGTTCAAGGATTGGTGACGATCGAAGATCTACTCGAAGAAATTTTCGGCGAAATCTCCGATGAATTCGAGAAAAAAGACGAACAATTCGAAAAGATCAATGAACGACTTTATCGTATGCGCGGCATTTTACCTTTAGATCGGTTTAATGAATTATTAAAGGCTAATATACCCGTCGATGAATTCGAGACGATTGGTGGTTTTGTTTTCAGTCTTTTCGATGAATTGCCCAAGGTTAAAGTCAAAAAGAATTATGACGGCTGGCAATTCGTGGTTGAAAAAATGGAAAATAACCGGATTGAAATTCTGCTTGTGAGGCGATTATAATGTCGGCTGGTTTGACAATCCTGATCATTGTTATTTGCGTTCTGGGTGAGGCATTTTTCTCCGGCTCGGAAATCGCTTTAGTTTCGGCTGACCGGATTCGTCTACGTCACAACGCCAAGAAAGGACATAAGGATTCCAAGTTTGTTGTCAGTCTCTTGAAACGACCGGAACGGATATTAGGAACGACCTTAATCGGCACCAACGTCTGTACGGTTACCAATACGATGTTGGCGACGGCTCTGAGCTATAAATATTGGCAGGAGGCCGGGGTATTTGTGGCAATTGTTTGTATGAGTTTTGTAAACTGGATTTTTGCCGAAATCGTCCCGAAGAGTATTTTCCAGCAATACGCCGACGTTATAATTCTGAAAATTGCCCGACCTTTAAGAATGATTTCTTTGATTTTGACGCCTTTGATTCGCATTTTTTCCGGTTTAGCCTCTTATCTTTCCACCTTATTCGGTGGTCGCCTGAGTAGTAAATTACCCTTTATAAGTAAAGAGGAATTAAAAATCCTGATGAAGATTAGCGATCAGGGCGATGTCAAACCGGAAGAACGTCAGATGATCGGTCGTCTCCTGTCATTTAAAGAAAAAAAAGCCGAAGATGTCATGGTTCCCTTAATACAGGTGACGGCGTTACCGGAAGATTCTTTAGTCGCTGAGGCGGTTCAAAATATTTCCGAAAGTAAACATCGCCGTCTGCCGGTTTACGAAGAGCGCATCGATAAGATAATCGGCATTTTAAACAGTTTCGATATTATCGGGGAAAACTTCAATACTCCGATCAGACGCTATATCCGCACTGCGTTCTATGCGCCGCCAAGTATGCCGATCAACGTACTGTTTGAGCATTTAAAGAAAACCGGCAATAATATGGCTGTTGTCGTGGATGAATACGGTGGAGCGGAGGGAGTTGTGACTATCGAAGATATCCTGGAAGAGGTGGTCGGCGAACTGGAAGATGAATACGATCAGGTTAGGTCGCCGTATAAAATAATAAAAGATGGCGTCATCATCGTCAAAGGACAAATGGAAATCAGGGAGATCAACGATCGATTTGGTCTGAATCTGCCGGAAGGCGATTATGAAACAATCAGCGGCTTAATAATCAACACTTTGAATAAAATTCCCCGCCCGGGCGAAATCCTCAATTTGCCGACTGTCGTTTTAACGGTCACCCGCGCTTCTCAGAGATTAATCCACGAAGTGCATATCCGAAAAATCCAAACGGAAAAAAAGGCTGATTAGCCGCTATTTTTTAAAAATCGATAGTAACTCAGCCTCTACCAGACCATTGGTCGCCAATATCTGACGATCATAAACTGAAAAAGGTGAACCATCCATATTAATTACTTTACCGCCGGCTTCCATCACGATAAGCGCCCCGGCGGCCACGTCCCAGGCATTTAAATCCAATTCCCAGAACCCATCGAACCGACCGCAGGCAGTATAACACAGATCAATCGCCGCTGAACCGGCGCGCCGTACTCCCTGGGTTTGCGGATAGATGCGCCGGAACAGTTCAAAATTACGCTGGAAATTTACATTATTCTCATAAGGAAAACCGGTAGCCAGCAGACTGCCGGCGAGTTTTTCCACTTTTGAGACCTGGATAGGTTTGTCATTTAAAAAGGCGCCGGAATCCTTGAAAGCCCGGAATGTCTCATTCATTAGCGGAATGCTGACGACGCCAAGGATTAATTCGCGGCGGTATTCCAATCCTATCGAAATGGAAAAGAACGGGAATCCGTGAACAAAGTTAGTCGTACCGTCGAGCGGATCGATGATCCATTTAAATTCAGAACCGTTTTCGACGAAAGGACTCTCTTCAGCCAGAATCTGGTGTTCCGGAAAATGATTAGAGATAGTGTCGATGATAATCTTCTCAGCCGACCGGTCGGCTTCAGTCACCAGATTGACGCGCCCTTTGAAGTCAACCTCCAGAGCCGTATTGACCTTTTCCCTGAGAATTCTTCCCGCCAGCTGAGCGGCAGACAGAGCCGTAATCGTAAGTTGTTTTTGCAGAGATGCATCGATCATTGATTTTCCCCTGATTTTTGAAGTTGTATGAATTCCCTGGCAGTGTAATGACCATGATAGGGAAGAAGTCCGGAGTGCTCCAGATCAGATTTGCCAGAAAAGCGATAATTTCGCGCGCTTTTTGCCATGAAAGTCTCTCTGATTTCAATTTTAATGGCCGAATTATAATGAAAATGGAGCAATTAACCAATGGATATGGTTGTAATTCGTCGCTAAGTTTAATTAAATTCGGCTATGAATTTGATCGTTAATTCTGATGAAAATTGGATGGAAATAGCCATTCGTGAAGCCCGTAAGGCTCTGGAAGCCGGCGAAATACCGGTCGGCGCTGTCATCGTTCACTCCGGAAAAATCATCGGGAAAAGCTATAACCAGCGCGAGGTTTTAAAGGATCCGACCGCGCACGCCGAAATGCTGGCCATTACTTCTGCGGCGACTTATCTGGATTCATGGCGACTTGAGGATTGCACTCTCTATGTAACCCTGGAACCGTGTCCGATGTGTACCGGGGCAATCCTGAATGCTCGCATACCGCGGGTAGTTTTCGGTGCTTACGATAATGCGGCTGGGATGTGCGGTTCGGTTGAAAATCTCTGCGATCAAAATCTGCTTAATCACAAGGCCATAATCAAGGGCGGTGTGCGAGCCGAAGAGTGTCAGGCATTGTTGAATGAATTTTTTAATAAAATCCGTAAAGATTCAAATTAAAAGGCAAAGCTAATGAATACCAATCTCTTGATAATAATCGGCTGGTTGATTTCGGTTATTTTACTCATAATCATTCTTATAAAAATGAGAAAAAGCAGTCGTCTTGAAGCCGAGCCGGCTCTGGAAGCTTTGAAAGAAAAGATAATTGGCCTCGAATCTAAACTGATTATCTTTGCGGATTTACTACAATCTAAGACGGCTGACATTGTCCAGAAACGTTTCACCGAATTTACTGACAATATATCAGTGAAAAATCGCGAGTTGATAGAAAAATTTGGGAATTTTCAGGTCGAAATAAACAAATCGCTTAGCGAAAGCAGTAAGAAACAAACTGATGAATTCACTCAATTTAAGGATACTTTCAAGAAAGCAGTGACTGAGGATTTCGAACACCTCACGAAAACTGTCGAAGCCAAACTGGACGCGATCAATACCAAAGTCCAGGAAAACCTCAACGAAGGCTTCAAGAAAACTAATGAGACCTTCACAAATGTAATTGAACGACTGGCGAAAATCGATGAGGCTCAGAAGAATATAGAAAGCCTCTCAACCAATGTAGTCTCACTTCAGGAAATATTAAGCGATAAGAAGAGCAGGGGTATCTTCGGAGAAGTTCAACTGAATCAGATTCTGTATGCTGTCTTTGGTGAAAAGAGCGATCAGATATTTAAAATTCAATACACTCTCAGCAATTCCAAAACGGTTGACGCGATGCTATTCCTACCGGAACCGATCGGGAATATACCGATTGACGCCAAATTCACTCTTGATAATTACAAGCGTTCTATTGATAAAAGCCTGTCCGAAGCCGAACACAATGCGGCTACGAAATTGTTCAAGTCCGACGTAAAAAAGCAAATCGATGATATCGCCGATAAATATATCCTGGCGGGAGAGACTTCCAATCAGGCGATTATGTTCATTCCGGCTGAGGCAGTCTTTGCCGAATTGTACGCCTATCACGAGGATCTGGTCAAATATGCCCATACTCGACGGGTCTGGCTGACTTCACCGACGACGTTCATGGCAGTATTAAATACTGTTCAACTCGTTCTGCGCGATATCGAGCGTCGTAAATATGCCGATATTATTCAGCAGGAGATCATGAAATTGTCTGAGGAATTTCGCCGCTATCGCGACCGCTGGAATAAACTTTCCACTCATATTGACACGATTCATAAGGATGTTAAAGATATTCACACAACGTCGCATAAAATATCAACCTCTTTCGATAAAATCGCCAAAGTTGATTTGGGGAAGAAAACCGAACTTCCACCCGAGCAGGAAGTCAAATTGATCGATGTCGCGGGCGACGAGGAGTCTGCAGGCGATTAAATGGATTTAATTTCAATAGTATTAATCGCAATTGGCCTGGCCATGGACGCCTTTGCGGTATCGATCACCTGTGGTCTGGCGATCCAGCCACACAATAAACGCAAATTCCTGAAGGTGCCGTTGGCATTCGGCGGTTTTCAGGCTTTAATGCCGCTCATCGGTTGGTTGGCCGGTCAGAGTTTACAACGCTATATCGTCGATTTCGATCACTGGATCGCATTCGGACTGCTGACCTATATTGGCGTCCGAATGATTTACAACTCACTTTCCAAAAAAGATTGTCCGCCTGAGTTCGATCCATCGAACAACCAGGTTCTGCTTGGTTTGTCGATCGCTACCAGCATCGATGCTTTAGCGGTGGGCATTACATTCGCTTTTCTCAATATAAAAATCATCATTCCGGTAATCATTATCGGATTGGTGACTTTTTTTATATCCTTTTTCGGCATAATCATCGGCAAACGCGTCGGATGTTATCTCGGTAAGAAGGTCGAAGTCTGCGGCGGGATAGTTTTAATAGGGATTGGTTTAAAAATATTACTCGAGCACTTGCTAGGCTGATTAGGTTAACAAATGAAATATCCCGATTGCCGAGAAGTCAAATATTTATTAACAGGTGAAATTCGTATTTATGATTGTGAATTATTGTCTTTGGGCGATGACATTGGAATATTGAGATACATACTCGAAAAACAACATACCGTAAGCAGTCAGGTTTTACCGAAAAATACACAGACGTATGCTTTCTACTGGGCGACGCGACCGTACACGTTGTATCGCTGGTACAGTCCGCAAGGTGAACATCTGGGCGATTACTTCAATATCGCTGATCAAGTTCGTCTGAATCGCACTCAATTTGAATGGCGTGATTTGGTTGTAGATATTTTCATTTCACCGCAGGGGAGAGTGCTTATCCTGGATGAATGTGAATTACCGCCCGATATTAATAGAGATCTTTTGAATTTCATTCAGCAGGCGACCAAATCTATCATCAGGAATTATAAAGCCATTCTTAACGAGACAGATATTCTCCTAAACAGATACTTTCAATAAATATTTAAAAAAACTAAAAATGAACTTAACCAGACGGGAAAAAATTATTAAATTATCCAAAATTCGAAAGTGAAAACTGAAAGATGATTAATCAAATGGAAACCTCATTTCCGAAAAATAAAATCAATATCCTGTTATTGGAAAATATTCATCCGTTAGCCCGGGAAATGTTCCAGAAGGAGGGATTTCACGTTGAATCTCTTGCGGGAAGTATTAGTCATGCTGAGTTAGAAGAAAAGATCAAAGACGTATCGGTGCTCGGTATCCGTTCGAAAACCAATATCGATGCCGAAATTTTGGACAATGCCAAACGCTTGCTATGTGTCGGAGCGTTTTGTATCGGAACAAACCAGATCGATCTGACTGCCTGTTCGTTGAAGGGCGTGGCGGTTTTCAATGCACCCTTCAGCAACACGCGGAGCGTAGTGGAATTGGCGATTGGTGAAATAATCATGCTCTTTCGCGGCGTCTATGAGAAATGTCAAAAACTGCATAACGGAATCTGGGATAAAAGCGCGAAAAATAATTTCGAAGTGCGTGGTAAAAAACTCGGCATCATCGGTTATGGGAAAATTGGATCGCAGTTATCGATCCTGGCTGAAGACATGGGAATGCAAGTTTATTACTACGATATCGTTGAAAAGTTAGCCCTCGGAAATGCCGTTAAATGTAATTCCCTTAAAGAGCTATTATCGAACGTTGATGTAGTTTCGGTTCATGTTGATGGTCGCAATGATAATTATCATTTAATAGGTCCCGAACAATTTACAAAAATGAAACCAGGCGTTTTACTATTGAATCTCAGTCGCGGGTTTACCGTTGATATAGAAGCGCTGGTTGCAAATTTGCAAAGCGGACACGTACGCGGCGCCGCAATCGATGTTTTTCCGGAAGAACCTCTTAATAATCAACAAATATTCCAATCAAAACTACGCCATTTGCCGAATGTCATAATTACCCCGCACATCGGCGGTAGCACCGAAGAAGCCCAGGAACACATATCGCGGTTCGTGCCGTCCAAAATGATCGATTTCATTAACTCCGGCAGTACAATTATGAGTGTAAATTTTCCCAACCTGCAGTTGCCGGAATTCAACCAGGCTAATCGTCTGATTCATATCCATACTAATGTTCCCGGCATGTTAGCTCAAATCAATCATATTTTAGCCAGCAATGGGATTAACATTCTCGGACAATATCTAAAGACTACCGATGAGATTGGCTATGTAATCACTGACATTGAAAAAAATTACGACGCTAAAATACTCGACGAAATAAAGAAAATTCCTAACACAATCAAATTTAGAGTATTATATTGAGATCGTTCTAAATAGAAATGAGCAATTGATGTATCCTTTCAAAGAAATCGAACAGAAGTGGCAAAAATACTGGGAAGAGAATAAGACTTTTAAGGCTATCGATTTTTCCGAAAAACCTAAATATTATGTTCTGGATATGTTTCCGTATCCATCCGGGGCTGGTTTGCATGTCGGACATCCGG
>Ga0265293_10014380_pt1 | contig 10062 bp, 10 predicted proteins | sample Munlanlewell138R_FD_192505 | JGI IMG/M metagenome (GOLD analysis project Ga0265293, IMG submission 192505) | Leachate microbial communities from a municipal landfill in Southern Ontario, Canada - Leachate well 138R | ecosystem: Engineered > Solid waste > Landfill > Unclassified | place: Canada...
GGGTAACAAGGGTTATCCTCGGTGGGTTCGATTCCCATATTCTCCCGCCATTTAGATGTTTTCGGGACGTTTGCCAAGTGTGCGAGCGTCCCCTTTTCGTTTTGTGATCCCTTGGACATCAAAGTACTCTAGGAAGGTAAGGGCAAACTTACGGCTCGTGTTCAAGCGATCCCGAAATGTGCTTAGCTCAAATCCGCCTTGGAAGGCTTCCTCCCCAAAGATTATGTCCAGTATGCCGTTAACGATGGCAGGAGTTGTCCAGTGCTCGCCTTGCAGTGCCACCAAGCGCCCTAAGTGGCTACCGGCATAAAGCAGCTCGCTAGAGAAACCCAGGTCATTTAGGGCACCCAAGGTGAGGGGTTCATAGGGAGTCTTGCCCATCAGCACTAGGATTTTTTCGAGTTCTTGTTCTTCGCCATCGGAGAGGGTGACTTGATGCTTCGTGCTGCTAATAGCTCCCCGTGTTTCTTTCAAGTCACGAGTCTGGCTGAGGATCTGGTCAAAGAGCCTAGAGGGAAGACCCGTGCCAGCTCGCAGGGTTTCTTTGCTGGGACCTGGCGCTAAGGGATTAGCCCGGTGAAACGCCTCGACCGCGGTACGCAGGTGGCTTTGCACTTTAGCGTACTGCTCTGGAGCCAGAATGTAATCACCGAGTAGGTGCAGATCAGGGTGGGTAGTCAAACCTTCCTCCTTAAACTGTCTCTGCGTCCAATAGGTGCGGTCCCGGGCTTTAACGAGACCAAGGCTTTCTTTATCGCCTTGGTGCTTCGCTTTGAGCGCCTCTAGATCGAGATGGGCTTCGGGCTTCTCAAAGGGAAAGAGGTGCCGCAGGCGCTTGGGTCCCACGAGACGCAAGTTCGTGCCCCTTACAGGCACTCCTCCCTCAATGAACTTCCCTCCCCCGAGCGTATCTTGGAGTTCACTATGACGAATGATGAAGCGGTCTTGAAAACTGAAGTGGGCCTGTATTTCTAGCTCCAATTGCACGTAGCCTTCTTGCCCCGGGTCTAGATGCTCGGCTCCTAGAACCTTAACAGCCGCCAGGGTCTCTAAGGTTCCGACGTATAGTTTAACCTGTTGACCGGTTTCAAGAGGAGAGGGAGCTTGGGGCAGGACACGCACATAGGAGTTGATCAAAGAAAAATAGGGGCGGCGTTTAGGAAGAGCTAGATACATACCCCGGGCAAGGCTTGCTTTTTCTACCCCTGTGAGGTTGACCGCCAGCCGCGAATGGGGAACGCCCGTTTCCACTGTCTTGGTCTGTGTTTGTAGGGTGCGGATTCGACCTTGATGCCCTGGGGGTTCGATCACTACGTCCATGCCCACCTGGAGCGAACCACCCACTAAGGTGCCTGTTACGACGGTCCCAGCGCCCTTGATGGTAAAAACCCTGTCGATCCAAAGCAGAGGGTTATTCTCGCCTTGGTCCTGGGGAAATGGGATCAAAAGCTCATTGATGGCCGCTTTGAGAACATCGATGTTCATGCCTGTAACTGCCGAAACTGGAATAATGGGAAAATCCTTGAGGGAGGTTTCTGCCAGGTGCTCATGAATATCCGCTTCTACAAGGTCGAGCCACTCGCCTTCGACTAGATCCGCTTTGGTGAGGGCCACAATACCTCTCTTAACTCCATAGAGATCAAGGATCTCCACATGCTCCTGTGTTTGGGGCATCCAGCCATCATCCGCGGCAATGACCAGTAGCGTGAAGTCGACTTGACCGATACCAGCGAGCATGTTCTTTACCAGACGATGGTGACCTGGAACATCCACAACACCCACATTACCCCCGGGAAGCGAGAACCAGGCGAAGCCCAAATCCACCGTCATACCCCTAGCTTGTTCCTCTTGGAGGCGATCGGGGTTGATACCCGTTAGGGCCGTAATCAGCGTTGACTTACCGTGATCGATGTGACCAGCCGTGCCCATTATGAACATGCTGCCACACCTCCTCGCAGTAGGCGGGCGACGAGGTCGTCCTGGGAGGACAGAACAGTCCTGGGGTCTAATAGGACCCGGTCTTGTACAATCCTGCCCATGACAGGCGGATTGTTTTTTCGCAGCCATTGGGCTAGCTCTTCGCTGGAGAGTTGGGAGCTTTGTAAAGCTAAGGCCCAGGAAGGAATGGTTTCGCCGGGGAGTGAACCACCGCCCATGGTGGATTCAGCGGGTACTACCTCGCCCTTCAATCCTGGCCCTAATTGATTCTGCCACGCTTCAGCCCTAAGCTTGATCTCGCCTGGATCAAGGCTAGAGAGGGCATAGAGGGGCAACTTAGCATAATCCTTACTCAAATGTAGCTCTAACACTGCTTCTAGAGCAATGAGGGAGAGTTTATCAATGCGCAGCGCTCGCAAAAGGGGATCGCGCTTAATGTTCTTCACCAGATCCGTGCGTCCACTGATCACACCAGCCTGGGGTCCACCGAAGAGCTTGTCGCCACTATAGGTGACAATGTGGCTGGACTTGAGGGCACTGGAGACAAGGGGTTCTTCGCAGGGATGGAAGGCACCGCTGCCGATATCTTCGATCAAGAGAAGTCCGCGCTCTTCGGCGAGCTGGGCAAGCTGTTCCCTGGAGGTGCTTTCGGTGAAGCCAATCATGGCATAGTTGCTCGGATGTACGAGAAGTATAGCCTTCGTCTCTTCGGTAATAGCATTGGCGTAGTCGCTCAGACGGGTACGGTTTGTTGTACCGACTTCTTTGAGGTGACAACCGCTGGCGGCCATCACTTCGGGAACGCGAAACCCTCCCCCAATCTCCACCAACTGACCTCGAGAGACGATGACTTCTTTGCCCGCCGTTAGTGCTTTGAGGGCGACCAAGACAGCACCGGCATTATTGTTGACGATAACGGTGTCAAGAGCGTTTTTGGTGCCAGACTGCCCGTGTTCAGCAGCTATAAGGAGATTGAAGAGCCTAGACACGCTCGCATAGCGGCTCCCCCTTTCTCCATCGCTTAGATCCAGTTCGAGGTTAAAATAGCCTTGGCCTAGGGAGCGGAGGCGTTCAAGGGCTAGCTCCGGCAGGGGGGCTCGTCCAAGGTTGGTGTGCAAGAGTACACCTGTGGCGTTAATGACCGGTTGAAACTTGCGTTTCTTGCAGGTTTCTAGCTCTATGGCGATCCGTGCCATGATCTCACTTTGCTGCATGGGTTCTTCTTTTGCTGCGATTTCTAGCCGAAGACGATCCAGGGTGCTTCTGACAGTCGCCGTCAACTCCACATCTGAGAGCCCACGAGATACTTCAGCAATTTCTGCATCCAGCAGGACTTTATCTACAGCCGGGATATGGCGAAATAGGTTTGACATCGTTATTCCTCCCCTTGGCAATCAGTAATCATCGTATGTATACGACACCAGGAGGAAGCAACCCTTTTCTCAGCGTAGATCAGAATTTTTCGCCAGAGCCTTGCTGAGGACGGTTAGGCCCCGCTCTCTTGAGGCGGGTGCTAGGCTTTTATGTTCGCTAATTGTCTTGATTGCCGCGGCAATCATCTCCCGTTTTTCGCTCTTGGTAAGCTTCTGCATAGATTCACGTTCCTCTCTACTTCGATGATGATCAGTATGGGCCAGAAGGCGGGAGGTTATCCAAAGTAATGTAGGACAATATAGAGTGCTGCCAGAGCGCCGGCGAGATCCGAAAGGAGGGAGGCAGCTAGGGTATGCCGGGTTCGTTTTAAGCCCACCGATCCCGCATAGACTGTGAGGACATAAAGAGTGGTCTCGCTACTGCCCATTAGGGTCGCAGCGAGGCGCCCGATCAAGGAGTCGGCGCCAAACGTGGCTAGTGTTTGTGAAAGGATCCCAAGCGAACCAGATCCTGAAATCGGCCGCATCAGGGCCAAGGGTAGTACTTCTCTAGGAAACCCCAGCCAGTTGGTGATGGGGCTTAAGAAGTTGATGATCTGGTCTAGCGCACCGGATTGTTGAAAGATTTGAATGGCAACAAGCATGCCCACAAGATAAGGCAAGACTCTTACTGCCGTCTGCCACCCTTCCTTAGCCCCTTCCACAAAGCTTTCATAGATTGACACTCGCTTAGAGAGTCCGAGAGTCGTTATGCCTAGGAGTAAAATGGGTATTGCCCAGCGCGAAAGGCCCTGGATGGCATATGTCATGATAGGTTCCTCCTTTACTTGAGTCGTCTTCTTGAGACATGGCGCAGCGCCCTATCAGCCACAATGGCAGTTAGAGTGGAACAGGTCGTGGCAAAGAGGATGGGCCCAATAATCTCCGTTGGAGTCGCTGATCCATGTGTTAGGCGCAAAGCAATGATGGTGGTGGGGATTATCGTAAGACTCGAGGAGGTGATGGCCATAAAGGTGCACATGGCATCAGAGGCTGTGTCCTTGCCATGGTTTAGCTCTTGCAGATGTCCCATGGCCTTTAATCCCAAGGGGGTACAGGCACTTCCCAAGCCTAGGATATTGGCGCTTATGGCCAAAAGGAGACTGCCCATGGCTGGATGGTTCGCCGGCACTTCCGGGAATAGTTTGCGGACCACCGGACCAAGGACTTTGGCGATGATCCCCATTAAGCCAGCATCCTGGGCTATCTTCATCACACCGGACCAGAACGAGATGATGCCGATTAACCCAAGGGAAACCACAACAGCTTGTTCACTGCCCTTGAGGACGCCCTCGGTTACCAGCTGAATTTGTCCCTTGCTCGCCGCGGTGATCACGCCGGCTAGGATCATGAAGAACCAGATGTAATTAATCATGCTATCCCCCCCAAGAATTCTTATGCAAGAAATGAAGCAAATAGGAGCAAAACCGCGGTTTTCAGAAATAAAATCACGAAATGCTCGGAAAACTTAACCTGACGGTTCCTGACGAATAACTGGAAGTTTGCATTGTTAGCTCGATTGTGTGTTATAATAAAGTCAAGGTCAGTATTAGTCAGATATTGATTACGCTGCATTCACGAGAACGCATCGCAACCAGCTAGGAGGTGGCGCACTGTGAGTACTTTGTCGGATCATATCGAAGCCCATATCAAAGCTATGCTCAGTAGCAGTAAAACCAATAGCGTTGAACTGAGCCGCGCCCAGATGGCTGATGACTTTTCCTGCGTGCCATCGCAGATCAACTATGTTCTATCGACCCGCTTTACATTAGAGCGGGGTTACATTGTGGAGAGCAGGAGGGGCGGTGGTGGCTATATTCGAATTGGCCATCTGCAGGTGGCCGATGGTTACGCCCATGCAATCAGTCTTTTGCGGAGTATTGGTTCAGAGCTTGGGGATAAGCAAATGGAGAATGTCATAGCCTATCTTCGAGATCACCATGTGATTTCGCCCAGACAGTTGCAGCTCGTCCGGGGCATTGTACAGCAGGAAGTGGGCACCATCAGCCAAGGTAAAGATGTGTTGCGAGCTAGTCTGGTGCGCTCATTATTGTTCTTAATTATTGAGTCCAAGTCTTGAAAGGTGGGTGGTATTACCTATGGTATGCGAAAAATGCGGGGAACATGAAGCTACGGTGAAGTTCGTACAGATTGAGAATAACAGCAAGACCGAACTGCATCTTTGTCAGAACTGTGCCCAAGGGTACACCAATTTTAGCACTGGCTTTGACTTGCAGCATTTGCTATCGAGTATGTTCCAATCGGTGAAAGCCGGTCAGAAGCTGGGGCAAAGCCAGAATCTGAAGACATGCCCCACTTGCGCCCGGACGATCGTAGATGTACAAAAGACGGGACGCTTAGGTTGTAGCAGTTGCTATGAAGTTTTTCATGATGAGCTGGAACCTGTCTTACGCAGACTACATGGTTCGAGCACACATACGGGGAAGGTACCAGCCCGGGGATATCCTAAAGCTCGAGCCAACCGTCAGATTGAAGATTTGCGCAAGCGCTTGAAGGAATGTGTGAGCCTGGAAAACTATGAAGAGGCAGCCCAGTACCGTGATGAGCTGCGCCTGCTGGAGAGCCAGGTGGCAGGGGGGGAACAAGAATGAAGAAGATTTCTTCTTGGATGAGGCGAAGTGGGCCCCAAGGTGACATTGTCCTGGGTACCCGCTGTCGTCTGGCGCGTAATCTGGAGGGGATACCCTTTCCAGCCGGAGCTAGTCGGGAGGATCTCAGAGCAGTCCTGAAAAAGACTGCGGATGTGCTTCCCTATCTAGAGGATCTAGGTAGCTTTACCTATCATGAGATGGGCACGATGGAGGAACTGGATCGGCAAGTGCTGGCAGAAGAACATTTGATCAGCCCTAGTCATACCCAGAACGCTCAGCATAAGGCAGTTATTCTCAACGAGACTTCGAACATCAGTATCATGGTCAATGAAGAGGACCATCTGCGCATTCAAGTCTTTAAACCTGGCTTACAGCTTGATGAGGCTTGGCGCACGGCTACAGAAATCGACGATCGTTTTGAAGAACACCTAGACTATGCTTTTCACATGCAGGCAGGCTATCTAACCTGTTGCCCCACAAATGTGGGAACGGCGCTTAGAGCCTCGGTAATGTTCCATCTACCTGCTTTGCGCAGACTGAAGAAGGTGCAAGAAGTCCTAGGCACAGTGTCTAAGTTTGGCCTCACCGTGAGGGGGCTTTATGGAGAAGGGAGCGATATCTGGGGCAATGTCTTTCAACTTTCGAACCAGATTACGCTCGGACAGAGCGAGGAAGAGACAATTGAGCACTTAGGCCGCTTTACCGATCAGATTCTCCACAGTGAGCGCCAAGCTAGGGAGTATTTATTGGAAGAGGACCGAAGACTAAAGACAAGCGACTGGTTGTTCCGTTCCTATGGAACTTTGCTTCATGCACGCACTATCACGGGCCAAGAAGCGATGGAGTTGTTATCTGATCTGAAGCTTGGGGTAGACCTAGGTGTGATTGAGCATAGTGATCCAGAAGTATTGAAGCAGCTGATGGTGCAGATTCGCTCGGCACATCTACAAAAGATGCTAGGGCAGGCCCTTCCAGTACACGAGAGGGATCGCCTACGAGCAAGTCTGATCAGAGATACACTTGGTGTTAATTCATAAAGGAAAGAAGGTGGAAGTATGTTTGGACGTTTTACAGAACGGGCTCAGCGAGTCATTGTCCTCTCACAGGAAGAGGCGAGAAGGTTGGGTCATAATGTGGTAGGGACGGAGCATATTCTTCTTGGCTTGATCGCCGAAGGCGAGGATGTGGCTGCACGTTCTCTCTTATCCCTAGGAATCAGTATCGATCAAGTGCGCGGTGAAGTGGAGCGCATCATTGGTCGGGGAGGTCAGCCTACGCAAGGTCAGATTGGCTTTACCCCGCGCTCGAAACGAGTGTTAGAACTGTCTTTTGATGAAGCTCGACGCCTGGGGCACACCTATATTGGTACAGAGCATCTCTTACTTGGCCTGATTCGCGAGGGCGAAGGTGTGGCTGCGCAGGTTCTGCAAAATCTGGGGGCCGATTTGGATAAGGTCCGTTCTCAGGTCACCAATCAGCTAGGTAGCGGCGGTCAAGGAAAAATGCAGGCGCCTCGGCAGAATACTACGCCAACCCTAGACCAATTTGGCCGTGATCTAACGGCTTTAGCCAGCGAAGGCAATCTCGACCCAGTGATTGGGCGCGATAAGGAAATTCAACGAGTGATTCAGATTCTGAGCCGACGGACGAAGAACAACCCAGTCCTGATCGGTGAACCTGGTGTGGGAAAAACCGCCATCGCTGAGGGTTTGGCTCTGAAGATCATCCACAATGATGTGCCAGAAACCTTAAGCAACAAACGTCTGGTCACGCTGGATTTAGGTAGCCTGGTGGCTGGCTCTAAGTTCCGTGGTGAGTTTGAAGAACGCCTGAAGAAAGTAATGGAAGAGATTCGCAGTGCAGGAGATGTGGTCCTCTTTATTGATGAAATGCACACAATTATCGGTGCCGGTGCCGCCGAGGGAGCCATCGATGCTGCGAATATCCTCAAGCCTGCCCTGGCCAGGGGAGAGCTGCAAGCGATCGGCGCTACTACACTCGATGAATACCAGAAATATGTGGAAAGGGACGCAGCCCTAGAACGGCGTTTTCAGCCGGTTATGGTGGACGAACCTACTGTGGAGGAAACCATCGAGATTCTCAAGGGACTGAGAGATCGCTATGAAGCTCATCACAGAGTAAAAATCAACGACGAATCTATCGTGGCTGCGGCACGCCTAGGTGATCGTTATATCAGCGATCGTTTCTTACCCGACAAAGCCATTGACTTGATGGACGAAGCAGGTTCGCGCGTACGGCTTGCAGGTTTGGTTGCCCCACCCGAACTGAAAGAGCTGGAAGCTAGAATCTCGGAAGTGAGCGTTGAGAAGGAAGCTGCCATCAAGAATGAAGAGTTTGAACAGGCGGCAGGCCTCAGGGATACAGAACAAAAACTGCAGGAAGAACTAGAAACCAAACGTAATGAGTGGCGCAAGAGTCATGGTCGCGCAGAGGCTGTTGTGACTGCTGAGGATATTGCCGCTGTCGTGGCGGGCTGGACTGGAGTACCTGTGACAGACATTACCGAAGAGGACGCGATTCGTCTTCTCAACTTAGAGGAGGTCCTCCATGAGCGGGTGATTGGTCAGGATGAGGCCATTGGCGCCGTTTCGCAGGCAGTGCGCAGGGCCCATGCCGGGCTGAAAGACCCCAAGCGTCCCATTGGTTCTTTTATCTTCTTAGGACCTACCGGCGTAGGAAAAACAGAACTTGCTAGGGCTCTAGCTGAGGCACTATTTGGCGATGAAGATGCTATGGTGCGCCTGGATATGTCGGAGTATATGGAACGTCATGCCGTTTCTCGTTTAGTCGGTTCGCCTCCTGGATATGTTGGCTATGATGAAGGCGGCCAACTGACAGAACAGGTGCGCAGAAAGCCCTACTCGATTGTCCTTTTTGACGAGATTGAAAAAGCTCATCCAGAGGTCTTTAATATTCTGCTGCAAGTGCTAGAAGATGGGAGACTGACAGACTCCAAAGGACGTGTCGTGGACTTTCGCAATGCGGTCATTGTTATGACCTCCAATGTTGGGGCACAGCAAATCAAGCGTGACTCAGGCATCGGCTTCAGGACCGTTACGGACGAGCGTAGTGATTACGAGGCCATGAAGAGCAAGGTTACCGACGAGCTCAAGAAGGCCTTTCGCCCTGAGTTTCTAAATCGGATCGATGAGGTTGTAGTCTTCCACGCCCTAAACAAGGTGCATATTGGCCAGATTGTGGAGATCATGCTCGAGGAGCTTCGCACCCAGCTCGACGAGATGGGGATCACCCTATCGGCCACGGACCATGCCAAAGAGCTGCTCACCAACAAGGGCTTCGATCCCGATTTCGGAGCACGGCCGCTGCGTAGAGCGATTCAGAGATATATTGAAAATCCCCTGGCCGAAGAGGTTCTCAAAGGAACCTTTGGCGAAGGGGGCACAATTACAGTGGACTCCAAAGAAGGAGAGTTTGTCTTCTACTAGTCCCTGCTGTAAAGAGGGAGTGCACGGTGCCTAACGGGCAGTTGTGCACTCCTTTTTCTGATGGTATAATAAACGTAGGGGAAATTCGGAACATAGAAAGGGTAGACGGTGGCTAAAAAAACGGTGGTATTTGTTTGCCAGGCTTGCGGAGCGGAGAGCCCTCGTTGGATGGGCAAGTGCCCCGCCTGCGATGAATGGAACACACTAGTAGAAGAAACAATCCAACCTGTCAGTAAAACCTCCCGGAGTTGGGTGAAAAAGAGCAAGCCCTTACCCTTAGCAGAAATCGAGAATCGGGCAGAGTCCCGTTTTAGCACTGGTATTCAGGAACTTGATCGGGTTTTGGGGGGCGGCTTAGTACCAGGCTGCTTGGGTTTGATCGGGGGCGATCCCGGGATCGGAAAGTCAACCCTCCTGCTCCAGGTGGCAAGCTTGGTGGCTCGCAAGGTTGGAAAAGTGCTCTACGTTACAGGTGAAGAGTCTTTGAGCCAACTTAAGCTGCGAGCGCTCCGCCTTGATGCCGTAGCGGATGCCCTGGTTGTGCTCAGCGAGGCTAACACCAATGCGATCTGTGAGGTTATCCGTGAGGAACAGCCTGTTTTAGTCATCGTTGATTCTATTCAGACCATGTTC
>Ga0265293_10014381_pt1 | contig 10061 bp, 8 predicted proteins | sample Munlanlewell138R_FD_192505 | JGI IMG/M metagenome (GOLD analysis project Ga0265293, IMG submission 192505) | Leachate microbial communities from a municipal landfill in Southern Ontario, Canada - Leachate well 138R | ecosystem: Engineered > Solid waste > Landfill > Unclassified | place: Canada...
ATCGTAGACCGCCTCGAGTGTCTCATCGACGTTGGCCCTAGTAAACGGATATGTTTCTTTGCTCTCCATGGTTGACCTCCCCGTACAGCCTTGAATGGCAGGAACATAAATTCTCTTTGTGGCTATCATAACAAAACATTTGTTTTGTATCAAGTCATATTCATGATACTGATTATCGGATCCCTATGCTAAAATAAACGAGGTCAGGAGTGTGGCAGAATGAGTCGCAAAAAATCGATCTTAACCAAATACTATCAGCCGCTCCGCGGAAGCGTCGACGACGACAAAAGGACGGGGCATCGCATTTACCGTTTAAAAGGTTATACAACGGTCGATAAGATCAACCGTAAATTTGCCCAGGAACGTTATCAAAGAACACTGCGCAACACATTGACCTTTATCATGATCGTGATTTTGCTCGTTATTTTATTTGTCATCTATAATCCGTTTACGGACGTCGGCGAATTAAAAAAGATCACGGGCGAAGACAGTTATTTCAAACAACACCAAACGACTGAGACAAACGGCGCAGAAGTCCAATTCCCATAAATAACACTGCGCCAGGATCGTTTTAAAAAACCCCAAAGGACTCATAGGTCGCAGAAGACCTTTTAAAAGAGCGCTATTTAGCGCTCTTGTCATTTACCTTCATAAATTCGGTTTAGCCTATGCTGTACTTCGTAAAATTATTATTTTACGAAGTACGTTTTCTCAAAACCAAGCTAACCCATCATCCGATCCTCTAACACCTTCAAAATACTTTCCCGTTCAGAGGCCCCTCTTCCCTCAGCCAAAAGATTCAAAGCGATCCTGGCCCCTTTATCCATGTTGTGGGATCCCGCCAACACAAAAAACTCTCCCGGTAAAACGGTAGGCAGCATTTGTTCAATCGCGTCCGCAAGATTTGGAATGTAGGTAAAGTTATAACCGGCGTTTTCAAGATCGGAGGTCACCGCATCATATTCTTCGTCCCGAACAACATCACGAGGTTTGGCAAGGTCTCTTGACGAAGTCAGATAAAAGCTTGACCAGTTAATTTTGTCACGGAACACTTGAAACTGTCCGATCACTTCACGATTCACCTCCACGCCGCGATTGCCGCGGATGGCGTAGATGATCTTCACAGGCGCGCCCTCGGTCATCTGGACGAGCGCCTCCATCATCTTCCTCGTGTTGTCCTCATCACTGATATGGTCATCAATGATCGTGAATTCCTTTTGGTAGAGAATCTGTAATCGCCTTTCGATACCCGGAAAACTTTCGATAAGCTTGACCGCCCTTTCCGGCGCAATCCCATAAGCCATCGCAATCGTTAAAGCCGCCATGGCGTTATACACGGTGTGGCGACCGGGAACCGAGAGCTTCACAGGCCAGCGCCCCGGGGGTAGCTCTCCCCTTCTGGTTCGAAGCGGGGAGCGGATCACAAGATCAAATTGGGGGATGCCACCCGGCAGGGTGAGATTTTCGGCCGAAATAAGAGCCGTAGCATGCTCAATCCCGATGCCGATCACCTGTCCTTTTGTCTCATTTTCTAATTGAGCTACCAGGGGGTCGTCCAGGTTCAAAATCACGGGCACGCCCACAGCCACATTTTTCACCAACATGGCCTTCGCTTCATAATAGGCTTCAAAAGAACCGTGATCGGGCAAATGGTCCGGCGTGATATTCAAAAAAGCCACGGCGTCGTATTCAATGCCGTACACACGGCACTGTTCTTCCGCGATGGAGGACACCTCCATGGAGACGACCTTTATCCCCGCTTCCCGTTGCTTGTTCAGCATGGCGTGTAAATCAGAACTCTCAGGAGTCGTGAGCACAGAAGCCGTTTTCTCGTCACCGAAACTGTAAGCCACCGATCCGATGACGGAGGTGGGCACTTTTTCAGCTTCCAGTATATGGCGCAGCATGGAGGTCGTCGTGGTCTTCCCGTTCGTGGCGGTGATCCCGATCATGTACATCTCGCGGTCTGAAAAACCAAAATAGGCGCGCGATAGTTCGGCCAGGGCCTGTCTTGCAAAGGGAACCGTCACATAGGTGATGCCTTCAATGTCAACCTCAACATCCTTTTCGGCCACAATTGCCGATGCCCCTTTTTCAATCGCGCTTTCAATGTAAAGATGTCCGTCAGTCAAGGCGCCCGGGATGGCGACAAAGATGAAACCCGGCTTCACTTCACGGGAATCACAGGTCACGCCTGAAATGGGAAGGTCTTCACCCAGATATAGAATGTTCGGATGGGTCAGCTGGGATAGTAATGAAGATAAAAGCATGCCTCTCCCCTTCCCTACTTGGCGTAATCAAGCCATCCCTGGTGGATGAGCAACTCAGCGGTTAAAATGGCGCCGCCTGCCGCGCCGCGGATGAGGTTGTTGGATAAACAGACAAATTTGTAATCAAAGATGGGGTCCTCGCGCAGGCGCCCGATGGAAATACCCATGCCGTGCCTGGAGGAGGCGTCGTATTTAGGCTGGGGGCGGTCGGTTTCTTCGAAATAGCGTAAAAAGGGCCTCGGTGCCGTAGGTAAGTTGGCCTCCCCGACTTCACTGGTGAAATCGAGCCAGCGCAAGAGGATGTCGGTAGACTCGATGGGACGGCGAAAACGGACGAAAACGGCCGCTAAATGGCCAAATTCCACCGGAACACGCACACATTGGGAGGAAATAAGCGGTTTGCGGGCCAATTCAATGCGATCTCCGCGCATTTTGCCCCATATTTTCAAGGGTTCCCACTCACTTTTCTCCTCTTCCCCGCTGATAAAGGGGATGACATTGTTTTGCATCTCGGGCCAGTCAACAAGGCGTCTTCCCGCCCCTGACACGGCCTGGTAAGTCGTCACGAACACTTCTTCAATGCCAAAATCCATTAAGGGAGTTAAAGCCGGTACATAGCTTTGAATGGAACAGTTAGGCTTCACCACAATGAAGCCTCTTTTTATACCTAAGCGCTTTCGCTGCGCTTCAATTAACTCGGTATGATCCGGATTAATCTCCGGGATGATGAGGGGCACGTCGGGTGTCCAGCGCATGGCGGAGTTATTGGAGATGACCGGGATTTCCGATTTTGCGATCGCTTCTTCTAATTGGATCAAAGCGTCTTTTTCCATGTCGACCGCGCTGAACACGAAGTCCACTTCACGTTTTAAGAGATCGATCTCATCGGTTCCGCCGACCACGATGTCTTTGACACTCTCGGGCATCGGTTCATCCATGCGCCAGTGTTCTCCCACGGCTTCCCTGTATGTTTTACCCTTAGATTTGGGCGAAGCCATGAGTTTTGTGATTTCAAACCAGGGGTGATCGACCAACTGTAAAATAAAACATTGGCCGACATGGCCTGTGGCGCCGAGTATTCCGACACGGTATTTTTTCATACAAAAAACCCTCCCGATCCATTGCTCTTTGAGCGTACAGCGCAAGTATAGCAATTATGAAAGGGTGAAGAAAGTAAAGCGCGTGATAAAATAGGAACGACACAACATCTGTAGTTCCGTACGAAAGGAAAGTCTTGGTGAAAAGGGACGAACCAAAACCACTCGACAGCTTTGTTCGCTTGGAGGAGTTTTTAGGCTATATCCGCGCCATCCTCGAGCGCTCTGAAGGGACGGTACGCCAGTACCGTTACGATCTGGTGCTGTTTTTTCGCTACCTGATCTCCGACGACAGAAAGCTTGTCCCAGAGGATGAGGCCTGGGAAGCCATTGACATCTCGATGGTCGACGATTCTTTTTTACGAAGCATTCAACTGTCGGATCTTTACGGCTACATCGGTTGGCTTGCGACGACCCGCAAGACCGCTCCTGCGACCCGCGCGCGGCGCAGTTCATCTTTGCGTACCTTTTTTGATTACTTGACCACCAAGGCCCATGTGTTGGACGAGAATGTGGCGGCTAACCTGGAGTCTCCTAAACAGGTGAAGCGCTTGCCGCGTCATCTGTCCTTAGATGAGAGCCGCGAGCTTTTGCAGGCGGCTTCCAGGAGCCACACGCGCTTTTCTACGCGAGATTACGCCATGCTGACGCTCTTTTTAAACTGCGGTCTCAGGCTTTCTGAGCTTTGCGGTATCGATCTCTCCTCCTGGCGAGATGAGACTCTTACCGTGGTCGGTAAGGGCAATAAGGAGCGCACGATCTACCTGAACGGGGCTTGCATATCGGCCATTGAGGACTATTTGCCGGATCGCATCAAGCCCATAAAAGAAGATAAAGACGCCGTGTTTATCTCAAGGCTGGGTAAACGCGTGACACCGAGAGCGGTGCAAAACATTATTAAGAAATACATTATGTCCGCGGGGCTTGACCCTTCCCGCTATTCGACGCATAAACTGCGCCACACGGCTGCTACTTTAATGTATCAGTATGGCGAAGTGGATATACGAAGTCTGCAAGCACTTTTAGGACACGCGTCTGTGGCAACGACCGAGATCTATACCCATATTGACCAAAAGGCCTTGCATGAGGCGGTGGAACAAAACCCATTGAATCAGGAAAGAAACGTCAAGTAAGTCCAATATTCAAGGAGGAACTTTATGAAACGCCGATTAATTCTTTATTTACTTTCAATCTTGCTCGTTTTGACCATGACTTCTTGTCATCCGATAGCAAGGGGTAATCTGACACATCCCACCTCATCCCCCTCCGCATCCGTCACCCCTTCTCCCACCGCACCCGAGAGAACATCTCCGCCGAAAACGAGGGTGGAAATAAAGTATTTCTATCACGAGAATTCACCCGTATACCAGACGGTTGCGCAGCTTGTCGCTGATTCACATTATGTTTTTAAAGGAACGCTGGTTGAGATTGACCGCGTTGAAAATGCATCTTGGTTTTGGGAGATTTACAAGGTAGAAGATGGGGATTTTTATAAGGGAAGCACAGAAGACGGATTCATCCGCATGATCAACGACGGCGATTACAGGAACAAAAGGCATGTCGGTCGCAAGTTCCTCATTTTCGCCGATAAAGGGGAGCTTCCGGTGTACCCCTACCCTCTCATTAATCCCATATACAGCTACACGGTCTTTGAAATACAATGGGACGGCTCTTTGAAAATAGAAAAGCATATCGATGAGTCAGTTCTGCCAGTCGTTTTTGAAGAACGTTTCGCGACCGACTACCACCAGCTGATCTTTGAAGATCCCGCTTCCTTCATACAAAAGCCAACAGACGAGGTCATCGATCGGTTCGACTCCTATGAGGAGATGCTCCAATCGAGCGATTTAGTGCTGCGGGTTACTTTTGGGGAACTCAATATCATCAATGAATACGTCACCATGGCCTTTGTGAAAGAAACCCAAGCGGAATACGGCATCCAATCATTCGATCTGAGTAGCATCTTCGTGAATGAAGACGTGTTATCGGGCATCGAGTACTTTGTCTTCCTTCGCTTAAGCGACGAAAAAGACTGCTACCTGCTTGCGGCCCGATCAGGCGCCATAGTCTCATCCGAACAGACTTCAGAATGGGAGGAGGTGGCAGCACTCTTACAATCGAAAAAGATCATCTGAGTAGAAAATAGCTGAAAGCTAAAAATGACACCTACAAAAAAGACCCGTAGCCTTCCGGCTGCGGGTCCCTTTCTCTTAGTTTACTATTCAGCAACGACTAAAATTATTGCATTTTCGATGCGCTTAACTTCTCATATGCTCCAAGAACACCTTATAGGCCACATACGTCTTATAGACATCAATCTTGCTAGTGACCTCAAAGCAGGAGTGCATGGACAGGACAGGCACACCGCAGTCAATGACTGAGATGCCAAGATCCGCCTGGTAAATCGCGACCGTCCCGCCGCCGCCCTGATCGACACGACCGAGTTCCCCGGTCTGCCAGGGCACGTCGTGTTCGTCCAGGAGGCGTGTCACTTCATTGAAGTATTCCGCGTTGGCATCTGAAGTGCCGCCCTTGCCGCGTGCGCCCGTGTATTTAAAGAAGGCGATGCCGCGGCCGGCATAGGTGTTGTTCTTCGGATCGGACACCGACGCGAAGGTCGGATCGTAGGCGTTCGACACGTCAGAGGAGAGCATCGTCGATTTTTCAATCTGGTCCTGCAGCTCAATCGCCGAAGGTTCGCGGCCTAACATGGCGCGCACCATGCGGCGCTGAATCGAGGGAAAAAGCTGCGAACGCGCGCCTGTAATCCCGCCTGAACCAGTCTCCTCTTTATCGTAGAGAATAACCATACCCGTACGCTTCAAAGGCGTTTCGGCATCTAAGAGGGCCCTTAACGCCGTATAGGCGCAGACGCGGTCATCCTGACCGTAGCCTCCGACCATGGAGCGGTCAAAACCAACACAGCGCGCCTTGGTCGCGGGAACGATTTCAATCTCCGCCGTGACAAGATCGCGCTCCGTGATGCCATACTGTTCATAGAGAAGATTCAACACGCCCAGCTTAAAGCGCTCTTTGACATCCTCACCGCCCGGGAAAGGCATGCTCCCGATCAATACATTCAACTCTTCGCCTTCAATGACTTCAGCGGCCGTTTTCTTCATCTGGTCCGCGCCCAGGTGCGGCAAAAGATCCGTGATTGTAAAAACAGGATCACCTTCATTTTCGCCGATAGAAAGCTTCACAGTCGTACCGTCTTTTAGGATCACGACGCCGTGGAGTGACAAAGCCGTGGCCGCCCACTGGTACTTCTTAATCCCGCCGTAGTAATGCGTCTTTAACAAGGTCAAATCGTCGGACTCATACATCGGGTTCGGCTTCAGATCGAGCCTCGGTGAATCGACATGCGCGCCGATCATGTTGAAGCCTTCCAAAGGATCGGAGGTGCCGATCACGGCCGCGACAATCCCCTTACCGTGGACCGTTTCATACACGCGGTCGCCCGGCTTTAAGGGCGCGTCCGAATCAAAGGCGCGATAGCCGTTTTCTTCTAATAATTTCACTGAGAAGTCAACAAACTCGCGCTCCGTCTTTCCCTCATCGAGCGCGACCTTGTAGTCTTCCGTAAAAGCCATCACGGCCTCGATCTCTTCTTTGTTATCGGGATCCCAGAGGTTTTTAAAAGAAAAACTTAAGCTTTTTCTAAGCTCGTCCGCCTGATCCTTCTTCTTGTCATTCGTTGATTCACTCATAAGCAGTCCTTTCAATAGCGATATTGTCTAATGATCGTGTTCTTCGCTCAAAATACCAAATCTTTTTTGACGCTCAGGCGTCATCATGTCGTTTTCCAGATAAAACTGTTCCAAAGCCTTCTTCACGGCTTGCTCGGCCAAGACTGAACAGTGCATTTTTACCTTAGGAAGTCCGTCCAAGGCTTCTGCCACCGCCTGATTCGTAATGTCAAGCGCCTCATCCGTCGTCTTGCCGATGATGAGCTCTGTCGCCATACTGGACGTGGCAATGGCCGAACCGCAGCCAAAGGTTTTAAACTTCGCGTCGACAATCACATTGTCGACAATTTTAAGATCCATCTTCATGATGTCACCGCAGATCGGATTGCCTACCGTCCCGGAGGCCGTGGCATCCGGGATTTCACCCATATTGCGCGGTTTCATAAAATGGTCTAATACTTTTTCACTATATTCCATAAAGATCCTCCCGAATCGAAAATTGTAAGACTAAAGCGCGTAACCGCCCTCTATTTTAACATCGATTCCGCCTTCAAACGGTATCAGGGCATCCAGCTTTCCACGCATATGATCCGCAAACAAAGGGGACATATCCCGTAAGCGAGAAATGACTAGCGGCAGGTCAATGAGGAAGCGATCAATTTCTTTTTCCGTCGTCTCACGCCCGATCGTCACACGCAGTGAACCGTGCGCGATTTCCGCCGGCATCCCGATGCTCAGCAGCACATGCGAGGGATCCAGGGAGGCCGAGGTACAGGCCGAGCCACTCGAACAGGCATAGCCTAAGGCATCAAGGAGCAAAAGAATGGACTCGCCTTCAATAAATTCAAAGGAGAAATTCGCGTTATTCGGCAATCGCTTGTCAGGATGCCCGTTTAACTTTGTATGAGGCACAGCTTCAATAACCCCCTTGATCATGCGATCGCGAAGGGCGATTTGCCGCGTGGATTCTTCTGCCATGTCCATCAACGCGAGTTCAAAGGCGGTTGAAAACGCCTTGGCAAAGGCCACGTTCTCAGTGCCTCCCCGCTGGCGCCTCTCCTGTGCGCCACCATCCAACAGGCGGTCAATGCGAAGACCCTTGCGCTTATAAAGCACGCCGATGCCCTTCGGGGCATAAAGCTTATGACCTGAAAAAGACATGAGGTCGGCGTTCAGCTCGCGGGGTAAGACAGGAATCGCGCCTAATGCCTGCACCGCGTCAGAATGAAATAAGACATTCGCCTCACGGCAGATGGTGCCGATTGCCTTGATCGGCATCACTGTGCCGATCTCATTATTCGCCATCATGACGGACACAAGGATGGTGTCGGGGCGGATGGCCTTTTTGACATCCAGTGGGTCCACTAAACCAAAACGGTCGACTTCTAAGTAAGTCACCTCAAAGCCTTGCTTTTCCAAAGCTTCCATCGTGTGCAACACCGCGTGATGTTCCACTTTCGTGGTAATAAGGTGGCGTCCTCTCCCCTCCCGGGCCTGCGCCACACCCTTGATGGCCCAGTTATCGGCTTCTGTCCCTGAGGAGGTGAAGAACACTTCCTCCGGCAGTACGCCGAGTCCCTGCGCGATCGAGGCTCTTGATTCTTCTAACAGACGCGCTGCCTGATGCCCCTCCTTATAAAAGGAGGAAGGGTTCCCGTAGCTCTCTTTTAAAACATTTGTGACCGCCTCGATCACCTCGGGGCGAGGCGCTGTTGTCGCGGCGTGATCAAAATAGACGCGCGCTTCCAACTTAGCCTCTTCCATACGCTGTTCTAATTTAATATCCATTTTTAAGCCCTCTAAGCTTCTTCACCGTCTCCATCCATTGGGCGATCCGCTCTTCGTAGCCGTGATCGGTCGGCTCATAGTATACGGCATCTTGCATTTTTTCAGGCAAGAAAGTTTGCGGCGCAATGGCTTTTGGAAAATCGTGATCGTAAAGATAACCCTCCCCGTAGCCTAAATCCTTCATGCCTTCTGCGGGGGCGTTTCGTATATGAAAGGGAATGGTCCCTGTATCGCCTTTTTCAACGTCCGAAAGCGCCTTGTCGATCGCGCGGTAGGCCCGGTTAGACTTAGGGCTCGTCGCGATCGCGATGACCGCCTCCGACAGCAAGATGCGCGCCTCCGGCATCCCCGTCATAAGGGAGGCCTGCCAGGCTGAAAGCGCTAAAGTAAGCATCTGCGGGTTGGCCAAACCGACATCTTCGGCCGCGCAGATCGTGATCCGTCTACCGATGAAACTGATGTCCTCTCCGCCTTGAAGCGCGCGGGCCAAATAGAACACTGCGGCATCGGGGTCGCTGCCCCGCATCGACTTGATCATGGCCGAGACCGTATCGTAATGCTCCTCACCTGCGGCGTCGTAACGCGTCGTCTTTTTCTGCATGGAGTCAAGGATCGTCTCTTGGGTCAAAGTGACGGATCCGTCTTCATTTTTGGGCGTCGTCATCGCCGCAAGCTCCAGACCGTTCAGCGCGACGCGCGCGTCACCGCCTGAAAGCTCCGCGATCATGGTCAATGTCTCATCCCCGATCGACACATGAAAAGCGCCAAGACCCCGTTCATGGTCCGCGATTGCGCGTCGCATCACCTCCACCACGTCCTCCGTTGTAAGCGGGTACAGTTGGAACACCGTGGAGCGCGAGATCAGGGCTTTATTCACCTGAAAAAAAGGATTCTCCGTCGTCGCGCCGATCAGGATCAGGCGACCGTTTTCCACCGAGGGTAAGAGCGCGTCCTGCTGGGCCTTGTTAAAACGATGAATCTCGTCAATAAAAAGGACACAGCGTCCTTGGGGGGTGAGTAAGGGATTTTCGGTATCTGAAATAATGCGCTTGATGTCGGCTACACCGGAGGTCACCGCGTTCAGTTGCTGGAAATTCGAGCTTGTTGAATTTGCGATCACCCGCGCAATGGACGTCTTGCCGACGCCGGGCGGGCCGAACAAAATGATGGAAGAAAGTCGGTCGGCCGTGATCATGCGCCACAGCATCTTACCTTCT
>Ga0265293_10014382_pt1 | contig 10061 bp, 10 predicted proteins | sample Munlanlewell138R_FD_192505 | JGI IMG/M metagenome (GOLD analysis project Ga0265293, IMG submission 192505) | Leachate microbial communities from a municipal landfill in Southern Ontario, Canada - Leachate well 138R | ecosystem: Engineered > Solid waste > Landfill > Unclassified | place: Canada...
AATATAATAATCAATGTTACTGGTTATCTTACGAAAGTATTTGTATACCAACGCGACAGCGGTCGTGCCATCCACGTCGTAATCCCCGTAGACGAGAATCCGCTCTTTGTTGCCCAGCGCCTTCTCGATCCGCCGGATCGCCTTATCCATATCGGGCAAAAGGAAAGGGTCGTGCAGGTCGTCCAACTCCGGGTACAAGAATTTCCTTGCTTCTTCTTTCGTCTCGATTCCCTTACTTAAAAGCAATTCAACTAAAACGGGGTTAAAATTTAATTCTTTCGCTAATTCATCTTTTTTGTCTTTTTGGTCGGGTGACAGGGTTGAATAATTCCATCTGTAAGTCATTTATATCGTTTTTTTCTTTTCTCTCTTTGCTCCCGAATCCCTTTTCGGGAGAGGCGGCAAGGGGGGTAACCCCGGGTAAGCCGTGTGAAGGTCACGGATGCGGCGGCTTCGTACGCGCACCACTCCGAAGATGTAAAGATAGCACTATTTTTTCTGTTTCAGCCATTTTCATTGTTAAATAGAAGCCGCGACCGGGATTATTCGCCGCTCGTCAAAGCCCCACTCTAACCGCTTCAATAAATTTGGACTATTCTTCGCTATGGCATCACTCGAACAAGTTCCGTGCTGCTCATATAGCTTAACGAAATAGTTCACAAAGTTAGACTATTTCTGCGCTCGGCATAGCTCAAGCAAGCTTGGCTCTGCTCTCGCTTAACGAAATAGTTCACAAAGTTAGACTATTTCTGCGCTCGGCATAGCTCAAGCAAGCTTGGCTCTGCTCTCGCTTAACGAAATAGTTCACAAAGTTAGACTATTTCTGCGCTCGGCATAGCTCAAGCAAGCTTGGCTCTGCTCTCGCTTAACGAAATAGTTCGTTTTTCATGAATTCGTTACAAATTCGTACCTTTGCCTCCTTATTCAAAACGACATGGAGATAGCAGCATTGGTTTCAGGAGGGGTAGACAGTTCGGTCGTGGTACATCAATTAAAGGAGATGGGCCACGATCCGGCCATCTTCTACATCAAAATCGGGATGGAGGATGAGGATGGGTATATCGATTGCCCCTCGGAAGAGGACATCGAGATGGTCTCCTTTATCGCGAAAAAATACGGCTGCCGCTTTGAGGTGGTCTCTCTCCATGAGGAGTACTGGGACACGGTAGTGCGGTACACGATCGATTCGGTAAAGCGGGGGCTAACCCCCAACCCCGACATGATGTGTAACAAGCTCATCAAGTTCGGCGTGTTCGAACAAAACTGGGGCCACCAGTTCGACAAGATCGCCACCGGCCACTACGCGACCACCACCGAGCGAGACGGCCTCACCTGGCTATCCACCGCGAAAGACGCGGTGAAGGACCAAACCTACTTCTTAGGGCAGATCAGCTACGTGCAAGTGTCCAAGCTGATGTTTCCCATCGGCCACTTGCTCAAATCGGAAGTACGTGCCATCGCCGCTGAACAAAAACTTCCATCGGCACAGCGCAGGGATAGCCAAGGCATCTGCTTCTTGGGAAAAGTAAACTACAACGAGTTCATCGAACGATATCTCGGCAAGAAAGAGGGCTTGATCGTGGAGTTGGAGACAGGGAACATCTTGGGTAAACACCGGGGGTTCTGGTTTCACACCATCGGCCAGCGAAAAGGCCTCGGGTTGAGCGGGGGGCCTTGGTTCGTCATCAAAAAAGACGTGAACCGCAACATCGTGTACGTCTCCAAGGGATACGACACCCGGCATCAGTATGGGGAGGTTATCGACCTGCAGGGATTCGATTTTATCACGAGGGACCCTTGGGGCGAGTTTGACGATACGAAAGCGGTCACTTTCAAGATCAGGCACACGCCGGAGTTCACCCGGGGGATGATTAGCCGGGTGGGCGACCTCTACCGCCTTCACTCTACCGAGCCGGTGCAAGGCATTGCCGCGGGACAGTTCGGGGTGGTGTATGACACCGAATCCCGGCTGTGCTTGGGCAGTGGCATGATTATTTAAACCGGGGATTAAATTGTTAAATGTATATCTCTCGGGGAAACCAATAAACGTAATCGTATGCAACGTCGCTCTCTTTTATTCATTCTTTTGGGAATCTTCACGGTTCAGGCAGCCCTCGCGCAGTTTGAAGGGACGGTAGGTGCCGGCCTCCACCTCGGCTACGGCGCGGAGATTAACAGCTTGGGCGCCGGAGCGCATATTCATTACTACCACACGAACGAGGTGCGGTTTGCTCCCTCGTTCACCTATTTCCTCGAGCGAAAAGGGACCGGGATGTGGATGGTGGATGCCGACGCGCATTACATCTTACCTGTTTCTGTCACCGCCTCGCTCTACCCGATCGCCGGGCTCCACTACTCGCGGTGGACATTCGACGCGGCGGTTGAAGGGGAGGCCATCGTGCCCGAACGCGCCGATCACCGCCTCGGCATCAACGCCGGCCTCGGGATCCAGCACGATATCGGTTACCGGGTGCGGGCCAATTACGAGTTGAAGTACCAATTTATCCGGGATCACTCCCAGGTATTATTCTCGGCGGGATTCGGGTTCTGGTTTTAGATCAAAACAAAGAAATAAGTATGCCACAAGTCTTGGCCCTTCCTTGGCTCTAATTTTATCCATCTCATTATGAAAGATTTTATCACGTACGACATAAAAAAAGAGAACGCGGTCCTCGTGGGCCTTATCACGCCCGACCAAAACGAAGAGCAGGTCAACGAATACCTCGATGAATTGGCTTTCTTGGCCGAGACGGCTGGGTTGATCCCCGAGAAACGATTCGTCCAACGCCTCGATACGCCCAACACGGCGACCTTCGTGGGCAAGGGAAAACTGGAAGAGATCGAGGATTACGTGAAGGGGGAAGAGAACGAGGTAGGCGTGGTGATCTTCGACGACGAGCTATCGGCTCGCCAGCTTCGCAACATCGAGAAAGAGCTCAAGATACGTATCATGGATCGTACCAGCCTTATCCTCGACATCTTCGCGATGCGCGCCCAGACCGCCCACGCGAAGGTGCAGGTAGAGTTGGCCCAATACCAGTACCTGCTCCCGAGGCTTACCCGCATGTGGACTCACCTTGAACGGCAACGAGGAGGGGGAGGCACCATCATGCGCGGGCCGGGCGAGACGCAGCTGGAGACGGACCGCAGGCTTATCCTCGACAAGATCTCCCGCCTGAAAGAGGAGTTAAAGAAAATAGACAAGCAGAAAGCGGTCCAGCGCAAAAACCGGGGAAAGCTGGTGCGGGCAGCGCTCGTGGGATACACCAACGTGGGGAAATCCACCCTGATGACGCTCTTGAGCAAGAGCGAGGTGTTTGCGGAAGACAAGCTCTTCGCGACCCTCGACACCACGGTACGAAAAGTGACCATCGACAACCTGCCGTTCCTGCTTACCGATACCGTCGGTTTTATCCGCAAGCTGCCAACACACTTGGTGGAATCGTTCAAGTCGACCCTCGACGAAGTACGCGAAGCCGACATCCTGTTGCACGTGGTGGATATCTCGCACCCCGCGTTTGAAGAGCAAATCCAAGTGGTGGAAAGCACGCTGCACGAGATCGACGATACCGAAAAGCCGACCATCCTCGTCTTTAACAAGATTGACGCTTTCACGCACGTGGTAAAGGACGAAGACGACCTCACGCCGCGGAAACGCGAAAACTACACGCTCGAGGAACTAAAGCAGTCGTGGCCGGCACGGATGAAAGAGAACATCGTCTTTATCTCGGCCATAGAGAAGGAGAATATTGAAGCGTTGAGACAGCTCCTTTACGAAAAAGTAAAAGAGATACACGTCACCCGCTTCCCGTACAACGATTTCCTGTACCAGAACTACGAAGAAGGGTAGCCCGACCTACTTGCACAGCGCGTCGTTCAACGCGGCCACGGCATCCTCGTAGTGTTCGCGGCTGATCACGAACTGCATGTTTACCTGCATGAGCGACTGGGCGAAGCTCTCCACGTTGATGCCTTTCTCATACAGCGCCTTGGTGGCCCGGTAAAGAAACCCGGGGATAGCAATATTGGTGCCCATCGCGCAGACAATGGCCGTCGGCCGGGCATCTACCTGGTAGAAGACCCCCTCGAGCACCTTCACCAGTTCCCTGCTCTTTTCGTTATCCCACACCACCATCGTGATGGAGTTGGCGTTGGTCGACTTTAATATGTAGCTCACGCCGTGCTTCACGAAGTAGTGCATGATGCGGCCGTCGAAGCCCACTTCGCCCACCATCATCGGATCGTGCACCTCGATCGCGATTACTTTACGGGAACCGGAAACAATCTCCACCCTTGCCTCGGGAGAGACGTAATCGCGGGAGATAATCGTCCCGGGGTGGTCCGGCTCGAAGGTGTTCTTTATGCGGATATTGATACCCGCCAACTCCAATGGTTTGGCCGCTTTGGGGTGGATGGCCTCCATCCCGATATCGGCCAATTGATCCGCGATGATATAGTTGGTGCGCCCCACGGGGATGCTGTTCTCCACTCCCACGATCTTGGGATCCGCGCTCGAAAGGTGATACTCCTTGTGGATGACCGCCTCGTCTGCTTTTACCTCCACCGCGATCTTGCTAAAGGTAACCTCGCTATACCCCCGGTCGAACGCCCGCATAATGCCTTCTGTTCCTTTGGTGTACCCGGTAGCGACACAGAGCACCTTGCTAAAGTCGATCCCGCTAAACTCTTTATGAATCCGCTGGTCGATGGTGAGCGGCTCGTTGTCATTGAACCCGCACAGGTCCACGAACCGGGCATTGATCCCGTTGTTATTCAGGATATTCACCGAGTTCCACCCGGAGTGGGCCTCGCCGATGGATGCCAAGATCTCTCGCGCTGCCAAGTGGATATCGGCGCGGTTCACGTAGCCCGATGCCAACACCTTTCCCAAGCTATACAGCACCGTCTTTGCCTGGTCTACCCGGAAGCGGATGAAGTCGCGCGCCTCCTTCAGGTCAAGCCCGTAATCGGCAAACCCGTCGTTGATCAAAAGCAGCCGTTGGCAAAACGAATCGAGTGCGCTGCTATAATCTTCGCCGTTAAGGAACTTATTGTAAATACCGGCCTCACCGGTCTTTTTATGCTCCAACAACCAGTTAGTCACGTTATTGTAGGCAGAGACAACAAAAATGCGATTATACAACGCGTCGCCTTTTCTATCCCCTTTAATGATATTTTGCAGTACGTCCTGAAACTGCGACATGGACGTGCCCCCGATTTTCTCTACTGTCAGCATTCTATTGATGAAGAATTAAAAATGAAAAATTAATAATAGCAGATGGGTCGCGAAGATACATTTTTTTATTTTTTCTCGGCCATAACGGGATCAAAAAATGGTCTTTCATCACCAAGACAAGCCGTTGCCATTCTAAACGATACAGGGACAGGGCCGTTAAAATCGTTTCAGTTCCCGGTACACCTTGAAGATGGGCAACCCCATCACGTTGTAATAAGAGCCTTTGATCCGTTCCACTCCCATGTACCCGATCCACTCTTGCACGCCGTAGGCACCCGCCTTGTCCATGGGTTGGTAGGTTTCCGCGTAGTAGTCAATCTCCTCCTCTTCTAGTTCTCCGAAAGTGACATGTGCCGTGTCCGAGAAACTCACCTGCTTGGCGGTCGAGGTAAGGCAAACGCCGGTAATCACGCGGTGCGTTTGGCCAGAGAGGCGTCTTAGCATCTGCTTGGCATCCTCGGTACCCGCGGGTTTTCCCAACACTTCGCCATTCAACAAAACAACCGTGTCCGCGGTGATGAGCAGTTCTTCCTCTCTCAACCCGGGCCGGTATGCCGATGCCTTTTTCCGCGCGAGGTACTCGGCGATCTCCTCGTGAGGAAGTGACGCCGGGTAAGATTCATCCAAATCGGGCAATACACGGGTCTCGAATTTCGCGTCGATGCCCGCTAGCAATTCTTTCCTCCGGGGAGAGTTGGAGGCGAGAATAAGTTGATAATCAGTAATAGGAACACGCATGTGTATAAAATATTGATATTAGTGGCACAGACATCTCTGCCACCACGTTACGGAATACAAAGGTAACAACTATTTCGTTAAGTGAGCGCAGAGCCAAGCTTGCAGGTAAAAGCTACTCGTCTTCTTGAATGGGATAAAATAGCGGGGGAAATGGTATATTCGCGTAAAAAAACGATGACAATTGATGTTTGCCTCTCCCCGGCACTCTACCCGTTCTATGAAAAAGAGGACAACGTGGTAGTGGTGGTCGATATTTTCCGTGCCACCACCACCATGTGCATGGCTTTTTCGAACGGTGCTTCGGCTATTATCCCGGTCGCCGATATCGAACGGGCACAACAATACAAGGCAGAAGGATTTTTGGTGGGTGCCGAGCGGAACACCCGCAAGGTGGATTTTGCCGATTTTGGAAACTCGCCGTTTGAATACACCCAAGAGAAGGTCTCCGGAAGGGAGGTCGTGTTCACCACTACCAACGGCACCTGTGCCATTGAAGCCGCGAAAGCGTGCAAGCAGTTGTTTACCGGGGCATTTTCAAATATAGACAGCCTCGCGGATGCTTGCCTGCAAGCGGGCGACAAGGTAGTTGTATTATGTTCCGGCTGGAATAACAAGGTAAATATTGAAGACACGTTGTTCGCCGGGGCGCTTGCCGAACAGCTGATGGGAAAAGGGGGCGCGACCGCCGGATCGGATTCGGTAAACATGGCGTTGAACTTATGGAGATTGGCCAAGGAAGATCCCATCGAGTTCGTGAAACCGTCCGACCATTACAAGCGGCTTATCGCCCACGGCGCGGAAGGCGACGCGGCATTTTGTTTTGTCCAGAACACCACTACCGTGGTACCTTGCTACGACAAACTGAAAGGAAAATTATTCCGCTCGTGATTTGCGGCTAACCTGTATAAATCGTTTTCAGTTCGCGATTCAACGTGTGGCCGGGAGAGTGATTGACTTACTCGTCCCAATCAAACGCGTCAACGTCGAATTCCCCGGTGAACTGCTCCATATCGCGGCGTTCTTTTTTGGTGGGGCGCCCGGTTCCCCGTTGGCGATCCACGAACCCGCTGATCTTATTCAATTCCAGCAACTCGTACTGGTCCGGTGGCGTCACGTTCTCCATGTACTGGGGTACCATCTTTGCTCCCATGCGTTTGTCGGCCAGCTCCAGCACCTTGAACGAGAAGGTGATCGGGGGCTTTCTCACCTCGACAACCTCCCCCACCCGCACATTTCTCGAAGGTTTCACGGCAACGCGATCAATCATCACTCGCCCCTTCTTGCAGGCATCGGAAGCAATGGTACGCGTTTTAAAAACACGCACGGCCCATAACCACTTATCTACTCGTACTTCGTTCATCACTTGTTATTGTACAGGTTCATCGTCTCATTGATACCGGCCAGGCAGAAACTCCGGATCATCTCACCCGCGGTGTCAATACGCTCGGGAAGCGATAGCTTCTCCTCGTCGGAGAACTCCTCCAAAACATAATCGATCTGCATTCCCCTCGGGAAATCATTCCCTATGCCGAAACGTAGGCGGGGGTAATTGGCTCCGATCAAGTCTTGGATATGCTTCAACCCGTTGTGTCCCGCGTCGCTCCCCTTCGACTTCATGCGGAGCGTCCCGAACGGCAATGCCAGATCGTCGACCACCACCAGTAGGTTCCGGTTCTCGATCTTCTCTTTCTGTAACCAGTAACGGATGGCGTTTCCACTCAAGTTCATAAAGGTGGATGGCTTGAGCAAGACAAGCGAGCGGTTCTTGAGGCGGGTGGTCGCGACAAAACCGTATCGCTTATCCTCAAAAACAGCATTGGACGCTTTTGCAAAAGCGTCCAATACCATAAATCCAATATTGTGGCGGGTTTGTTCGTAATCGGGGCCGATATTGCCCAATCCCGCGATCAAATATTTCATTCGTTGACGGTTTATTCTTCGCCTCCTTCTTCGGTATCTGTATCTGTACCTGTATCCGTATCGGCATCACCTTCCGCTTTCGCGGCAGCCCCCCGGGCGGCACGCGTAAGCTGAACACGGCATACCACGGCATTTTTGGCATTCAGTATCTCGAGGCCCTCGAAGCTCAAGTCGCCTACTTGGATCGATTTACCCAGTTCCAACTTTGTCACGTCTACTTCCAGGTTCTCCGGCAAATTCGCGGGCAACGCTTTTACCCTGAGCTTGCGTGTATCTAACGACAGCTTACCCCCGGATCTCACACCGGCAGCCAATCCCTTCAGACGGACAGGGATCTCGATCACCACGGGCTTATCTTCAAAAACATGCAGGAAGTCGATATGCAGCACATCCTCCCTCACGGGGTGGAATTGCAGCTCCTTCACCATCGCCAACATTTTATTTTTTCCCAGGTCGAGGTTCACCAAGAAGACCTCGGGAGTATATATCAGGTTGCGCACATCGCCCTGCTTCACCACGAAGTTCAGGTTTTCTTCGTCATGGCCACCATACACCACGCACGGGATAAGCCCTTCGCGACGGTATGTCCGGGACGCCTTTTTTCCGAAATCATTCCTGACCTCGCCTTTTAATTCAAATGTTTTCATTTTAAACTTGTTTGTGTTACTCAAAATAAAGCGCTTTCTTTATTTCCCATCACACGGGAGCTTTCAAAAAAGCGGCGCAAAGTTAATGATTTTCTTTCAAGTACACAACCACCCCGCCCTTTTTTCACCGGGGGCCCTGCCGCGCAAGTCGTCTATCGGGATGCCCATGAGCGTCCAATGGACTTGCCGCCGCTATAGGTAATAATCCGCATCGCAATATTAACAAAACTGCTCGATCAACGCAGCTACAATGCATTAAATATAATTAATAATCTATAATATAGAGGTTATGGGTGCAGCGTTCGAGCCAATTTCTCATCTATCATATAAATGAAAGCAGTAAATATTTATAAATAATCAAATAGAGTTCACTGAATGGATAAAAAATATCAATCCTTAAAATTATCACATCCATGCACAAATACTTATTATTCTCGATTCTATGCATTGTATCATTGAATGCCTGTCATAAAGAAGGGGATATCATTTCTGAGTTAGAGATTATTGTATCTTCTGATATGGTTACAGGGATAGATCCCGTAGGAGGGGGTGAAGTGCACTATATCCAAATAAAAGAAATGGGGGATAAATCTGGAAATTGGAAGACGATTCGACCTTTGGCTATAAATGGGTTTGATTATGAAGCAGGTTACGAGTATCTCTTGAAAGTTAAGAAAATAAGAACAAAGAACCCTTTACAAGATCAGGCGACCATCAAGTATGAATTAATCAAAATCATTTCTCAAATAAGCAAGCATGAAAAATGAATGTTTGGACTTGCAAGCTTGTTTGAGACAAAAAGTTAAGCGACATTTTCAAGGGATTCATTTTAATATTATGCTCTTCCAGAAATTAAACAATAATCAAGTTGTTTAATACTGATAATCTTATAATTATACCAGGATACGATATATCCGAATACTTTCAGGCGCGTTTGTTCTTTTGTTTTGAGTTTAGCGCCATGAATCAACTCGGAATTGAAAGTCTTGAAAAAATTTTTGGCGACCGAGTTATCCCAGCAATTTCCTTTCCCGCCCATGCTTTGTACCCCCTTGAAATGTTTCAGCAAATTAAGCGTCTGTCTGCAGGCATATTGAACCCCCCTTTCAGAATGAAAAATCATCCCCCTGTGGGAATTGGACTTTTTGCGCGTCTTTGCGAATCTACGAAAACAATTTAAAAAGAGGGAGAAAAGCTCGCTCCGATTTTATCCACGGAGAACCACTTTTCGAGTTTTTGTAGGTAGAATACCGAAATTTTAGCTACTTTTGCAGTTCAAAAAAGTTTAATTGGGTTAGAGGCACAAACAAGTTTGTCCCCTGCCCATCAACTTAACGAAAAAGTTCACCGAAAGAATGATAAACAGGAATTTAATTCGTATTAGGGTAGTCCAAGTTATCTACTCGTGGTATCAGAATACGAACAAAGATTTACGCGATGCCGAAAAAGAATTGATGTTCGGCTTGCAGAAGTCATACGATCTTTATTATTATTTACTGCTCTTGATGGTGGAACTGACC
>Ga0265293_10014386_pt1 | contig 10059 bp, 9 predicted proteins | sample Munlanlewell138R_FD_192505 | JGI IMG/M metagenome (GOLD analysis project Ga0265293, IMG submission 192505) | Leachate microbial communities from a municipal landfill in Southern Ontario, Canada - Leachate well 138R | ecosystem: Engineered > Solid waste > Landfill > Unclassified | place: Canada...
AGCCCAAGCCCCAGCCCGAGCCGCGCAGCCAGCAGCCGCGCGATACCCGCACGCGCAACCCGCGTGGCGGCCGGGGCAATGACGGGCCAAGCCCCGTGGGCATGGGCGATCATCTGCCCAGCTTCATCGCGCTGAGTTTCGAGGAACGCCGCGCAGGATAAAAAAGGGGCCGCAAGGCCCCTTTTTTTTGCGCCTAGCTGGTCAGCCGGCTGATGATCACGTTGACTTCGGGCTTTTTGCCCAATTCATCCTGCGCACTTTTGCGGATGATGCGACGGATCTCGCCCTCGATCTTGTCATCGTCGCGCAGGGTTTTCACCCCGGCGCGGGCCAGATACTGGTTCACATCGGCCTCAAGCACCTCGGCCAGGGGCGCGCGGCTCAGCCCCTTTTCGGCCAGGCCCATGACATCGCACCAGGCATCGCCAAGCGGCTGGTTATCCTCGATAATCACGGTGCAGATCACATGACCGTTCAGCGCCATGCGAATCCGGTCGCGCACCACCCCGTCCAGCGCGCCGATCTGCACATGCCCGTCAAGATAGGTCCGGCCGGTTTCCACGTATTCCACGATGCGCGGGCTATCCCCGCTTAGGTCCAGCATCGTGCCATTGGGCGCGATCACGCCCGCAATCCCGGCGCGTTCGGCCAGTTTCGCATGGGCGCGCAGATGGCGGTGTTCGCCATGCATCGGCACCACGATTTTCGGGCGCACCACCGCATGCATCCGTTCCAGATCCGGTCCATTCGCATGGCCGGACACGTGATAGGTTCCGCCCGCATCATCGACCACATCCACGCCCATTTCCGAAAAGGCATTGACGATCCGGCTAACCGAGATTTCGTTGCCGGGAATGGTTTTCGACGAAAACAGGAACAGATCGCCCTCGCGCAGCGACAGACCCAGATATTTTCCCCGGCTAAGCTGGGCCGAGGCTGCGCGCCGTTCCCCCTGACTGCCGGTGGTCAGCAGCATCAGGCTCTCGCGCGGGATCGCCGCCGCATCTTCGGGGCTGACCACGCGCGGGAAATCGGCCAGAATGCCGGTTTCGATCGCCGCCGTCACCATCCGGCGCATCGCGCGGCCCAACAGCACGACCGAACGCCCGGCCTTGACCCCGGCTTCGGCCAGCGTTTTGACCCGCGCGATATTCGACGCGAATGTCGTGGCCGCCACCATGCCGGTGGCATTGGCAACCAGTTCATCGATATTGGCCACGATATCGGCCTCGGACCGGCCCGGCAGCGGCGAAAACACATTCGTGCTGTCACAAATCAGCGCCTGCACCCCGCCTGCGGCCATATCGGCCCATGCGGCCTCATCCCAGCCCTCGCCCACCAGCGGCGTCGGGTCGAGCTTGAAATCGCCCGAATGAACGACCCGCCCGGCGGGGGTATCGATCACCAGCGCCGAGCTTTCGGGGATCGAGTGGGAAATCGGCATGAACCCGACTGAAAACGGCCCCGCCTGCACCATTTCGGGATATTTCGAGACGGTCTTGATGACCAATTCATCATGGCCATGTTCTTCGAATTTCAGCCGCGCGATATGGGCGGTAAAGGCGCGCGCATAGACCGGCGCCTTAAGCCGGGGCCAGAGATGGCCGATGGCGCCCACGTGATCTTCGTGCGCATGGGTGATGAAAATCGCCTCAAGCCGGTCGGCCCGTTCTTCGAGCCATGACACATCGGCAAAGATCAGATCGACACCGGGCGTGCCATCCATATCGGGAAAGCTGACCCCCAGATCGACCAGAATATAGCGCTCGGCCCCCTGCGGCCCGTAACCATAGACATAACAATTCATACCGATCTCACCCGCCCCACCGAGGGGAAGGTAAATCAGGCGGTTCTGGCTATTCATATGTTGCCTTGGTCCTTGTTGTATTTGTGAATGACCGTCAGGCCATAATTAGTCAAAAATTCGTCGAATTCGTCAAACAGATCCGCGCCTTGCGCGAAAAGCGGCGCCAGACCGCCTGTGGCGATGATCTTCATCGGGCGGCCATGCTCGGCCTTTACACGGTTGCAGATTTCACGCACCAGCCCGACATACCCCCAGAATATACCAGATTGCATGCAAGCGACAGTGTTGGTTCCGACAACCGCTGCAGGCATCGTCACATCCACATGCGGCAACGCGGCTGCGGCTTCGTGCAGGGCCTGCAGGCTCAGGTTCACCCCCGGCGCGATCACGCCGCCGACATAGGCGCCATCCTCGGCCACCACGTCGAATGTGGTTGCGGTGCCGAAATCCACCACGATCAGATCACCGCCATAGCGATCGAACGCGCCCGCAGTATTGACCAGCCGGTCCGGCCCCACCTGCGTGCCAAGATCGACGCGCGGGGCTGCGGGCAGCAGGCATTCGGGTTTGCCCACCACCAGGGGGCGGCAGTGGAAATAGCGATCCGACAGCACGCGCAGATTGAACACCACCCGGGGCACGGTCGATGAAATGATCATCTCGGTGATATCGGCCTCGATTTTCTGGAATTTCATCAAGGTCGAAAGCCAGACATAATATTGATCGGCCGTGCGCTGGTGCGACGTGGACGCGCGCCAAGTGGCAATGCAATCATCGCCATCCCAGATCGAAAAAACCGTGTTGGTATTGCCGGTATCGATACATAAAAGCATGTCAGGCCTCGGTTTGGAAAAATATATCTGCCGCCGCAATTACATGCCGGCCAGCGGGGGCGGCAAGGATCAGATTGCCGGCCTCATCAATCGTTTCAAACCGGCCGGTAACGGTTTCGCGCATGGTGCGCGCGGTGATTTCCTCGCCCAGACGTGCGGCGCGGGCCATCCATGCGGCGCGGATCGGGGCAAAGCCAAAACTTTGGAATTGTCGCTCATACCGATCATAGGCGGGGGCGAGCAGGTCCAGAAAATCTTCGGGCGTGATGCGGATACCGGATTCATTCAACAGGCTGACCGGGCGCAGCGCCCCGGGTTCGACCTGATCGGCGCCCGGGGCGGCCACCAGATTGACGCCGATACCGATAGCGATATGGCTGATCGTGGCGCCCATGCCGCTGCTTTCCAGCAGGATGCCCGCCAGTTTGCCGCCATTCATCAACACATCATTGGGCCATTTCAGCGCAAAGGGTTCGGGCCGGCCGGTGGCGGCAACGCAGGCATCAAACAGCGCCAGCGCCGCGATAAAGCTGCGCAGGGCAACCTTTTCGGGGGGCTCGGCCGGGCGCATCACCAGCGTGGCGGCGAAATTACCCTCGGGCATCGTCCAGGCACGCCCGCGCCGCCCCCGCGCCGAAGTCTGGCGCAGGGCCAGAATCCATTCGGCCCCGGCCAACGTCGGCGCGATCCGCGCGGCCTCGGCATTGGTGCTGTCGGTCTCGGCCAGAATGCGACGTTTGACCCCGGCTGGCCACGGCTCAGCGAACAAGGGCTTCGGCCGCTGCGCCGGCAAGGGGCTCGATCCCGAATAAGTTCACCACCCCCGCGACCATCAGAAAGGCCGCAAGGATCACGAACACCCCCGCCACGGGCGATGAGGCGCGATCCAGCGCCACCGTTTCTTCGCCGAAATACATATAAAACACGATGCGCAGGTAATAAAACAGCCCGATTGCCGATGAGATGGCCGCCGCCACGACCAGCAGGGTCAGATCGGCCTCCCACGCGGCGTAAAATACCGCGAATTTGCCGAAAAAGCCCACCAAGGGCGGCACACCCGCCAGTGAGAACATCAACACCAGCACCGCCGCCGCCCGGATCGGCTCGGATTTCGCATATTGGTTCAGCGCACGGATATCGGTAACCGGCTGGCCGTCACGTTCCATCGTCAGGATAAAGGCAAAGGTGCCGATATTCATCGTGACATAGATGGCCATGTAAATCAGCATCGCCTGCACACCTGCCGCCGTGCCCGCAGCAAGCCCCATCAGCGCAAACCCCATATGCGCGATCGATGAATAGGCCATCAGCCGCTTGATATTGCGCTGCCCCACCGCCGCAATCGCGCCCAACAGCAGCGACGCCACCGAAAGCACGGCTACCACCTGCCCCCAATCGCCGATCACATTGCCGAATGCATCATGCATCACCCGGGCAAACAGCGCCATCGCCGCCATTTTCGGCGCGGTGGCAAAAAAGGCCGCCACCGGCGTCGGCGCGCCTTCATAGACATCGGGGGTCCACATATGAAACGGCACCGCCGAAACTTTGAACGCCAAGCCGGTGATCATGAACACCAGACCAAACAGCAGGCCAAGCGAGATATCCCCCTCGGTCGCGACGGAAATGATCCCCTCGAACCGCGTCGTGCCCGCGAAACCGTAAACCAGCGTTGCCCCATAAAGCAGCATGCCGGAACTCAGCGCGCCCAGAACGAAATATTTCAACCCGGCTTCGGTCGAACGCGCACTGTCGCGGCGCAAACTGGCGACGACATAAAGCGCCAGCGATTGCAGTTCGAGCCCCATATAGAGCACCATCAGATCCCCGGCCGAAACCATGACCATCATGCCCACCGTCGCCAGCGCGACCAGCACCGGATATTCAAACCGCAGCAGATCGTGGCGCGCCATGTAATTTTCGCTCATGACCAGCACGGCGGCGGCAGAAATCAGGATCGCGACCTTGGCAAACCGCGCAAAGGCATCATCCATGAACATGCCGCCAAATGCGCCGCGGGCATCCGCGCCGCCAAAGCCGATCCATGCCGCCAGCGCCACCAGCACCGCCGCCGTGACCCAGACCAACATCGGGGCCGCGCGATCCTTGCCGGTAAATACCCCCGCCAACAGTGCGACCATCGCATAGATCGCCAGCACGATTTCGGGCAGAAGGATAGAGAAATCCAGATTGCTCATCAGTCAGCGCCTCAATCGTTGATCATCTGCGCCAGCCCGGGGGTGCCGGGCAGCGCATCTTGGTAATTTTGAATCAGCGCCTCGACCGAGGGGCCGATGATATCGGTCACAAGCACCGGATAGATTCCGAGCAGTAGCGTCATCACCACCAGCGGCGCGAAAATCGCCCGCTCGCGCAGGCTCATGTCGCTGATGGATCGCAGGCTTTCGCGCAGCAACTGCCCCAACACCACCCGTCGATAAAGCCACAAAGCATAGGCCGCCGACAGGATCACCCCGGACGTGGCCACCAGCGCCACCCAGGTGTTGACCTGAAACACACCCAGCAGCACCAGGAATTCCCCGATAAAGCCCGATGTGCCCGGCAGCCCCACGTTGGCCATGGTAAACAGCATGAAGATCAGCGCATAGGCCGGCATCCGGTTCACAAGCCCGCCATAGGCATCAATCTCGCGCGTATGCATCCGATCGTAAATCACGCCCACGATCAAAAACAGCGCGCCGGAAATGAAACCGTGGCTGATCATCTGGAAAATCGCGCCATCCAGACCTTGTTGATTGGCCGCGAAAATTCCCGCCGTGACATAGCCCATATGCGCAACCGATGAATAGGCGATCAACTTTTTCATATCGCTTTGGGCCAGCGCCACCAGCGAGGTATAGACAATCGCAATCGCCGACATCCACAGCACCAGTGGTGTGAACATGTCAAACGCCACCGGAAACATCGGCATGGAAAAGCGCAAGAACCCGTAGCCGCCCATTTTCAGCAAGATCGCCGCCAGCACGACCGACCCCGCCGTCGGTGCCTGAACGTGGGCATCGGGCAACCATGTATGCACCGGCCACATCGGCATTTTGACCGCAAATGCGACAAAGAATGCCAAAAATGCCAACGTTTGCAGCCCGCCCACGATATGCACACCCAGCACAGTGAAACCGGCGGTGCTGAATTCATGGGTAAAAAGCGTGATGATATTGGTGGTGCCCGCATCGACATACATCGCCACCATCGCCACCAGCATCAGGATCGAGCCAAAGAACGTATAGAGAAAGAATTTGAACGCCGCATAGACCCGGTTGGCGCCGCCCCAGATACCGATGATCAGGAACATCGGGATCAGACCGGCCTCAAAAAACAGATAGAACAGCACCAGATCCAGCGCCATGAACACGCCCAGCATCAGCGTTTCCAGCAGCAGGAAGGCGATCATATATTCGCGCACCCGGTGGGTGACGTTCCACGCGCTCCAGATCACCAGCGGCATCAGGAACGTGGTCAACATCACGAACAGGATCGAAATGCCATCAACACCCATCCGGTAGCTCAGCCCCAGCAGCCATTCGCCCTCTTCGACGAACTGGAAACCGGTATCGGCCGGATCAAAACCAAAAAGCACGATCAGCGACAACGCGAATGTGGCAAGCGTGGTAAACAGTGCCAGCCATTTGGCGTTGCGTTGCGCCGCCTCGTCATCGCCGCGCAGCAAGACCGCCATGACCAGCGCCGCCACCAGTGGCAGAAATGTGATCAGCGACAGCAGGTTATCCATCACTGTGCCCCCCCGCCGATCGTCATCCATGTGATCAGGATCGCAATCCCCAGCACCATGGCAAAGGCATAGTGGAAAATATACCCCGATTGCGCGCGCCCGGCCAAACGGGTCAGCATCGGGATAATGCCCATGGCAAGCCCGTTCAACGCACCGTCAATCACATTGCCGTCCCCGCGCTTCCACAACATGGCCCCCAGCCAGCGCGCCGGGCGCACGAAAAGCACGTCATAGATTTCATCGAAATACCATTTGTTCAGCAAGAAGCGATACAGCGGGCGCTGGTTTTCCGCCAGTTTGGCAGGCAGATCCGGCCGCCGGATATACATCAGATATGCAAAACCCAACCCGATCAGCATCGCAACAAAGGGCGACAATTTCACCCAGGTCGGCACATGATGGGCATCATCCATCACCGTGTTATCGGGCGCCATGAAGATCGCGCCCACCGGCGCGACAGGCACGGCCCCTTCGACCTGTTCGGCCACGGGTTCGATCCCGAAAAAGCGATTGACCTGATCAGTGCCGCCAAAAAAGCTGGAATACCAGACCATCCCCGACAGGATCGCGCCCACGGCCAGAACCGCAATCGGCGCCAGCATCACCGGCGGGCTTTCCTGTGCGTGTTCATGCGTGTGCTGATCGCCGCGCGGCGCGCCGAAAAAGGTCAGGAACATCAGCCGCCAGCTATAGAAACTGGTAAACAGCGCCGACAGGACCAGCAGCCAGAACCCATAGCCAAAACCGCTGGCAAAGGCGCTCTCGATCACCGCATCTTTGGACAGGAACCCGGCGAAACCAATATGGGTCAGCGGCAGACCGACGCCGGTGATTGCCAGCGTGCCGATCAGCATCGCCCAAAAGGTCAGCGGGATTTTCTTACGCAAACCACCGTAATTGCGCATATCCTGTTCGTGATGCATCGCATGGATCACCGAACCCGCGCCCAAAAACAGCATCGCCTTGAAAAAGGCATGGGTGAACAGGTGAAACATCGCCACGCCGTAGACGCCCGCGCCTGCAGCCACGAACATATAGCCAAGCTGCGAACAGGTCGAATAGGCGATCACCCGTTTGATATCGTTTTGCACAAGGCCGACGGTCGCGGCGAAAAACGCGGTGCTTGCGCCGATCACCATGATGAACGTCTTGATTTCAGGGGCATATTCGATAACCGGCGACATGCGCACGATCAGGAATACCCCGGCCGTCACCATGGTGGCCGCGTGGATCAGCGCGGATACGGGCGTCGGCCCCTCCATCGCGTCGGGCAACCATGTATGCAAGAAAAGCTGCGCCGATTTCCCCATCGCCCCCACGAACAGCAGGAACGCAACCAGATTCGCGGCATTCCAATCACGCCACAGAAATCGGATATCGGTTTCGGCCAGCATCGGTGCGGCGGCAAAAATATCGTCGAAACGCACGGAATCGACCAGGAAATAGATCGCGAAAATCCCCAGCAAAAAGCCGAAATCGCCCACCCGGTTCACCACGAATGCCTTGATCGCGGCGGCACTGGCGGTATCTTTTTTATAGTAAAACCCGATCAGCAGATAGGAGGCGACCCCCACACCTTCCCAGCCAAAGAACATCTGCAACAGATTGTCAGACGTGACCAGCATCAGCATGGTAAAGGTGAAAAAGCTCAGATACGCAAAAAACCGTGCGCGATAGGGTTCGGCATCGGTGAAGTGTTCATCATGCGCCATATAGCCAAAGCTATATAGATGCACGAGGCTGGACACGCTGGTCACGACCACCAGCATGATCGCCGTCAGCCGATCCACCCGGATGCCCCAATCGACCGACAAGGATCCGCTTTCGATCCAGCGCATCAACGGCACATATTGCGCGCCGTCCAATGTCAGGAACACGACCCAGCTCAGGATCGCGGCCAGAAACAGCAGCCCCGTGGCCACGAATTGCGCCGCGCGTTCGCCGATGATTTTCCAGCCAAAACCCGCGATCAGCGCGCCGACCAGCGGCGCAAACAGAATAATGCCCGACATGCGCCTATCCCTTCATCACGTTGACATCTTCGACATCAATCGTGCCACGGCTGCGAAAGAAACAGACCAGAATGGCCAGCCCGATCGCAGCCTCGGCGGCGGCCACGGTCAGCACGAACATCGTGAACACCTGCCCCACCAGATCGCCCAGATACGAGGAAAACGCGACAAAGTTGATATTGACGGCCAGCAGCATCAATTCGATCGACATCAGGATGATGATGACGTTCTTGCGGTTGAGAAACAGCCCGAAAATGCCGATGACGAACAGCGCTGTCGCCACCGTCAGGTAATGTTCTAGTCCGACCATCGTTTTATCCTGTCTTCCGTCCCCCGGCCGGCTTTGCGGCCATCATTCCTGTTCAGCGCCCGCGGTCAGAGCCCCTGCCCCGGTTTCACGTCTTTCATTTCCAAGGCTTTCGCCGGATCGCGATACATCTGTGCCAGAGTATCCTGCCGCTTGATATCGGTGCGGTGCCGCATCGTCAGCACGATCGCCCCGATCATCGCCACCAGCAGGATCAGCCCCGCAAGCTGGAACAGCAGGATATATTCCTCATAGATCAGCAGCCCCAGCGCATCGGTATTTGTGACCTCGGCCACATCCGGGATGATGGCGGTGCGCAGATCTGCGGCCCCCTCGGCGCTTTGCCAGACACCAAAAGCAAGGCCAAGCTGCATCAACACCACGACCCCCATCAGCAGCGCCAGCGGCAGATGTTTGGCCATTTGTCCGCGCAATGCCGCAAAATCCACATCCAGCATCATCACCACGAACAAGAACAGCACCGCGACCGCGCCGACATAGACGATGATCAAAATCATCGCCAGGAATTCGGCCCCCAGCAGCACGAACAGCCCCGCAGCACTTAGAAACGCAAGGATCAGCCAGAGCACCGAATGCACCGGATGGCGCGCGACCACGGTGAATGTGCCCGCGACAACCAGCACGATCGAAAAGACGTAAAAGGCGAAATCCACCACCGTCATCGGGCGGCCTCCTGATTTGGGGGGAATGCGTCATGCACAAGGGTCATGGCCAGATCAATCATCGATAGGGTGCATCCAGTTCAAGGTTGCGGGCGATCTCGGCTTCCCAGCGGGCGCCATTGGCCAAAAGCTTTTCCTTGTCATAGAACAATTCTTCGCGGGTTTCGGTGGAAAACTCGAAATTCGGGCCTTCGACAATCGCATCGACCGGGCAGGCTTCCTGACAGAAACCGCAATAGATGCATTTGGTCATGTCGATGTCATAGCGCGTGGTGCGGCGCGATCCATCCTCGCGCGGCTCGGCGTCGATGGTGATCGCCTGCGCGGGGCAGACGGCCTCGCACAATTTGCAGGCGATGCAGCGTTCTTCGCCATTGGGATAGCGGCGCAGCGCATGTTCACCCCGAAAACGCGGCGAAAGCGGGCCTTTTTCATGCGGATAGTTCAGCGTCGCCTTGGGCGCAAAGAAATACTTCAGCCCGAGTTTGAACCCCTTGATATAGTCGAACAGCAGGAAATAACGCGTGGCGCGGTTCCAGTCGATATTGCTCATGCGATGGCCCCCCATTTGACCACATAGCTTTTGGGCAGCATCAGCACCCGCTCTGTCATGATCTCGCAGCCCGAAAAAAGAGAATTGACCTCGGCCCGCGACAAAAGATTGAT